>MDTB01241920.1_pt1 | contig 12189 bp, 13 predicted proteins | sample 811161 | NCBI WGS metagenome assembly MDTB01 (sample SAMN05326650, study PRJNA326480) | marine metagenome | isolation source: seawater | place: Mediterranean Sea | collected 2009 | reverse complement strand
TTTTAGCAATATTTGTTCCAACAATAGCATTAGAAATGCCAGGATATAGTCCAAGACATACAATTTTGAAGTTATTAATTTATAAATATTTTCAAATTTAAATAAAAAATAATAATCGGATAGAATATTTGCATATATGAAATGTAAAATTACATTTATATAAAAAATACAAAATATACTTATAGATAAAATAAATAAAATTACGATTATTAATCTTTTGCCATTTATATTTCTTATTAAAAATAAAGTTATTGAAGAAAAGATGAACATAGTAATAAATATAATAAAAGCAGAGTGTAAAAAAATAAAAAACAAAGATGTAAAAAATATTTTTAATATGTCTGATAATTTTAATTTTTCATTATTAAATATATCAAATATAAGACTACATAATAATATTAGTATAAAAAATTGAGCTGACTCCCTGGTTGTTATGGATGAAAATATTATTGAAGAAGGTAACAAAGTTAAAATTAAAAACAAGAAAGTATAATTATTTACATTTGTAATAAATTTAATTTTATTTAGGATTATAATATAGCTTAATATCCAAAATATTATTGATAGAATTGATCCAAAAAAAATATGGTCATTTGATAAAAATAAAAAAAAACTTAACATGTAAGAATAAAATAAAGTTGGAGTAAATGGATTACTTTCGTAAACCTCATATACGTCAATATTATGTAAAAAATGTAAAGCATGGTGGTGAAAACCAATTGCGTCGTTATCAGCACCTGGAATAACAAAGAAATAGCTGTTAATTATTGCAAAGATTAATCTTATTAATATTCCTATAAATAATATTAAAATTATTTTATTATAGTAAAAATAATCAATGATATTATTCATTTTATTTTTTATTTAAAATCTGAGGTAATATAAATCTATTATAAAATAGATCGGAATTAAATATTTTAATTCCATTTTGATATTTAAATTTATAATATAATTTACTGATGTTAGCTTTATCATTTCTTTTGAATTTTAAAAAAATAAAAAAGTAAAAAAACGAATATATTTTATATAAAAAAAAATATAATAAAACTCCAAGCAATGTTATTTTTATTTTTTTAGAAATAGTTTTATTTTTTATAACATTAGAAATATTTGTAGAAAAAATAGCATTAAAAGGAAAGTGCCAAAAAGGCTTTTTTTTATTATAATATAGATTGCTATAATCTTCATTAATACTATTCCAATTTTTTCTACTTACGTAAGTTAATAAAATGTCATTTACATTTATAAAATTTCCTAAAAGAGATAATTCTTGTATTAATGTTGTATCCCCACCAAGTATTTGTGGGATTTTATTTATTTTTTTTAAGTAAGATTTTTTAAATAACCCATAAATACCTACCATATTAAAATTGAATAGAACTTTTTTATATCTAGAAATGATATTTTTAGCCAAAAAATTTTCAAAATTTGCTGAACATATCACTTCTCTACTTCCCTCAATAATATATTCAACAGATGGTATACATAAAACAGATGTTGGATTTTTTTTAAAAGACTCAATACACTTACTTATAAATTCACTTTTATATTCATTTTTACAAGATGACCAACAGAAATACTCACCTCTAGATAATTCTAAAACTTTATTAAAGTTATAATTTCCACCTAGATTTTTATTATTTTTAAAATATTTAATACTATTATATTTTTGACAAAATTTTTTAATAAGTATTTCTGAGTTATCAGTTGAACAATTGTCAGAAATAATTATTTCTATATTTTTATAATCTTGATTGATTAATTGTTTTAAAAGATTTTCGATGTATTGTTCTGCATTAAATATAGGTATTCCTATAGAAACTAAAGGACCATATAAGTCTTTTTTCATCTTATATAAATGGCCTGACCTGTTGGGAGCTGGAATAAGAAACCTTCTTTATTTTGAAAAAAAATATCAACAGCCTTTTTGGTTCCCTCAAAATTTTTCCAACCATAATCATCAAATAAGATAATACTATTATTATTTAATTTATCATAAAAGAATTCTAGTATCTCTAAAGTTGCATTGCTTGAATTTATATCAATATGTAAGAAATCAATATTTTTAGGATTATCAGAGAAATCAAAAGAATTGGGGATATAGCCTGGATTAAATATAAGGCGATCTTTAAAATTCAATAAATTTTTTTTAACATTTTCCATATCTTGACTAATATATTTTCTATTAGTTTCTTTTTCATCAATACTTATTTCTTTACCAAAATTATTATCCCAAGAATCATATAAATAAAATTTATTTAGATAAAAGGAATCTAATGAGCTACATGCGTAGTATGCTGAAATACCATCATCAACACCACACTCAACCAAATTTAATTTGTTATTGGCATTTTTAGATTTAACAAAATTAATGCAAGAAAATACAATATAGTGTCGCCAATTCAATGATCTAATAAATAAAATTTTATTATGATAACTATTTAATGAATTTATAACAAATTTTTTTTGAATAATTAAATTTTCAATATTTGAATTTATTTTTTTAAACTTTTTATCATAATCATTTTCTCCTTTCCAAGGTAAATTTGAATTAGTTATCAATCCCCATCCAGAAAACTCAGCGTTATTATATAAATATTTTTTTCTGAAATATAATATGAAATTTTCAAAGTGTGGTATTCTATATAAAATATGTCTAAATAAATTTTTAATAATACTCATTTTGTTTTTAATAAAAAATTAATTAATAATTGTCTGTAACTTTTCAACAACATTAAAATTATAATGTAGTTAAGAATAAGATATAAAACAATTTGGATTAATCTCACTAAATACATATCACTATAATCAATCATTAAAATAAAAGTATTAAAAATTATACTTATTACCAAGGGAGTAATAAACACATTAAAAACATATTTAAATAAATTAATATCGAAATTTTTTACAAATAAATAACTATAAGATATGAATATGGTAAAACAGACTAAAAGCCACCATATTGCAGCTCCTAGTATCATATATTTGTTTATTAGAGGGATTAAGATAAATAAAGAAATTATGAATAAAGAAAAATTAATAAAAACTAAACTAGTAAATTTTTTTTTTACAATCAAAAGACTTAAAAAAGGATAAGAAAATAAATTTAGCAAAGTTGCTAAACATAAAATTTTTAAAATATCACTACTATTATCTACTATGAAATTGTTAGATGTCCATAAATTTAGTATTTCATCACTTTGATATGTAATTATAATTAATGTTGGAATTGATATTAATGATACCAGTCTTCCTGATAAATAAAGTTTTTCTTTAATATCACTAAAATTATTTGTAGATATTGCTTCAATAAAATATGGAGTTAAGGTTGAAAATATAGGGTTTGATAATCTTGTTATACCTGATGTTATTGTGTAAGCTATCATAAAACAACTAAACAGCTCGAGAGTTATAATTTTACTTAAGAAAAATTTATCTATCTGAGATAGGAGGACACTTATAGTTGTTAAGATTATCATACCAGTTAAAAATGATTTAAAATTTTTAAATGATTTTATAAAATTTGATAATGACAATCGAACATTAATATTAAAATTTTTATAAACTTCATATCTTAGTATTAGCAATTGAATAATATTAATAAAAATATACCAAGAAAAAAATAATAAAATTGATACTTGATAAAAATAAAAGATAGCGACTATACCAAAACCTCTGATAGAACCAAATATTGCTAATATAATACTCGCTGAAACATGTTTTTTAAAACCGAATAATGATCCAGTATAAAGTCCAGATGGCACCTGTAGTAGAATTGAAAATAACATTAAAAAAAGGATGATTTTTATATCATCTTTAGGAATGTTAGTTGATATGAACCAGCTTTCACCAAAAAAAAAATATACACAAAGAAAGTATAAAAAATAAAATAAATATATATATTAAGTATGTTAATTCTAAGCTCTTAATTTTTAAAAAAATTTCTTCAAATTTAATATCATTATTTTTCCATGATATTTCCCTAGTTGCAGTAGATGCAATACCAGTATCAAAAATTGTTATTACAGTTAAAAAAGTTGCATAAAAACCAATTAATCCATAATATTCTACACCAAGAAAATATATATATATCGGAGTCAGAATAATTAATAAAAAAGTTAGCCATATATTTGAGAAAAAAGTTGAATAGAAATTAATAGAAATTCTATTCATTTTAAATGATTTTTTTTAAATAACCATCAGGACAATTAGAAATTAATAGTTTTTTATAAATTTTTTTATCGATTTTAAAATTTTTATTTTTTTTTAAGAATTCATATACAGCGGTTTTAGGATTATTTTTTTTACTCCAATTTCTATTTTTATGGAATTTATTATCAATATCTTCAATTAATGTATCAAAGACAACTATATAGCTTCCTTTATTTACATATTTAGAATAAATTTCTAGTTCTTTAAGAACATGATCATGAGTGTGATTAGAATCAAGAAATACAACAATTTTTTTTTTATTATTTATTAGCTTTTCAACTTTTTTAATTGTTAATTTGTTTGTACTTGAACCTTCAATTAATTTAATATTTCCATACATGGAATGATTTTTTATTTTTTTTAAATTATTTGATCTTATTTCTTTATCTATACCTATTACAAATGACTCTTTTTTTAAATTAATATTTATTAAATTTAAAATAGAAGAATGATAGATAATTGAACCTCCATGTGCAATACCGCACTCTATAACTACATCAGGCTTAACTTTATATAATAACTCTTGAGTAGCAAACAGATCTTGAGGATATTGTATTACTTTTAAGCCTAACCATTTAAAATTATGTGTGTATTTTTTAGAAGTTGCAAATTCTATCCATTTAAGTGTATTTTTTTCAATCATTTTTCAAAGAACGACTGTTTGACTTTTTGTTAGTTTAATTTGATGAAGCTCAGCAGGATGTTGATAGGGAGATATTTTTACGATTAATGCAGATAATTTTTCAATTTTTAAAAATTTTTTAAAAATATGTTCAATATTTTTATTATTATTTAACTCTATTATATTAAAACCAAAACCGCTTAGTAATTTTTTTGTATTAGGAGGATAATAACCATTTTTTTTATCATTAGCATGTGTTCTTCCATTAAATATCGATCTTGAACCAACAAATGTATTACCAAGTACATTATTATCCAAAATTACAACTTTTATTGGAAGCTTGTGTGCATTAATATATTCTAATTCTTGAATATTCATCATCAAACCCCCATCACCTGTAAAACAAATTATATTTTTTTTTCTTAATTTGTTTGAATAATAGCCAGCTATTGAGCAAGGAATTGCATGTCCCATAGGTGCATGACCTGATTGATTTATAATTTTTTGATTTTTTAATATTTGATATGATTGAAAAAACCATACTTGATTAGCTCCAGCATCTGGAAACAATAAAGAATTTTTAGGAATAATTGAAGAAATTTTATCAAAGAATTCGTATGCATTTACATACTTATCTCTTTGAGATTTATTCTTACATAGCACTTTAAGTTTGTAATAGTTTTTTTTAATTTCAAATGTATTATTTTTTAGCAAATTAAACTTTGTTAATTTTATTTTGTTTAATTCTTTTTTTAGAAGAGGTAAAAAATAAGCTAGATCTGTTTGAATTTTAATGTCAGGATCTATCCATCCGTTATAAAGTTCTCCATAGTCAATATCTATTGCAATAATTTTTGCCATTTTACCAAAATCATCAAGAATATTTTTTACTGCAAATCGTTGACCAAAACAAACTATTAAATCACTTTTACTACAAATGTAATTGGCAGATCTATGACCAGATCTTCCAATAGAACCTAAATATAAAGGATTTTTTGAATTAGTTATATCTTGAGTCATCCAAGTTGTCACAAATGGAATGTTAAAATTTTTCGTAATTGATAAAATATTTTCTTCTTGTTTTGAAAGTTTTATTCCTCCCCCTATTAAAAATAGAGGTCTTTTTGACTTGGAAAGTTCTTTTCCTAAAGTTTTAACAAACTTTAAAGATTTTCTATTAATTTTTATAAATTTACTCTCTGCTATTTTTTTTTCAAGATTAAATGTTTTAAGTTTTTTTGTATCAATAATTGCTCTTTGAATATTATATGGAATATCAATATGTACAGGACCAGGTCTACCAGACTTTGCTATATAAAAGCATTTTTCCAAAAGATATTCTATTAGATTTGGATCTCTGATTTGAGTACTAAATTTAGTTACACTATTAAATATTGATACTGTATCAGTTTCTTGAAATCCTAACTGTCTAATTTTTCTTTTGTCCTTAATATGAATTTCACCAACTTGACCGGTAATAAATAAACAGGGTATTGAATCGTACCAAGCACAACAAACTCCACTTAATAAATTTGTAGCGCCTGGTCCACTTGTAACAAATCCTGCTGCAAAACCATCGAGTCTAGCTAATGTATCTACTTGCATTGACAGTGCTTGTTCATGATAAGGAACATAATAATTAATTTTTTTTGACCTTCCTATAGCATCAATCATATTCATTACAGCACCACCCTGATATACAGGAATATTTTTCAATCCAAATTGTTGAAGTTTATAGGTTATATAGTCAGCAACACTAATCTTCATATATGATTTTTTCTGGATGTATATTTTCAAAATGAATATTCTCTTGTAATCCTCCAACAAACATATTTTTTTTACCTATTTCAGAATTAAAATCAAAAAACCTTGAAATCATTGACCATCTAATTTTTTTCGATTTATTATAAGAACTCTTATGAAGCAACAAGAAATCAAAAATAACTAAATCCCCAACATTTATAAAAATATATTTTTTTTTAGTATTTTTTTCATAATTTTTTGGAAGATCTAATATATAAGATCTACTTTTAGTCGCCCCACGATTGGAAATTTTAACATTACTAATTCCCAACTTATGAGATTTTGGATAGACAATTACAGGCCCATCAATTTTAGATACCTTTCTAATAGAAGAATAAAATACCAAACCCGAGGGTGATCCTAAATTTTGAATATAATCTTGGTGAAGTTGTGTTAAATGTACTTTGTCACTTGGATAGTCCATCCTTATTCCACAAGCTCTAATAAGTGTACCAATTTTTTTTGAACTAAGTAACTGCTTAGCTATAATTTTATTTTTTTTGTAAAAGGAAAAATCATAAATGCTATCAAATTTTTTTATAATATCATAAAATTTAGAAACAAAATCTGATTTATCTTCTCTAAAGGCTTTGGATAAATAAAAGTCAAATTTATCTTCAGAAAATTTTAAATCAAATTTATTGTCATATTTAAAAAAATATAACTCCTTAGATAAATTAAAAATTTCTTTTCTTAAATTAGTAACTAATTTTTTTGGATAAAAATCTTTAATGATTAGAAAACCATTATCTTTAAAAAATTTTATCTCTTTTGAGCTAAGCATCAGTATAATTATTTATTGATTTTTTTTTCATTGTAAAGATTTTATTCCGTCATAAATATTAATTTTTGGAGCCCAGTTTAAATCTAATTTAATTTTATTATTAGATAAGTTTCTAATATTAAAATTATTTTTATCTTTCTCAACAATTTTAATTTTTTTACCATTAACTAATTCAAATGTTTCTACAAATTTTCTTAATGTAATTAATTCGTCACCGCAAATATTATATATACCACTAGATGTTTTTTTTGAAATTAGATAAATGGCGTTTACTAAGTCCTTTACATGTATATATTTTCTTGCATTTAAAGAAGAATTTAATTCTATGGAATCATTATTAAGCATATGTTTATTTAGTGTCTCTAAAAGGCCGAGTTTTTTATCCCTTTTTCCATAAGTGATAGCAAATCTAAGTAAATTATAATTAAATGAAAAATTATTATTTAATATATAATTTTCAATTTCGAATTTAGATAATGCATATTTTGATGAAAGATCACTTAAAGATATTATTTTATTTTCTTTTAAAATAATATCTTTATTATAGTTTCCATAAACCCATTCTGAAGAAGCAAAAATAAATTTTTTTATTTTTTTTTCATTACATATGCTTATTAAATTTAGAGTAGCCTCAGTATTGACTTCTTTTGCATGTTTCGCATCTTGATCAAAAGACTTATCATTTGATACGGCAGCTAAATGAATTACTATTTGGTCTTTTTCAACATATTTTTCAATTTCATTATTTCTAATATCCATTGAGAGAATTTTTGGATTTTCAGACTCTATGTCAATTCCTAAATATTCTTCAGCATGAATATCAAGTTTATTTATCAAGTATTTACCAATAAAACTATTTGCACCAGTTATTAAATATTTATTGACCATGAAGAAAAAAGATTTATTCATTTATATATGAAAAAGACCGATATTCTAGATGTTTTTAATAATAAAAGGTACGCTAGATTAGCAGTAGATTTAAATAAACAATATAGGAAAAATTTACCTTTTCCACATATTGCAATAGATAATTTTTTACCAAAAAAAATTGCATTAGATTTATCAAAAGAATATGCAATTCCTAACTATAAAAAAAAGAAATGGAAATATCATTTTAATAATAATGTTAAACGTTATTTGTTAGAAGATATTGACGAATTTAGTAGTGCATTAAAGTATTTTGCCTATGCTATTAATGGAAGGTCTTTTTTATCTTTCCTAGAAACAATTACTGGAGATGAACACTTAATTCCTGATCCTTATTTTATGGGAGGTGGAGCGATGGCAACAGGGAAAGGTGGTTTTTTAAAAATACATCTTGATTATAATTTTCATCATAAATTACAATCTTGGAGACGTGTGAATGCTCTCTTTTATCTCAATAAAAATTGGAAAAAAGAATGGGGTGGTAATTTAATATTAGAAAATAATAGTAAGTCTGCTTCAATAGAGCCTAAGTTTAATAGACTAGTTATTTTTACTTTAAGCAAAAATTCATTTCATGGACAGCCAGAGCCACTAAATTGCCCAAAAAATCAATTTAGAAATGTTTTTTCATCATTTTATTATACTTCAAAAAATCATAAAGATATGACAAATAAACCTCATTTTACTTTATACGATATTAAAAAAAGCCCTTATGCAAATTCAATATTAAAAAATTATCAAAAAAAATAGATTATCTTGAAATCCAAAAAAATTCGCCATTCTCGTTTGATTGAATTTTTTTTAACCTTAAATCAAAATCTCCCATTCGTCTAGGCACTAGGTGAAAATGACAATGATTTATTTTTTGGCCTGCAGCTTTCCCGTAATTCACTGCAAAATTAAATGAGGATACCGATGGAAATTTTTTTTTAATGACTCTTTTACCTTTTTTTAATAAATTAAATATACTTTGAAGTTCAAAATCTTTGAATTCAAAAAAAGAAACGAAATGTCTTTTTGGAATTATTAACATATGTCCTTCTGTTACTGGATTTATATCATATTTTATAAATGCATTATCATTTTCAATTATAATTTCATTATTTTCTATATTACAAAAAACACAATTTTTTCTTTTCATAATTTAAAAGATTTCAAATAAGTACCTTGATCAGAATACGATAAATCAACATTGCGAAAATTAATTTTTTTAAGACTGCTTATTATTTTTTTGTGAAATTTATTATTAGCTATTACAAATAGGAAACCTCCGTTACCTGCTCCTAAAATTTTTCCTCCTAATGCACCATTGTCAAGAGCAATATTATATGCCTTTTCTATTTTAGTATTAGTGATCTTATTGGACAATTGTTTTTTTAAAATCCACGACTGCTTTAGATCAGAAGCAAATTTATTTATCGATAAGAGTTTAAAGTTATTATTTTCTTTATATTTATTGGATAAATCCCTTAATAATTTTAAGTTTTTAATATTTCTATTCTTATTTTTACCTTGGTCACTTAATACGTCTTCAGCATGACGAGAATCACCTGTCCAAAAAAATAAAGAATTGTTAAAAATTTTTTTAAGATATGTGCTTTTTATATTTTTAATGTTAACGGTTTCATCATCATTAAATTTAAAATAATTTAATCCACCAATTGCCGCAGCATAGTGATCTTGCTTACCAATAGGTTTTTTTAATATATTCATTTCAATATTTGAAGCTGTTTTAGCTATTAATTTTTTAGAAGCGGTTATGCCTTTATATTTGTACAAACAATTAACTAAGCCAACACAAAAACTACTAGATGAGCCCAATCCTGATGAACCAGGTATATCTGCAATAGTACTTATGTATAGACGATCATCTATATTCATATAATTTAATGTTTGCTTAATAATTTGATTTTTAATTTTATTTTTAGATTTTACAATTTCTGTCTCAGAATAATTCAACCTAAATTTTTCAACAAATAATTCAGAATGTTTTTTTACTGAAACATAAATATACTTATTAATACTAGTACTTATTACTGAACCATATTTATTATATTTATAGAAGGAAGGTATATCGGTTCCACCTCCAAAAAAACTAACCCTTAATGGAGTTTTAGATATTATCATTTTTAAAGAAAGTTATTGTTTTATTTAAACCACTATTCAGAGATACTTTAGGTATCCATCCTATTTTTTTATTAATTTTAGAAATGTTAGCATAAAAGCCTTTAATAATTTTATTTTTATCTAATTTAAAATTTATTTTAATTTTTTTAGCTATTAAATTAATTACTTCAATATTACTTATAAGTTTTCCAGATCCCAAATTATAAATTCCCTGTGCTGATTTATTGTTTAGACATAAATAAATAGCTCTAGCGACATCATCAACATAAACAAAGTCATTTGCTGCTTTCGGATTATTTGGTAAAAACTTTTTATACAAAATTAAATCTCTAAAACATGAGGGTATAAGTGAATTTTTTTTGTTATTTGGACCATAAACAAAGAAAACTCTTAACCATATATATTTTGTATTATAATTTTTTTTTAACATTTGAAGAAATTCCAATATTTTTACTTTTGTTTTACCAAAATCATTAATTTGTTTAATTCTAGTTTTTCTCTCACTAACTTTACCATATGTTAATCCATATTCCCAACAAGATCCAAGGGAAATAATTTTATAACAATTATTATAAGATAGTATTTTATATATTTTTTTTTTTGACTCTAAATTATTTTTGTTGTTAATAAATGAGTAATTTGGAATACCTTCCCATGCCATATCTATACAAATATCTGGTTTTAAATTTTTAATTAATTTACGAAATTTTTCTGAATTTTTTAAATCTATTTTGTAAAAATTAAAGTTATTGAAACTATTATTTTTTTTATTACTACTAATTAAATGAAATTCATAATTAATATTTTTATATAAATAATTCATTAGATGCTGACCAATGAAGCCGGTGTAACCTAAAACTAGAACCTTCATTTATAAAAAATTTAAATTGTTATCTTTTTTCGATATTATTTTAGGTTTATTTGGCCATAATATATTTATTGATTTATCATTGTATTTTATACCATTAGAATATTTATGATTAAAAGGATTTGACATAAAATATAGAACATTTGTATTATCCATTAAAGTTAAAAAAGCTGTGCCATAAGATTTAGGGATTAGTAATGCCTTATTATCCTTTTCAGTGAGAGTTATACTAAAATATTTCAAATAATTTTTTGAGTTTTTTTTTAAATCAACAGCTACAAAGTAAAATTTTCCATTTAAGCAATTAATAATTTTATCTTCTGCGTATTTACCATATTGATAATGAATACCTCTAAGTGTATATTTCTTTATATTTTTTGATAAATTTATTTGATTTAAATTAAAATTTTTTAATTCTTTTTTACAAAATAATCTTGTAAAGTTGCCTCTTTTATCTTTAAATGAATTGTATGATATTATTTTTATATCTTTAAATATTTTGTCAGATATTAAATCCATAATTTTTTTTATATAGAAATCGAATATGGTTTTCTAGGAAAAGGTATAATTACCTTACCTTTAAAATTAATGGATTTAAGATATTCTACTATTTCTAATTTAAAGTTCCATGCTAGTAATAATATTATTTTAGGTTTGTGTTTATATATTTCATTTATGTTTTTAATAATAATATTAGTTCCAGCAGTATATTTATTATGTTTATGATCACTTTTATCAAAAATGCATACAATATTTTTATTGTCTAACTCACAAAAATTTAAAAATGTAGAACTTCTAGCTGAAGCACCATATCCGTATATTTTAATATTTTCTTTTTTATAATTA
>MDTB01206428.1_pt1 | contig 12189 bp, 11 predicted proteins | sample 811161 | NCBI WGS metagenome assembly MDTB01 (sample SAMN05326650, study PRJNA326480) | marine metagenome | isolation source: seawater | place: Mediterranean Sea | collected 2009 | reverse complement strand
GCTTGGCGCAGTTGTCGATGTTCAGTTCGAAGGAGAGCTGCCCCAAATTCTTAATGCTCTGCATTGTCAAACAGATGATGGTTTGCTGGTGCTTGAAGTTGCACAACATCTTGGAGAATCTACGGTTCGGACTATCGCCATGGATGCTACTGAAGGTTTGGTGCGGGGCAAAGAGGTTGTGGATACAGGAGAACCGATTACGGTTCCGGTAGGACCGGAAACGCTTGGCCGAATTTTGAATGTTGTTGGTGACCCGGTTGACGAAAGGGGACCGATTAACGCTGAACAAAGTCTGCCAATACATCGAGAAGCGCCTGAATTTGTAGAGCAGTCTACGGAAACCGAAATATTGGTTACCGGTATCAAGGTGGTTGATCTCTTAGCCCCATACTCGCGTGGCGGCAAGGTTGGGTTGTTTGGCGGTGCGGGTGTTGGCAAAACCGTAATCATTATGGAGCTGATTAATAATATCGCAAAAGCGCACGGTGGTTATTCAGTCTTTGCCGGCGTCGGCGAGCGGACCCGCGAGGGGAACGACCTTTATCATGAGATGATGGAATCAGGAGTAATAAACCTGGAGGGAGATTCAAAAGCTGCCCTGGTTTATGGCCAGATGAATGAGCCGCCGGGAGCACGTGCAAGAGTGGCTCTTACGGGCCTGACGTTGGCGGAATATTTCCGTGATGCGGAAGGCCAAGATGTGTTGCTATTTGTTGATAATATTTTTCGGTTCACGCAAGCAGGTTCAGAAGTATCAGCTTTGCTTGGTCGAATTCCTTCGGCTGTTGGTTATCAGCCGACGCTTGCAACTGACATGGGAGCGATGCAGGAGCGAATTACAACAACAAATAAGGGCTCAATTACTTCGGTGCAGGCTATCTATGTTCCAGCCGATGATTTGACTGACCCGGCCCCTGCCACATCATTTGCCCATTTGGATGCAACAACGGTTCTATCACGGCAAATTGCAGAACTTGGAATTTATCCAGCCGTTGATCCACTCGATTCGACTTCTCGAATTTTAGATCCACGGATTCTTGGTGACGAACACTACGAGGTTGCCCGAAGCGTGCAGGAAGTGTTGCAAAGATATAAGAGTTTGCAGGATATCATCGCTATTCTGGGGATGGATGAGTTGTCAGAAGAAGATAAATTGGTTGTTGCCCGGGCGCGCAAGATACAACGTTTCCTGTCGCAGCCCTTTCACGTTGCGGAAATTTTTACCGGTTTTCCCGGTGTCTTGGTGAATTTGGAAGATACTATAAAAGGCTTTAAAGGCCTCGTCGCTGGTGAGTATGATGACTTACCGGAATCAGCTTTTTATATGGTCGGCACAATAGAAGACGCGGTTGAAAAGGCTAAGAAAATGGCAGCGGAAGCGGCTTAATAGGACCTTGGTGCTAAAGAGAGAATAACTGGACATGAGAAAAACTACAGAGTTCGAGCTTGTTGCGCCCGAAGAGCTTCTTCTGTCTGAGTTAGTAGAACTTGTAGTGGTGCCCGGTGCCGAGGGGGATTTCGGTGTTTTGCCGGGCCACTCACCTCTTATTTCCACCTTACGGACCGGGGTAATTACAGTTTATGAAAAAAATGAAGTAAAAAATCGCCTCTTTGTCTCTGGTGGATTTGTAGAAGTAACCCCCGAACGTTGCACCGTCCTTGCGGATGAGGCTGTATCCATAGAGACGGCCAATCGCCGTGATGTAGAAAATCGTGTTCATGCCAGTCAAGAAGTGTTTGATGCGGCAGGTGAAGATGAGAAAGACGACGCAGCTGAAGCTCTTAGGATCTCAAAAGCCCTATTGGCTGTGTTGGATACTGCCGGGCAGGCTTAGACGCTAATTTATCCGGTTTGCTCATATAAGTTCTAAACCATATTCAAACTATAAGCTTCAGTGGGTTGCGGTTCAGGTTTTATAAATGCCGAAGGGAGGGCTGATGAAAAAGGTCTCAGCTAGATGTCTTAAATTTGTTTTAATTGCGGCCGCGGTTATATCGGTGCCAAGTGCAGCGCTTGCGCAGGAAACTGTGAAGTTTAGCGGTGCTGACACGGCATGGATTATGACAGCGACGGCACTTGTCCTGTTTATGACACTGCCTGGCTTAGCCTTGTTTTATGGTGGCCTCGTCCGGTCAAGAAATTTCCTATCTGTCTTGATGCATTGCCTCGTAATTTGTTGTGCGACCTCAGCCGTTTGGCTGGCGGTTGGTTACACCCTGGCTTTCAGTGATGGTGGCACGGCAAACCTATTTATTGGTGGCTTTGATAAGTCATTTCTCTTTGGCGTTGGGTTAGATACGCTGAATGGTACGATTCCAGAGATCGTATTCTTCATGTTTCAAATGACTTTCGCCATAATTACACCCGCACTCATCGTTGGTGCTTATCCTGAACGTATAACTTTCCTGGGAATGTTGTTATTTAGCGTGTTTTGGTTGTTGTTGGTCTATGTTCCGGTGACCCACTGGATTTGGGGTGGTGGGTGGCTTGCCGATATGGGCATTATGGATTTTGCAGGTGGGTTAGTGGTTCATTTGACAGCTGGTATTTCGGCTCTAGTGATAGCCGTTATGGTTGGGAGCCGCAGGGGGTTCCCGCGAGAGGTCAATCCGCCACATAGTCCCGGAATGGTAATGATTGGCGCATCGATGCTATGGGTCGGCTGGTTCGGGTTCAACGGTGGTAGCGCACTTGGCGCCAATAGCGGAGCTGGGATGGCGATCGCGGTTACGCATATATCAGCCGCTGTTGCCTCTTTAACCTGGATGGTGATTGAGTGGGTTAAACACGGGAAGCCAAGCCTTATTGGCTTTGTCACGGGGACTATTGCAGGACTAGCTACAATTACCCCGGCTTCTGGTTTTGTTGGTCCAATAGGCGGAATAATTCTTGGCGTTGCCGGAGGCCTAATTTGTTATTGTATGGTTAATGTCATTAAACATCGATTTCAAATTGATGATTCATTAGATGTCTTTGCCGTTCATGGGATTGGCGGTCTCACCGGGACAATTCTTGTCACCTTCCTTGCCCTGCCTACCTTTGGCGGATTGGGCCTAGCCAAAGGCATTACAGCAAGTCACCAGCTTTGGGTTCAATTCGCCGGCGCCGCTGCGACTGCCGCCTGGGCGATAATTGCGAGTGTTTGCATCATTTGGGTAGTCCGCCTAATAACGCCGATGCGGGTTAGTGAGGAGGATGAGACCGAGGGTCTTGATATCACGTCGCATGGCGAGCGCGGCTACAACTTATAGGGATATTCTATGAAACTCATTATGGCTGTTATTAAACCGTCTAAACTCGATGATGTTCGTAGTTCCTTATCCCCGCTCGGGGTAACTGGTATGACAGTTAGCGAAGTTAAAGGCTTTGGCCGACAAGGGGGTCATACGGAGATTTATCGGGGTGCTGAATATGCAATAAATTTTGTTCCTAAGATTAAAATCGAAGTTGCTGTAGCGGATGACGTAGCAGAAAATGTTGTTCTAGCAATCCAGGAAAGCGCTAATACAGGCAAGATAGGTGATGGCAAAATCTTTGTGTTTGATATCTCCGAAGCAATTCGTATTCGAACCGGTGAGACGGACACTGACGCTTTATAAAAAAGGCGCGGTTATAAAGTATCCATGAGGAGTTTGTCTCGGATAGGGGTGAATTGGCAAACGGCATAGTCGTATATCGGTCTTTTAAAGGGGACGATTAGCTCTGGTATATCCTCTAGGCAAACCCATTTCCAGGCCCGAAATTCAGGTTTAGAGGTGTTTAGATTGATTTCACTATCTCTACCGGTAAATTTTAGCGCAACCAATGTGACGCGCTGACCGATCCACTTGGTACGGAGTTGGCCATTGAAATGTTTTGGCCAATCGTAGGCAATTTCTTCATCGGCTATAGAAATGATTGTGAAAGCGGAGGTCCCAATTTCTTCCTCCAATTCGCGCAATGCGGCATCTTCTATGGTTTCCCATTGTTCGATACCTCCCTGAGGAAGTTGCCAGGCGGGACTTGTCATATCGTCACGTTCTGCGACTAATACTTCACCGCCTTTGTTGAAAAGGACCATGGCTGCGCATTGACGGTAGTCAATTTTTTGATCGGTCATTAAATAATGAAATTCCCCGAATAAGGTCTAGCGCCCGCTCTAGCTGATAATCAAATGGTTTCTCAATTTTCTTGGTAACAATGGAATCTTTCTTTTTTGGAGCGGTTTTTGACGGATTGGCTTTGTTTTCTTGCTTATTGGGGTTTTTCAGGGCTCCTCTCAAGTCAGCTTCTCGCCGAGCCTTTCCTTTATTAACTGTTTCGAGGCGGGCCTGTTTTACTTCGATATCGGGTTTAATGCCTTTAGCCTGAATCGAACGACCAGATGGCGTATAATAGTGTGCGGTGGTTAAACGGATCGCACCTTGGCCAGACAGGGGAATGATTGTCTGAACGGAGCCCTTGCCAAAAGATTGAGTGCCAAGAATGACAGCGCGACGATGGTCCTGCAGTGCACCAGCAACAATTTCGGAAGCTGAAGCCGATCCACCATTAATCAATACGACCATTGGCAGGTTTTTAGCAAGATCCCCCCTTTTGGCGTTGAAGCGCTGTGCATCATCGGCGCGGCGCGAACGCGTTGAAACTATCTCTCCACGATCAAGGAACGCATCCGACACTTTGATTGCTTGATCCAGAAGGCCTCCTGGATTATTCCGTAAGTCAAATATTATGCCCTTTAATTTATTACCTAATTTTTCTTTGATTTTTTTAATGCCATTAGAAACGCCGGTGTAAGATTGCTCGGTGAAAGATGTTAACCGCAGATAACCGATGTCACCTTCGGTGCTCCAACGAGCCGACCTAACTTTAATTATGGCTCGGGTTATTGTAACGTCGAATGGTTCGCGGCCCTTGCGTCGCACTGTGAGCTTTATAACTGAATTGATAAGGCCCCTCATTTTATCCACAGCTTCGCTAAGTGTTATACCCTGGACTGGGGTATCATCGAGATGTGTGATGTAATCCCCTGACTTTAACCCGGCGCGAAAAGCTGGTGTATCGTCGATTGGGGAAACAACTTTCACAAAGCCATCTTCCATGGTGACTTCTATACCTAGACCCCCAAATTCTCCCTTGGTCTGGACCTGCATGTCCTTAAAGTTTTTAGGAGACATGTAGCTTGAGTGCGGGTCTAGTGAGGAGAGCATGCCGTTGATTGCTGACTCAATCAGCTTTTCATCACCGACTTTTTTAACGTAGTCTGTCCGTATTCGTTCGAATACGTCTCCAAATAAATCTAGTTGGCGATACGTTTCAGCATTGTTCTTCTGACCATTGCCGCCAACTGGAAATAGAACAATCGTGAAGATGGCTATTATTGCCATGAAACGTGTAACCATTATCCGCGTTTCCTAACTCGTTTTGCCGCTAGCCACGGCAGTGGGTTGATGGGTTGGCCTTTTCGACGTAACTCTAAATATAGTATCGTTCTATTCCGCTCAGAAAAGGGTATTATGCCAATGGGTTCCCCTGCTAGTACTTTTTCTCCTAGGGGAACCCCAATTTTTCCTAATCCTCCCAACAATAAGTGGTGTTGGCGGCTGTATTCGATAATGATTAGGTTGCCAAGCCCTCTAAATGGTCCTGCAAAAACTATCTTTCCGCTGCGGGGGGAAATGACGGTGGCACCTGGTTTTACTTTTATAGAAATGCCCCGTCTTCGCTGACCATTAGCGTCTTTCGTATCGAAATCGAAAGTAATGCGTCCAATAACAGGCAAGTTACGGTGGAGGAAGGTAGGGGTGCTTGCTAGAGCGTGACTTTCCATTGGGGCTTTTTGATCAGCACCGCCAGACTGTAATACGCCTAATCTTATACCAGGTTTTTTCATATCTGTTGAATTTTTTTTTAACGGTTGAATACGGTTTGTCTCTCCCTGGTTTTGCGTTAGTCGTCGAAAGAGTTCTCGTAAACTTTTTGCTCTCCCGCGAAGTGATAACGTGTTTTGGTTTGATTTTTCCTGTGCCGCTTTAGTTCTTTTTATAAGCCGAATTTTTCTTGCGGTAAGTTTAGCAAGGGTTCGCCACTCACGATCTAGATCAGTTTTTTTTGTTTGAATTTCCTGTTTCGCTTTCTCGATAGATTCTTGGATGTTTGATAACGCCTTGATACCTTCTCTCAACGTCCTTTCTCGAGATTTAATTTCGGACACTGTTCCTTTAATCAAAAGTGCGCTTCTAAATGTATCTAAAGGTTTTGCCGACAACGCTATCAGAGCCATCGGTGGGGTAAGGGCTATCCTTTGTAAGGCAGCGAGCAGGTTGGCCAGGTACTTTTTCTGGTCAGAGAGGGATTGCTTTTTAACACGATTCCGCTGACCTAACTCGACGAGCTGCTCTTCAAGGTTAATAAGGTTGTAGGTATGATCTCGGGCTTTTGCCGCAATTGATATAGACCGTTGTCTCAATTCCTTAAGATCAATTGCGTTTTCCTTTGCTTTTCTTGCAAGAGCCTTTGACTTTGTTGTAGCGGTATCTATGCTTTGCTCTATGTCTTTCAACTCTTTTCTTGGTTCTGCTTGTGTTCCAGATTGAATGGATATCCCAAAAGCAACGGCTATTAGAGAGGTCAGAAAGACAAATTTAGGGAGAAGTTGATGCAGGGTTAACTCCCTCCCCACTATTGTCAGAATAATCAGTTCTAATGAGCGAGCACCCGGTCATTTCTGGCGGTTGATCGACGGCCAATAATGTCATCAAAGTGGGGGCGACATCAGCAAGCTTCCCATTTTCTAAAATCACATTTTTTTGTGGGGAATTGACAAGGATGGCCGGCACTACGTTCGTTGTATGTGATGTAAAAGGTTTTCCTGTCCCAGGATCGGTCATTGTTTCCGCATTCCCGTGATCAGCGGTGATCAAAAGTGTACCTCCTGAAACCATTATCGCCTTTTCCAAGAGCCCAAGACATTGATCTACAGTTTCTATGGCTTTGATTGCCGCTGGTAATTTTCCAGTGTGCCCTACCATGTCTGGGTTTGCATAGTTGACAAAAATAAAGTCATATTTGTCAGACTCAACCGCTTCGACGAGACGGGCCGTAACCTCTTTCGCGGACATTTCCGGTTTTTCATCATATGTTGAAACCTTTGGGGACGGTATTAGCATCCTATCCTCACCAGGGTAAGGTGTTTCTATACCGCCATTAAAGAAAAAAGTCGCATGTGCATATTTTTCAGTTTCGGCAATGCGGAACTGTTTGAGACCCGCATTAGAAATAACTTCTGCGAAAATTTTATCTAATGATTCCGGAAAAAAAATTGGTTTCATGAATTTGTTAAGAGCTTCGGAGTATTCGACTAAACCCGTTGCACAATTTATTGCTATGGGTTTGGACCGCTCAAATCCATTAAACCTAGGATCAAGCAACGCTGAAAGAAGTTGCCTCACTCTATCGGCTCTAAAATTTCCCATTAGAACCGCGTCACCATCTTTCATACCGTCATAGCCCTCTATGACTGTGGGTAAAATAAATTCGTCGGTAACATTTTGGTTATAGCTAGTCTTAATTAACGCAAGTGGGTCTGTTACACTGTGGCCATCCGCGCTAACGATTACACGATAAGCCTTGGCGATGCGATCCCAACGATTATCCCGATCCATTGCATAAAAACGGCCAGATACGGTTGCAATTGACACCAAATCAAGCGAATCAATTATATTGCTAAATTGTTTTATATATTTCGCGGCACTTTGGGGTGGAGTGTCACGACCATCGAGAAACGCGTGGATAGAAACTTTAACTCCTGCATCGTTCAAGATCTTTGCGAGTGCAGCAATTTGGTCTTGATGGGAATGCACTCCTCCTGGGGATATTAACCCCATTAAATGGCAGGTGCTGTCGCTATGCGACATCTTAGAGATTAGTTCCGCTAACTGCCCTTTGCTCTCAAGAGTGCCATCTTCTATGGCTGCAGTAATCCTAAGAATATCTTGATTGACAACCCGGCCGGCTCCGAGGTTTAGGTGTCCAACTTCTGAATTCCCCATTTGGTCGTTTGGTAACCCGACATCTATTCCACAGGTTTGTAAAAACGCAGTAGGGCATTCGCTCATCAATCTATCGAATATCGGGGTGGAGGCTAAAGCGATGGCGTTCTCAGACACTTCTGGTCGCCACCCCCACCCGTCCAGGATACAAAGGACAACGGGACGGCGTTTAGTTGATAAAGGCATATTTTCCACTGTAAATACGATTTAATGCTGACGGCCCGATTATAACGGAAAAATTTAAGCTTGAAACGAACCTTTCGTGCAAAAATTAGCATTGCTTATTCCCGATGGTAGGGGTGACCAGCGATAATCTGCTGTGCTCGGTAGAGTTGCTCAACTAACATGCCGCGGGCAAGCATATGAGGCCAAGTGAGACGACCAAAAGAAATGATAAGGTTGGCTTGCTCCAGGAGCATATTATGGAGGCCGTTAGGACCACCGATGATGATACTAATTTCTTTAATTCTATCGTTTTGCCAATCTCCCAGTTTGGTGGCAAATTCGCGACTAGAGATATCTTTTCCCCGTTCATCCAAAGCGATGATTTGAGACCTTGGTGGACAATTATTGAGAAGGAGCTCTGCTTCGCGTCGCTTTAAGGTGTCCCCATCTAGGGCCCTTTTTTCCTCGACTTCCCGGATTTCAAACTGCCATGAAATACGATTGGCAAAATGATCCACAAGGGATTTTTCTGGTCCCTGCCTCAGCCGCCCTACTGCCACTAAATTGATGCGCATGATAATTTAATGTGAGGCCTATCAGTGCGCCGTAGTTTCTGTTTCGGGATCTGGTAAATCGGCTTCCCACATTTTTTCAAGATTATAGAAAGCCCGGACCTCAGGGCGGAACAGATGTACAATCACATTACCTGCATCAATTAGCACCCAATCACCTTGCGGTAATCCTTCTGGTTTAATGGTCGCTAACCCTTTTGATTTTAGTGTTTGCACCAAGTTTTCTGCGAGCGCCTTTACTTGCCGGTTAGAATTGCCGCTAGTGACTACCATGTAATCCCCAATCGTAGTCTTTCCTTGCAAGTCGATAATTACGGTATCTTCAGCTTTGTGGTTTTCTAAAATATTATGGATAAGTTTTACAACAGATGCTGGTTCGGTAGAAAGAACCTCTACAGAATCGTGAACACGTGTTTTGGTCAATAGATCACCATTAATTTATTGTGATGAGGACGGGTCCAGGCGTTTGCGAATTTCTGTTGCCGTCGCAGGATGCAGCGGTGTTCTAAAGAACGCCCATGACGGAGGACATGAATCTGCCAATTTTCGCGCATATTGCGTTGTTCGTCTGCTCCCAGAAAACACTCTTGCCGCCTTTCCAGAAAGGGCTTGAACAGAATAGGGCGCGCGATCGAAAATCGCAATGGGAACAGTCGAGAACAATTCTTCCCAGTTATTCCATTGAGGAAACTGAAGGAGGTTGTCGGCACCCATAATCCATACAAAACGTTTCTCAGGGAAACTTTGTTTTATCCGTTTCATGCTGTCGATTGTGTAACGGGTATTAAGCTGTGCCTCAAGATTAGTGACATTAATACGAGGATCCACAGCAATTTTTTGCGCGTAGGCTAAGCGTTCCTCAAACGGCGCCATATCCTCAGAGCTTTTGAGGGGGTTTTGTGGTGAGACTATCCACCAAACTTTGTCCAGATTGGTGCGCTTCAACGCTTCCTGAGAAATGTGCACATGGCCTTTGTGGGCGGGATTGAATGACCCACCAAGCAGCCCAATCCGCTGGCCGCTTCCACTGAGTCCGGGACGAATGGAAATCCGCATATCGGGAGTTGAGTGTTTCAGGATCTTATCTGCCCGTCACCACGAACAATATATTTAAAAGTGGTGAGCTGTTCCACGCCGACAGGCCCCCGAGCATGTAAGCGCCCTGTTGAGATACCAATTTCGGCACCCATACCAAATTCGCCACCATCGGCAAACTGTGTAGAGGCATTATGCAGGACAATAGCGGAATCTACCGTTTCAAGGAATTTAGCTGCTGCCGTTCCATCGTTAGTCACGATAGAATCGGTGTGGTGGGAACCATATTTGTTGATATGATTTATAGCTTCGTCCAACCCATCGACCTGCTTTACGGAAATAATCGTGTCCAGATATTCTGTACCCCAATCTTCGTCTGTTGCCGGCTGGACACGCGAATCTATGTCCTGGGTGTTGTCGTCGCCCCGAATTTCACATCCAGCCGTTGCCAGGGAATCAATTATTGCTGGCAGTAATTGGGATGCAACAGAGCGGTCGACAATGAGGCTCTCTGTTGCCCCGCATATCCCAGGGCGGCGCATTTTAGCGTTAAAGACCACATTTTTTGCCATTGTGGGGTCAGCGGTTTGTTCCAAATATATATGACAATTGCCATCTAAGTGCGCGATGACCGGCACACGACTCTCTTTTTGAACACGTTCGATAAGTGATTTGCCTCCGCGGGGCACAATAATATCGATATACTCAGACATAGATAGCAATTCACCAACACCTGCGCGATCGCGCGTTGGTACCTGCTGGATAGCAGTGATTGGGAGATCGGCTTTCTTGAGCCCTTGCTGCAAGCAATGGAGAATAGTTGCCGAGGAATAAAAGCTCTCAGAACCGCCTCGCAGAATTGCGGCGTTTCCAGATTTTAAACACAACCCGCCGGCATCTGCGGTCACGTTTGGCCGAGACTCATAAATAATACCAATTACACCAAGCGGAACGCGGATACGGTTAATTTGCAAACCATTTGGACGTTCCCATTCCGCCATTATGTCTCCCACGGGGTCCGGCAGTGCGGCAATATCTTCTAGGCTCTTGGCCATTCCCTCGATACGAGAGTCATCTAGCAGCAGCCGGTCTAGCATTGCTCCGGAAATTCTCTTTTTTTTCGCGGTAGACATATCTTCGTTATTGGCGGCCTTTATGATCCCCTTTTTATCCCGAATAGCCTTCGCGGCTTCAAAGAGCGCTTTGTTCTTAGATTTGGTTGAGACGGTGGATAATTCCCTGACTGCCTTTTGCGAAGAAACGCCAATTTCTAGCATGGCCCCATGCAATGCCGCACTATCTGCGAATTTTGTTTCGTGGTTTAGTTTGTCAGTCATTTTGTTCTCTACCCGTCAATCACCAAATCATCCCTGTGGATCATTTCATCCCTACCACGGTAACCGAGTAAAGCCTCGATTTCACCGGTTTTATGTCCGGCGATCAAATTGGCGTCATCTGCAGAATATGCAATAAGACCACAACCCAATCTAACATTTGAGGCGTTTTCAATTATAACCGCGTCGCCGCGGTTGAAAGTCCCCGATACAGATAATACACCGGCGGGTAAAAGGCTTTTGCCTTTACCTAACGCTTTTTCCGCACCATCATCAATTATCACCTTGCCATTAGGTGCTAGGGCGCTTGCAATCCAGCGCTTACGGGCGGTGGCGTGGTTTTCTGTTGATAGGAACCAAGTGCAACGTATGCCTTTATCAATAGCTGCCAAACTGTTGTGCCTTTTTCCATCTGCTATAACGACGGCACACCCTGCACGGGTAGCAATCTTCGCGGCCTCAATTTTAGTCACCATACCGCCCGATGAGTTTCCAGGCCCTGCATGTCCGGCCATTGCTTCTATTTCAGCAGTTATCTCGGATACTTTCGGAATAAACGTCGAATCATTATTTCTTTGAGGATCAGATGTATATAACCCGTCAATATCGGATAGTAACACCAGAACGTCTGCACCAATCATCTGTGCCACACGAGCCGCGAGACGATCATTATCTCCGAAGCGGATTTCTTCTGTGGCGACGGTGTCATTCTCGTTTATGACGGGTATCGCTCCAAGTCCCAGTAACGTCTCTATTGTGTTCCGTGCGTTCAGATGACGGCGCCTTTCTTCTGTATCACCAGGGGTCAGCAGGATTTGCGCGGCAGGCATACCATGGGCGGCGAATGCTTCCTGCCAAGCATGGTATAACCCTATTTGGCCGGCGGCCGCGGCCGCCTGTTTTTCTTCAAGCCGCAATACCCCGTCTGTTAGTCCAAGATCCTGTCTTCCAATTGCCACCGCACCAGACGATACGATGATTACTTCCAAGCCTTCCTTCCTATAATTTGCGATGTCAGTAGCTAGGGCTTCCAACCAATCATGTTTTATTTG
>MDTB01089498.1_pt1 | contig 12189 bp, 16 predicted proteins | sample 811161 | NCBI WGS metagenome assembly MDTB01 (sample SAMN05326650, study PRJNA326480) | marine metagenome | isolation source: seawater | place: Mediterranean Sea | collected 2009 | reverse complement strand
TTACGTGCTGGATTTATGCTGGCCGATTTTTACGAAGACCACTGGGACGACGCGGCAAGCCCGCTGAATCGATTTATGCCTACCTCGATGGCCACCCTGGCAATCCGCGTGGACTGATGGGCACCGATGACGGATCGAGTTTGCTTTGCGCCTTTAACTGACCTTGTAAAAAGGCGGGCTTTAGCCGCCTTTCTTCGGAGGCAACATCACTAACACCGGCGTGCGCGCTTTGTAAGATTGATACTCTGGATCTTCACCCCACTGACGCGCCGCGCGATTTTCCAACATGCGCACGCCGCTAATCGCGGTCAGCAAGAACAGCACCCAGATCGGTGAAATCAAGGTAAACAACTGCCATCCTTCCAAAACAGGAATCGCCATAACCGCTATGCCAGCCCACAACATGATCTCGCCAAAGTAATTGGGGTGTCGCGACCATGCCCACAGGCCGGTAGTAATAAATCGATTCGCATTTTCCGGATTGGCTCGAAACGCGGTTTTTTGACGGTCGGCGATGACCTCAATGCCAAAACCAAGCATCCAAAGCGCCAGCCCACCTAGAAAGAAAGCATCTACCGGTACTACCCGACCAGAAGTAATGGCCGCCAAAGCAGCACAGCTAGTGAGATACACCCACGTACCTTGAATAGTCCAGGTCATAAAAAACGTTGGGAAATAAATACGAATACTACGAAAGCGCTTATCTTCGCCCGCCTGCTTAATACGGAAGTACAAAAACGGTCCGAGCCGCAGCGCCCAGATAGAAATCAGCACCAGCAATGTTATGGCGCGCAGATCATAGGCGGCACTCATTATCACAGCAGCAACCGCCATAACAACGTAGGTCAGGCTGCCGGTGAGATCAAAGAACTTTTCCGAGAGGGTTTGCCAGGCGTGAATAAACACGATCCACTGCACGCCGTAGGCGAAGACCCCACACCAGGCAAATACGGAAAGCGAACCCAGACGTACCCCCTGGTCGCCGCCGGCATAGGCGATTGCCACCGAAACTAGGAGTAACGCGGTAATGCTGCCGATGGCGATCAACCACTGACTTGTAGATGCTTTTTGTGCGGTTTCGGTCATATTTTTCCCCTATTTTAGTCGTTGTACGACCAGATAGTCACTGCGCGCAGTTCGGCTGGTGATTGCGTGCGAGACCTTGGTATCCCCTCCGTGGCCTCTTGCTCTTTAGCTTGGTCTTTTGTTTGTTCGTTGTCTTTGTTCTTTTTTCTCTGTCAGTTTCTGGCCAACGCGTTTTTGCTACACGTATATTGCCTTACGCCGCGTAGCTGCAAATAAATCCAGCTCGCCGTCAAAGCCCAGTCTCTGCTGTAGTCGCAAGCATGGGATCTTGCCATAAAGACTGCTTTTCCATTATCACTAGAAACGCGTCATGCGCCAGCCAATGATTCAACCACGACCAAACTGCCGGTAACGCTTGCTGTGCTAACCAGGTCGGCTCCACAAAATGAAATTGGCGCACAAAAGGCAGCAACGCTAAATCCACCAGTTGTGCCTCGGTGCCACACAGATAGGGCCCACCAACCATCAACGTCTCCAGCCGCTGCAGCCAGGCCAAACACTGCGCCCGGCAATGTTCCCGACTCCACTCATGTTCGTCACGATGGTATTTATAGCGGTCTAGCCAGGGTTTGAAACCCTCATCAAACGCAGCCACAAATTGCGCCTGCGGCTGATCGTCAATGCGCTCAATAAGCCAATGCGGCGCCCGCTGCACCAATGCCCACTGCATAATCTCCAGGCTTTCCTCAAGCACCACGCCATTTGCGTGCTGTAACACCGGCACCGTTGCCTTGGGCGACAGCGCCAAAAAAGTAGGCGGCTTTGCTTTGAGGGCAATTTCACGAAGCTCGACCTGAACCCCGGCAAGGTGCAGGGCCAGACGCGCACGCATCGCGTAAGGACAACGCCGGAAACTATAGAGTACAGGTAGGGTCATTGCCCGGATTTGCGCGGTAAGTCCGCGATGTTTTGTGCCCAGGGCACGGCCGAGTCAAACCAAACTTGTGCCTGTGGAGGCAAGTCTGCGACTTGGTCCAACAAACCGGTGCGGATGCCTAGCCAACGCTCAGCTGTATCGCTGCTGCGCGGCGATGTAGCGTAAATATGCGCGCCGCAGCTTTCACAAAAACCGAGTTCGCGTGGGTTACCACTGTCGCCTATCTTCGGATAAATCTTTGGCTCGCCACTTTGGAACGTCAACTCGCTTTCGGCCACCTGGACTATGCTGCGATAAGGCCCGCCAGACATTTTCTGACAATCGGTGCAGTGGCAAATTGCCACCCGCTTTGGATCCGCCTCACCGATAAAGGTAATTGCGCCACAATGACAACCACCGCTGATGTACATAATTCTCTCCTTCCCGCCTCGCACTGAATGCCCGCTTTAAGACTTTCTAGACCGACAGCCTAGTGATTAGGGCTGTAGGGCCTGCCAGGTTCGATTCTGACACGGCTTAGCAGCAACGATCAAAACTGTGGCTAAAGCTGGTAATCCCGGTGCTAAACACTCAATTTGCAAGTGTGCCTGGACGGGACCAGGCAAGCACCGAGCAGCTACGATCGCCGCCGACTGATTTGTGCCTGGGGCTATTTTGGCGGCCGGTCCAGCGATGAGATAAAGCATCACTCAGCACGAAGGAATATGGCTAACTCAATCTTGGCAAGTTTTCGCGATTCACTTTATTAGGCATACTCAGCGGCAGTGGATTTGTGTTCGACAGACGTTACGCGTCAGTCGCTAACGTCCATCCACATGACACGGTCTTTGGCGGCATAACCCGCCAGAGGCCAACGAGATTGCCGTATCAACCTTCGGAAGAACCTTCGCTTCAACGCGGATTGGAATCGCAGTTACGGTTGAGTTCGCTTACTAAAACAAGAGAGTTAAAACCATGACCAATGTATTTCGTTGCCTATCACTTGTCTTTTTGCTATCGCTAAACGTTGCGGCTGTTGCAGCCAACGACGATGAACGCAGCACGCGGGCGATTGAAAATCGTCAGGGCTTACTGAAAGTCACCGGCCACTACATGGGACCTATCGTCGGCATGGCGCGGGGCCAAATTCCATTTGATGCCGATGTCATTGCTCATCACGCGACCCAGATCGGCCACCTCAACGGCATGCTACCGGATTTGTTTCGTATGGATACACGCGGTAGCAGCGCGCCTACTGAAGCGAAAGGGATCATTTGGGACAACTTGGAAGACTTTGCCGCTAAAGCCAAGACCTCTCAGGACCGCGCCCAAGCTTTGGTCGCAGCAACATCAGAAGGCAAAGGTCCAACCCTTAAAGCATTTGGCGCACTCGGCAATTCCTGTAAAGGGTGCCATGATAAGTATCGTGAGAAAAAGTAGCCTTAGCAAATCCCCAGACAACGACGCGCCACTCGCCGCAGTGGTTGTCTGGGACCTACCGCTACGCATTTTTCATTGGCTTATTGCCAGTTGTCTGGTCGCTTCGTGGCTGACAGCCGAAGCGGGCTATGAGTGGAACCAAGTTCACCTTTATCTTGGCTACACCACGCTTACCCTGATTTCCTTTCGGGTTTTATGGGCATTCGTGGGGACGCCTTCAGCACGAGTGGCTCAACAGCAATGGGGCTTTGGTGCCTTGCTTCGATCGCTTCGACAGCTTGTTCAGCCGACGCCTGCTTATAGCTACGGGCATAGCGCTATCGGTAGTTGGGCGTCTGTTGTTTTGCTTAGCCTCATGCTTTGTCAGGCCATGTCGGGGCTGTTTGCAACTGACGACATTGCGTTTCAAGGGCCTTACTATCCTGCGGTTACTGCCGCGACTGCGAGTGAACTCACCGGCTTTCATCACCTTAACTTTAACCTGATCTGCGCGGCGGTTGTGCTGCATCTCAGCATTATGGTGTGGTACCGACTCTACAAAAAAGAAAATCTCGTCAGCGCCATGATCATCGGCACAAAGGACATGCCGCAGACCCAGAGGCTAACCACCATTCGGAGTGCCGAAGCGCTGTCGGGTAGGGCAGGCATCCTGTTGCGAGCACTCATTTGCCTGGCTGTGGCAGGCGCGCTAATCGCAGTGGTTATCCAATTCGCGCCAGAACCCGAATACTATTTTTAAAGATCGGCGTCTGGAGCCTGAACCCAAAGTCTGGAAACTGCAGCAGAGGTGCCATCTGGCTCGACGTTCAGTCCATCGTACTGATGACGTACTCGCAGCAAAGCGTCGGATTGCTCGACCAGCGCCAACAATTCCCCTGGTGCGACGCGAAAGCGAGGGTTTGTAGGTCCAACAATTGTTTGGCCAGATTCCTTCTCTCGTTCTGCGACGCGCAAACCCTGCCACTGTAGATGCTCTTCTATGACGAGATGGCCGCCAGGCGCTAAGTGTTCGACCAGTTGCGGAATCAAATCCAGCGCCACAAACCGGAACAGGATAATCATCTGATATCGCGACAACCAATCCATCGGGCCGCTGAGCACATCCTGGCAATACCAATGGATACTCAACTGACGTCGCGCACCCTGACTCGCACCACGGGCGATCGCTGCCGACGCAATGTCGACAGCATCGACCTGATAGCCGGCCTCAGCCAAATGCATAGCGTTACGCCCTGCACCACTGGCAATGTCTAACGCCCGCTTCGTTTCGGGTACTGAGGACGCTTCGCCGTGAGCATGGTCGACTACTTGGGCAACCACTTCGCTCAGAAATTGGCTAGGCCATGGACGGCCCTTATAGGCCCCCTCGCGGTAGCGATTGTCCCAGCGTTCTCTATCGTGCTGTGGCATTTTATTCCTCACGTCAGTTATTCGGAGCCGGTTTCGTTACAGCGGTTGCACCTAAGGTTAGCAGCGGTTAGCTTTGCGCGGCTCTCACTGAGGACCCTTGTGTTGCCGTCACCATCCAAACCTGCATTAGACTTTCTTGCAATGGCTCTCTCGGTCATTTGTCTGATTCATTGTCTTTCCATACCGTTGGCTTTGCTGCTAATACCCAGCTTTAGCTACGCGCTGCTGCAATCGGAAACCTTAATGCATTGGATTTTACTGGGATTCGCCGCGCCAATCAGCGTGGTGACTTTGTACCTCGGGCATAGGCGCCACGGCGTTCCAATTATCAGCGTATTGGGCCTGGCGGGCTTATTATTCATGCTCATTGGCGCCTCGCACTTATTCGGACGCGATCTAGAGTCAGCACTAACGGTTATAGGGGTTTCAGCGCTATTCGTGGCGCACTGGCGTAACATGTTTGAACTGCGCCATGCAATAAAAGGCCGGCAAGGGCAACCTTAAGGCGCAACAAAAAGACCTTTGCAAGCAGAGACGCCGCTTCATGCGACCACGGAGACTTCAAGATAAAGCCACCAGCGAAGCCATCCACAACAAGCATAGACGACTCACAATAGGGAGGATAAGAGACATGAAATACGACAACATCTTACAAACCATTGGCAACACACCAATCGTCAAGCTCAATCGCTTTGCACCCGACCACGTCGACATGTACGTCAAGGTCGAGTCGTTCAATCCCATGGCCTCAATCAAAGACCGCTTAGCCTACGCCATTATAAAAGATGCCACAGATAGCGGCGCGTTAGCCCCCGGGCAAACGGTTGTCGAAGCCACTTCTGGCAACACTGGCATAGCTCTGGCTATGGTCTGTGCTGCACTCGGCCATCCGTTTGTGGCGACCATGGTCGAAACCTTTTCCATCGAACGCCGCAAAATCATGCGAGCACTTGGCGCGAAAGTGATTTTGACTCCCGCCGCCGAACGCGGCACGGGTATGGTCCGTATCGCCGAGGAACTGGCTGCCCAACACGGCTGGTTTATGGCCAGACAATTTACCAACCCAGCGAATCCGGCTTATCACGCGAGCACCACGGGGCCAGAGATTCTCAGCGATTTTGCAAGTGAACGTCTGGACTATTGGGTTACCGGATGGGGCACCGGTGGCACCATGACAGGCGCGGGTCAGGTTTTAAAAGCGGCGCGTCCCGATCTAAAAGTAGTTGTAGCTGAGCCAGAGCAAGCTGCTTTATTGTCTGGCAAAGAATGGTCGCCGCATAAAATCCAAGGCTGGACGCCGGACTTTATACCCGAAGTATTAAATCCGGACGTTGCTGACATAGTGACGCCTGTAAATGAAGACGAGTCGATGAGATGCGCAATTCGATTGGCGCAGGAAGAGGGCATCTTCGTGGGTATTTCCGCGGGCGGCACGCTATCCGCAGGCCTCAAGGTTGCTGCAGAAGCGCCCACAGGAAGTGTACTGGTGGTTATGCTTGCAGATACTGGCGAGCGCTATCTGTCATCGCCCTTATTTGCAGACCTAAACGAGGGCTCTGATGACGAATGGTTGGCGAGTCTCTGACTTGCTGAGCCGCTAGCGCGTTTTTCAGCCATTCTAGTGCGCGTCTTAAGCGATAAATAGCGACCCTCTGGCGTTCGCTACCAGCGCTGGATAAAAGTCGCTTATCGAAGCAGTTGGGGATAATCAAGCTCGGCATTCCAATGAATCTGAGTCACACTGGCGTAGCGCGATTCGCTTACAAATCCATGATGACGCAAGGTTTCCATATCGCGGCTAATGCGATCTAGAGGATGTGCCTTCGCGACTACCGTAGTCGCCGCAATATCAGCTACTTTACGAACCACTGAAGCGCTGGCCTGAACAGCGTGTGTGCCTGCTAAATATAGGTCAGCCCGATCCTCCGGTGTAAATTCATTGCCTGCTGCGGCCCGCGCCCAAGCCTTTTCTAACTCGGCATAAAAGAATTGTTTAGAAGCGCGATGCTCAGCCAGAGCCTTTCCATAATGCACCTGACCCAACATGCGATCGCGTAATTTGTTGGCCGTGCCACCCTGGGTCTTCGCACTAGCCAGCGTCTTCACCAACTCGAGCGCGCGACCGGCCAGACTAAGCGCAACAGGTACATAAGTCGCAAAAACCACTCGCGACGGACATCGATAAAGCTGGCCGTTGTAATGCGAATTCGCAGTGGCCGCAGCAGCCGAAACGACTTGCTCAGCTGGCACGGTAACACCATCGACCAAAACATCATTGCTGCCAGAACCACGCATGCCCAGCGTGTCCCAATTGTCCTGAATTTGACACGCCCGCATGGGTAGCAGAGCCATGTGCGGCTGGCCCGCTAGTATCACTGGCGTCATCAGCCACTCACCATGCTGACAACCGCTCACAAAACGCTGGGTGCCGTGGATCGTTACATGATGCGGATCGGTTTGCTCGCCCTGTAAAGGTGAATGTCCACTCGCGGCCACAAGCACATCGGGGTTGTTCTTCCAGATTCGTTCGACCAGCTCGACTGGCCAAGTCGCCGCCATTAAGCGCGCCGCATTAAACACCATGACGTGCCAGGCAGCGGCGCTGTCCAAATCCGCAAGCCGCTCGCAAATGCGCGCGCAGCTAGCCGGCTCGATCTCCAGGCCACCCAGACTTGCGGGTAAGAACAAACGTGGGACACCAATGTCTATTAAACAAGCAAATGTTTCTTTATGGAGCTGACTGTTGGCCTCAGACCAATCTGCGTGGCCGGCAATCGTATCGCTATGCTGATCGATACGATCTAAAACTCCCTGTAGCGCTGTCATAACTTGTTGCCCCTACTTCCTCTCAATGCGAACCCGCAGATTGTGACTACTCCGCCTGAAAACCGCATTTCAGGCGCCCCAAAAAATGAAAGAAATATGGAATGCGACTGCTTAAGCCCTTGTCCCAATTTAAGATTTTGAAAACGCGAAAATGTTGAGGCTGAAACGCTATTTCTTTTCTCTGCACTTATTGTATTCTGCATGCCTCGCTGGCTGGACCTGTATGCTTATACAGACATTGAATCCCCGACAGGATGGAATGCTCCATACGGTCCAGCTAGTTGAGGCCAACCGTTGTTCGGTTTTGCTGCCGCTTGTTGCTCTTTTTTCGCCTCATTTCTAGCCTTTTTTCTAGTCTCTCTTCTAGCCTCTTCTCTCACCCTGTTCTCTTAAAGTACCCTCGGTGCTTGTCTTGCTGAATCTCTGTCTGTTGTGCGCCTTCAAGGGTGTTGCCGAAGCTCATTCTCAACTGACTTTACGGCCACTCTCCCAAGTTGCCACTAATCCACTGGAAACTGTGGTAATACGTCCATCCAATTGAAGCGACGATCTGCAACTGCAAGGAAATCAGGATTTAGGACACTTTCCTTTGTGTTATAGCGCATCGTTTCGCCATCGGGCGTTACCACGTCGCCGCCTGCGGCGCGCAATACAGCATGAGCCGCGGCTATATCCCATTCGCTCGTGGGACCTAACCTCGGGTATAAATCAGCGCCTCCTGCAGCCAAAGTGCACAGCTTTAAAGAGCTACCCACTGCGTTTCGCGACAGCTCAGGAAATCGTTTGCCTACTGCGTCTAGATACGACTCTAGGCGTTCGCCACCATGATTACGGCTGGCAACTATCGATATAGACACATCGTTAGCGGCGCGCGGCTTGCCGAGTAAATCGCGACCTATGGTGTCGCCTTCATGCAATACGCGAGCAATGCCGCTGGTTACGTCACCAGTGTATGTCTGTTTTTGGACCGGCACGCCGACCACACCCAATACCGCTTCGTTATTTTCTATCAATGCGATATTGACGGTAAATTCGCCGTTTCGATTCACGAACTCTTTAGTGCCGTCCAAGGGATCTACCAACCAATATTGGCTCCATTGGCTACGCTCAGAAAACGGCGCTGGAGCGGCTTCTTCAGAGAGGATCGGAATGCTCGGGAACGCAGCCTCCAAACCGGCAACGATGATTTTGTGTGCAGCCAGGTCTGCCTGAGTAAGAGGCGAGGAGTCATCTTTGTACTCCACCGCGAAATCGACATCGTAAATCTCCATAATTGCAGCGCCAGCGGCTTCGACAATGGTCACCACCCGATCCACAGTTGTTTGATCCACTCGCATAACACTTCCTCTCAATCGATTCTATTGCTTCCAGCACCGGCACTCGCGCATCGCTAGCCTGAACGTGAAGCAAGTTGCTCACGGCACATCAACAAAGCAGCGATAGCGCGCGCTTCGTTGAATTGGTCTCCATTGATGAGTTCATCAAGCCGTGCTAGCGGCCAGGGAACAACTTCCGGCGGTTCCGGTTCATCGCCGGGCAAATGTTTCTCGTACAAATCCTGCGCGAGCATAGCGTGGATAGAATAACCCATATGGCCCGGCGCTAAAGTCAGTCGCTTAATAAACGTGACATTGCGAGCAGAAAAACCGACTTCTTCAGCCAACTCGCGGCGAGCGGCTTCCTCCAAACTTTCGCCTGCGTCGACAATCCCCTTGGGCAAAGTCAGCTGCAGTTCGTGAAAGCCCGCTGCATACTCGCGAATCAATAACAACTCATCCGCTGCATTGATCGCCACTACAATCACACCTTGAGTACGCGGCTCGGGGATACGTTCATACGTCCGTTTTATTCCATTGCTAAATTCTAGGTCAAGAGCTTCGACTTGAAAAAATCGGGTTTTAGCAATGACTTTGTTCTGCAGAATTTTCGGTAACGGCATGCTGACCTTATCGTTTCGACTTGTGCGGATGTTACCTCATCTCGACACAGCATCGACGCTGCAAACACGCTTCTTCGGGCTCACTACAACCCTGTCTTTCACTAGATTTCATCTTAGCTACTTTAGGAGCAACACATTTAATGCAAGCTGCTGCACAGGTTGCGTCGCCTGATTTTGACTGGTCATGTATCGACACGGTCCTCCTCGATATGGATGGCACCATTCTCGATTTGCACTACGACAACTGGGTATGGGACGAGGCATTACCCGCTGCATTTGGTCAGCTCAGCGGCCGAACGAAGGAAGACGCTCGACAGGTCGTGCGCGACCAGATGCAGGTTATGTCTGGTTCCATCCGCTACTTCAGTTTCGACTACTGGAGTGAATTCACCGGCGTTGACGTCGTCGCGCTGCATCACGAATCTCGTCACCTTATTGATTTTCGGCAAGACGCCGAGACGTTTCTCGAATGGTTAGCTGACGGCCACTGTCAGGTCGCAATTGCTACCAACGCCGACCGCAGCTGCTTTAATATCAAGGACGCTAAGTACGAACTCTCGGACCGTGTCGATGCGGTTTTTTCCAGCCACGACTTCCGCGAGCCTAAGGAAGGAAAAGCGTTTTGGTTGGAATTACACAGGGCTTTCGACTTCGACCCTGCAACCACTCTTTTTGTCGATGACAACCCTGGCGTGTTAGCCGCTGCAGAGCGGTTCGGTATCGCCAATAACTGGTGTGTTCGCACGCCAGACTCGAAGCGGCCCACTCGCTCCGTGACAGACTATCCCGCGCTGGATGAATTTGCTGAGATTTGTACCTTTAGCGCGTAAACTCGCCCCATGGATATTAGTGAATCAGTGCGCATCGACCGCTGGCTCTGGGCGGCGAGATTCTTCAAGACCCGCAGCCTGGCAAAGACTGCAATCGACGGCGGTAAAGTGCATTTAGATGGACAACGCACCAAGCCAGCTAAAGAAATCCACATCGGTCAAACATTAACGATACGCCGCGGTCAGCTGCTGCAAGTTGTTGAGGTAAAAGCGCTATCCGAGCAGCGCGGCTCCGCCCCGGTGGCTCAAGCGTTGTACCAAGAGACACCTGCAAGCATCGAAGAACGCGAAATCCTGCGCAGTAGGAAGCGCATGGAAAACGCGGGATTAATTGTTGTTCAACAAAGGCCCGATAAAAAAGATCGGCGCGCACTGGCAAAGCTGAAAAATCTAGACTCTTTGCAGTGAGATAGTGAAGCGCGAAGCAAGGCAGGCCAGTGGCTCGAATCCGCGGAATAGTTAACAGGGCACACCAACGAGTTGTCTATGCAGCGCATGCCGCCTGAGCCCAAGCCTAAGCCTAAGCAGTCGGTGCTCGCTGTTTGTAACCGGATTTGCCACTGTATAAGGACTGGCTGCATGGGGTTATGCGCAGTGAAGAGGTTACCTGGAGAAATCAGATAACATGGCTTACCGCGAGGACATTGAGAAGCAACCTGCCCCGGTAGCACCCACGTTCTAGCGTCGTTTCAATCAGACCCGAACCCAGCCATGGCGTGCGAGCGCGACGCTAGCGGAGTTTTTATTTGCAATGGATAGTTTGTATCGCTTTAGTTTTGTTGATTTACCGATTCGCGGCCAGTGGGTGCGCCTGGATCAATCGCTACAGGATGCTTTTAAAAATAAAAGTTACCCGCAGCCAGTCTCCGGCTTTCTGGGCGAAATGTTCGCTGCGGTTGCGATGATCTCAGACAATTTAAAATTTGCCGGCGCTGTGGCCTTGCAGTCCCAGGGTAACGGTGCATTGCTACGAACCCTCGCGGAGTGCAGCAATCGACGTAACCTACGCGGTATCGCACATGTGCGCGAAGACTTTGTATTGCCGCCGGATCCGAACAATTTAGCCGCTTGGCTTGGCGATGGTCGCTTGGCTTTATCGCTAATCCCTGAAGACCGCGAAAACATGCAAACCTATCAGGGTCAGGTTGAACTTCGTGACGCCTCGTTAGCCATAAATTTACAGACTTATTTCACCCGTTCCGAGCAACTCGACACCAAATTGTACTTTGGCGCTGATGCCACAACCGTAACCGGCCTGCTGCTGCAGCGCCTGCCGGAAGCGCCAGATGCGCCAGACGAAATGCTGGAAAGAGCAGAGGACGCTTGGGATACCCTGGTGACGCTCACAGATACAATCCGCGGTGAGGAACTCGCTGAGCTGAATCCAGAGGAGATGCTGCGCCGGCTCTATCATGAGTACACTGTGACGGTGCACAGTGCGCAGTCTATGCAATACAAATGCACCTGCAATCAAAGCAAAAGTGACCGCACTTTGGCGACACTACCCGTCGCTGAGATGTACGAGCTATTGGAAGAACTCGGCGAGATCACTGTGGATTGCGAGTTTTGCGGGCAACGCTATGCCTATGGTCAGGCAGAAGTCGACCGTATCGCCACTACTGGCGGCTATTGGGACACGTCAAAGAAAGTTCACTAGATCACACCGACCAAACTTGGAAATAAGTTGGATTAGGTGATAAATACATAGCTTTGACTGTTCTACAGCATACAGGCTCTGGCATAATCCCCCGTCTTTCCGAATCAGTCTAAATCTTTCCAACTTCCCAGAATGGACCGTTAAC
>MDTB01065868.1_pt1 | contig 12189 bp, 10 predicted proteins | sample 811161 | NCBI WGS metagenome assembly MDTB01 (sample SAMN05326650, study PRJNA326480) | marine metagenome | isolation source: seawater | place: Mediterranean Sea | collected 2009 | reverse complement strand
TGCCTGTGCAATTTATTATTAAAAAATCTTTTATCATCTTTATATTTATAATTTTTTTATTTCCTCAAAACAATTCATATTCAAATTTATTTGCAAAAACTTTTAATGATTATGGCTTAATATCAATAATGTATCATAGATTTAATGAAAACAAGTATCCTTCAACAAATATACAACTAGACGTATTTAAAGAACAATTAAAGATAATCGAAAGTGAAGGTATCCGATTTGTGCACCCAAGAAAATTTAGAGAGAATATTACAAAAAATAAGAAAGAAAGAAAAATTTTGTTAACAATTGATGACGGCTTATTATCATTCTATCAAAATGCTTGGCCGATTTTAAAAGAGAAGAAAATACCTTTTATTTTATTTGTAAATACTAGAGAAGTCGGCTCTTTTAATTATATGAATTGGAAACAAATACTTGAGCTACATGAGGCTGATCATGTTGAAATTGGAAACCATAGCCATTCTCATGAATACCTTGTGGATGAGGATCCAGAAACGATTAAAAATGATATTTTAAAATCAATTGAAATTTTTAATGAAAAACTTGGAAAAAATTCAAATTTTTTTTCCTACCCATTCGGAGAATATAGCCAAGAATTCAAGAGAATAATTAAAGAGCTTGGTTTCGAATACGCATTTGGACAACACTCAGGTGTAATTGATGAAACAAAAGATCTATGGGAACTTCCAAGATTTCCAATAAATGAGAAATACGGAGAATTGAATAGATTTAAAACTTTAATGAAAACGCTTCCTTTTAAATATAAAACAATTATTCCAGATGATAAATATTTATTGCAGTCTCAAAATCCACCTAATGTAAGAATTTTTTTTCAAGATAATATAAATAACCTAAATCAAATTACATGTTTTTCAAATGAAGGTAATAAATGGAGAAATTCAAAAATCTCTTTTGCTGAAAAAAATACTTTAGAAATAAAGATTGATGAGAAATTTGTAGGCGAGCGAGGTCGAATTAATTGTTCTTTAAGAGAAGAGGGTGGTTTTTGGCGTTGGCTGGGAATTCAATTTGTAATTGCTGAAAAATAATCTTTATAAATTTAATTCTTGTCTTTGAACTGAATTCGCCAATCTTACTGGTTCAAAATCCATTAATCTATTCTGAATAATTATTTGTGCTAAAATTTTAGTATATTCACTTCCAGTCTCAGCATAATTACCTAGAGTTTTTGCTAATTCCAAACCATTAATTTTTTTATTTTTGTTTCTTAAACTTTTTCTTTTTTCTCTAAATTTCACATAGCTTTTATGAGTATTCAAATTATTTTTATAAGCCTTTACGGAAGCTCTCAAAATTGGAAATCTTAAGATTTTATGATTTTTAGATTTATCTTTTAATAATGGTTCAATGCCCTTTCCATTCCAAGTCCATTGACCAAATATGGCATTTCCCTCTAAAGCAAAACGAGATGTTCCCCATCCACTTTCTTTTGCAGCTTGGGCTAAAGCAATGGAAGCAGGAATTATATCCATTCTAATTTTTAATTCCTCTATATTCCCTTTTTTTACCTTATATTCCAAGAATTTTTGCCGTAACCATTGTTTCTCTTTATCCGTTGTAATTTTCTTAGAGGTAATTTTTTTTAATTTAAATCTGTCATCTAATATCTTCTCATTTTCAGCAACAATTAATGGAAGAACAATCTTAATAAAAGTTTCTTTTTTTAATTTAACACTTTGAATTTCATCTAAATCTTTAGGAAATTGTGTAAAATAAATTGGTTTTACTGTTTTCTGATACCTTACAGTATTTAAGTCGTATTCTACGTCTTCAAATAAACTTAAAACTGTTTCAGTTTTTAAATTTAGATCAGGTAAAATTAATTCAGCAACTTTCTCTTTCTTTTTAATTTCTGTTTTAACTTTAGCTTTAGGTTCTTTTACTTCAGATTTAGATTTTTTATTTTCTTTTTTATCGGGTATTTTAGGTTTTTTAATTTTTTCTTCTTTAACAACTATTTGTTTTTCTCCAAATTTGTCTAAATTTTTAAATGTAGTTACGCCTGAAACTATAATTGTGATTGCAGCAGCTATTACAAAAAATCCTATTATAACTTTGCCGGTCTTGCCTTTGTTTGTTTGTTGACTATAAATACCATGAAATAAGTCAGTTAAAATATTTCCTATAGAATTATAAATTGTTGACCCAAGTTTCGGAAACACATTTAAAATACCTAGTGCTATATTGCCAATTGATCTCCATAAATTGTAAAAAAAGTTAACAACTGATCTTGAACTATCTTCTTTAAAATAAGTTATTTTTCTTGTAACTCTATTGGCTGCTCTTGAGCTATCTTCTTTAAAATAAGTTATTTTTCTAGAAAATCTATTAGCTACTTTAGAACTATCTTCTTTAAAGTCATCTATTCTTCTTGAAACTTTAGATAATGGTTTAGAAACATTTTCCTTAAAAAAACTAGTTTTAAAATCTTTGGGAATAATAATTTTATTCTTTCTTAAAATTAATTCTATCTGTCCTGAAGTAAGATTTTTTCTTCTTTTAATATATTCCTGAACTTCTTTTACATTATAAATTTTAGCGAGTTCTAATAATTGATCTCTGTAAGTTAATCTTCTCTTCATATTAATTTGCCTCTACAGAATTTACTTCTTTAACATAGTGTTTCAAAAGATTTTGAACCCCTTGCTTCAAAGTCATTAAAGAGCTTGGGCAGCCCGAGCAACTACCCTGGAGTTCGACTTTCACAATTCCATTTTCGAAAGATTTAAACTTTATATCACCCCCATCTCTTGCAACTGCTGGTCTAATTTTTGTATCTAATACTTCAATTATTTTTTTAACTGTTTCATCCTCATTTTCTTTATTTTTTTTATTCTTCAGTTCTTCTTTTAAGATAGGTTCTTTATTATTTTCAAAATAATGATTTAAATGTGAAATAACCATGGGTTTTAATTCATTCCATGAAATATCTTTCGTTTTTTTTACCGATAAAAAATTCTTAGAAAGCAACACTAATTCTACTCCCTTAAAACCTAACAATTCTTTTATAAAAGGATTCTTCACCTTATTAATTTCACTTTTTTGAAATTCCTCTGTTCCTATATTTGAAATTATATTTTCGGATAAAAATTTTAAAGACTCAGGGTTTGGAGTTGTTTCTGTTTGGATCATTTGAATATTATATATTATATCAAGCCAACTTTTTCACGTATATTCTTGAGGTTTTCCTCAGCTTTAATGCTGGCTTTTTCTGTGCCTTTTTTCAATATTTTAATTAAATGGGTTTTATCATCCATTAATTTAATAATTTCTTTTCCGATTGGCGAAATTTCACTTACTAAAAGATCTGCAAGTTTACCTTTTATATAAGAATATTCTTTTCCTCCCATTTCTTTTAAAGTACTTTCTAGATTATTTTTAGATACTTCTGAATATATGGTCAAAAGATTTAATGCCTCAGGTTTTTTTTCTAAAGATTTTATATCATCAGGAATAGAGTCGGAGTCTGATTTTGCTTTTTTAATTTTTTTTACAATCTCATCGGGGCTATCTTTAAGGTTTATTCTTGAATAATCAGACTCTTCAGATTTGCTCATTTTTTTTGTTCCATCTCTCAAACTCATTACTCTCGAAATATTTTTAAGAATGAGAGGTTCAGGTAATGGAAAAAAATCTTTACAATTAAATTCTTTGTTAAATTTGTGAGCAATATCTCTTGTCAATTCTAAATGTTGTTTTTGATCAGCTCCAACTGGAACATGGGTTGCCTTATATAGTAAAATATCAGCCGCCATTAAATTTGGATAAATATAAAGTCCAACACTAGCTTTTTCTTTATCTGATCCAGCCTTATCTTTAAATTGAGTCATTCTATTTAGCCAACCAACTCTTGATACACAATTGAAAATCCACGCCAGTTCTGAATGAGCTGGGACAGAAGATTGATTAAAAATTATACTTTTGTTTGGGTCTAGTCCTGTTGCTAAAAAACCTGCTGTGGTCTCCAAAATATTATTTTTCAATTCTTTAGGATTTTGAAAAGTAGTTATTGCATGTAGATCGACAACACAATAAACACAATTCGTTTCTTTCTGTAATGATACAAAATTCTTTAGTGCTCCAAGATAATTTCCCAGATGCAAGTTGCCGGTAGGTTGAACACCTGAAAATACTAATTTTTTATCACTCATCTTAATTTGTTTTAAAGTTTTTTGTTTTTAACATTCCCGTCAAATAACACGTTATCAAATAAACACTGCCAACAAAACTAACAATTATCAATAAATAAACAGATTTATATTTATAATTATAGTCCAAATAATCAGCATAATAATCTAATGCAAAAATCAAAAGAAAAGACATAAATACAGTAGATAAAATAATCTTTAAAATATTTTTCGGTAAATACTTCTCTATTAATAAAAAATTTTTATTATTAAGAAGATATATATAAACTATCACTCCAATCCAGGTAGAAATAGACGTAGCTATAGGAATTATAATAAAACCAACTTTATTGAAGAATATAATACTAATAAGAATATTTAATATAACAATAAAGGTTGAAATATAAAATGGTGTCTTAGTGTTGTTTCTAGCAAAAAAGAAATTAGATAGAATCTTAATCAGAGCAAACGCTGGTATACCATAACCAAAATATTTTAAGGCTGACGCTGTCATATTAATATTTTCAATAGTAAAAGATCCGTATCCAAATAATGCATTTACAATTTCTTTAGAAGCTAATATTAAACCCAAACTTGCAGGTATTGATAATAAAAGTGAAAGCTCTATTGATCTAGTTTGAATATTTGAAATCTTTAAAATATTTTTCTGCTTAAAAGCTTTAGATAAAACTGGCAATGAAACAGTACCTACTGCTATGCCAGCTATAGCTAAATTAATTTGATAAATACGGTCTGCATAATATAAGTAAGATACAGCACTTGCTTCGAAAGAGGCTATAATTGTTCCAACCAAAATGTTTACCTGTGTAACTCCAGAAGACAGGATACTGGGTAAAAGTTTTTTAAAAAAAAGTTTTACTTTACTGCTTAATCTATTTTTAAATCTAATAGACGGTTTATAATATTTTTTTGTAAAAAATAGTAAAAATAATAATTGAATTATTCCAGCTAAAGAAACTCCGTAGGATAATTGTTTAGCAAAATTCAAATCAAAAAAATAAGAGATTAATAAAGTTAATATTAAAACAACGTTCAATATTATTGGTGCGGCTGCGGCTGCAGCAAATCTATTATTAGAATTTAAAATTCCTGAAAAAAAAGATGAAACACTCACAAATAACAAAAAAGGAAATGTTATTCTTGTAAATTCTACTGCGAGATTAAATTTTTCACTGTCTTCTAAAAAGCCTGGAGCAATTAAATAAACTAAATAAGGTGTAAATATTTCAACGAGTAGAACTATAAAAAAAAGAATAAGAATTAGTATACTTAACGTCTCATCAGCAAAATTTTTTCCCTTCTTCTGATTTTTAGTTTTTTCAGAGACATAACTGGGTATAAATGCTGCATTAAAGGTTCCTTCTGCAAACAAACGTCTGAATGTATTTGGAAGTCTAAAAGCTACAAAAAATGCATCTGCAAAGATTGATACTCCTAAAAATATTGCAATTAATATATCTCTGAGATAGCCTAAAACTCTACTTAATAAAGTGAAAAAACTAAAAACGTATGTTGATGATAACAAGTTCATATAAGTTCTAAATTAAGCCACAAATAATAAATAAATAATGCAATATTATTAGTTATATTACATGCTCATAATTTAAATGACAAAAAAATCCAAAATTGATCATTATTCAGATAAAGAGGCACTAGATTTTCATATAAAGGGAAAGTCGGGCAAAATTGAGATAAGCTCTTCGAAACCTCTTACAACTAAAAGAGATTTATCTTTAGCATACTCTCCTGGAGTTGCTGCTCCAGTTAAAGAAATAGCTAAAAACCCTGATCTTGCTTATGACTACACTAGTAAAGGAAACTTAGTGGCTGTTATTAGCAATGGTTCAGCAATATTAGGTCTCGGTAATTTAGGTTCTCTTGCATCAAAACCTGTAATGGAAGGAAAATCTGTTTTATTCAAAAGATTTGCTGACATAGATTCTATTGATATAGAAATTGATACAAATAAAACGGACTCCATAATAGATACTATTAAAAATATAAGTGGAACTTTTGGAGGTATTAATCTTGAAGATATTGCTGCTCCAGATTGTTTTATAGTAGAGCAAAAACTTAAAGAAATTTTAGATATACCTGTCTTTCACGATGACCAACATGGCACTGCAATTATTACAACAGCTGCCTTAATTAATGCTTTAGATGTTTCAAAAAAGAAAATTAACAATGTGAAAATCGTTGTTAATGGAGCAGGTGCTTCTGCTCAAGCCTGTACAAACTTATTTAAAAGTTCAGGTGTTAAAAGTGAAAATATTATTATGTGTGACAGCAAGGGAGTAATTTATAAGGGTAGAAAAAATATTGATCAATTTAAATCAGCTTTTGCAGTAAACACAAAGTTGAGAACCTTAAAAGAAGCAATAAAAAATGCAGACGTGTTTTTAGGTTTGTCAGCTAAAGATGTGGTTTCAAAGGATATGGTAAAGTCTATGGCAAAAAATCCCATAATATTTGCTTGCGCTAACCCAGATCCTGAAATTAAACCAGAAATTATAAATGAAGTAAGATCAGATGCTATAATAGCAACTGGAAGATCTGATTATCCAAATCAGGTAAATAATTTAATTGGTTTTCCATATATTTTTAGAGGAGCGTTAGATGTTAGAGCCAAAGAAATTAATGAAGAAATGAAAATAGCGGCTGCTAAAGCAATTGCTTTGTTAGCAAGAGAAGATGTGCCTGATGAAGTAGTGTCTGCTTATGGTGGAGACAGACCAAGATATGGAAAAAATTATATTATCCCTTCAACGTTTGATCCAAGATTGATAAGTGTAATTCCAGTTGCTGTAGCCAAGGCAGCAATGAAAAGCGGGGTAGCTAGAAAAAAGATTGAAGATTTTGATATTTATAAAGATCAATTAACAAATCGATTAGATCCATCAATGTCAATCATGCAAGGTATCAATGCTAAAGTGAGAAAAAATCCGAAAAAAGTTATTTTTGCTGAAGGAGAAGATGAAAATATGCTTAAGGCTGCGATTGAATTTGGAAAAAATAAACTTGGAACGCCTATATTAATTGGAACTGAAAAAAGAATTAAAGAACAATTAAAGAAAATTGGTTTAGATGAAAATCACAAAATTGAAATTGTAAATTCAACTGATAAAGAAAAAAGAGAAAAATATGTAAAACATTTATACAAAAGATTACAACGAGAAGGTCAACTAGAAAGAGACGTTGATCGTTTAGTGAGGAATGACCGTATAGCATGGGGAGCTTCGATGATTGCTTGTAATGATGCTGACGCTATGGTTACTGGCAATATAAGGCACTATACCGCTTCAATAGAAAAATTAAAAAAAGTTGTTGATCCAAGACCAGGCGAAGAGATTTTTGGTATGACGATGATTAATTCAAAAGGGAAAACTATTCTAGTTGCAGATACAAACGTACAAGATTTTCCTTCAGCTGAAAGATTGGTTAAAGTTTCTAAATCTTGTGTCCGAGTTGCTAGATTATTTGGATTTGATCCTAAAGTTGCATTTCTTTCACATTCTACATTTGGTAAACCCGTATCAAAAAATACAAAACATGTAAGAGATGCAATTGAACTATTAAAAAAAGAAAAAGTAGATTTTGATTTTGATGGTGAAATGCAACCGGATGTAGCTTTAAATCCAATCTATCAAGAGGTTTATCCTTTTTCCAAAATTGTTGGAAAGGCAAATATTTTAATAATGCCTGCATTACACAGCGCGGCAATTTCAACTAAATTAATGAAAGTGTACGGAGATGCAAAATTAATTGGACCCCTTTTAATTGGACTTGGTCTACCCATTGAAGTTGCTCCTTTGAGATCAAGCACATCGGATATTCTTAATCTGGCTTCAGTTGCAGCTTACTCTTCGCATGTAATAAAATATTAAAATTAAAGTTTGTTGCGACTTAATTCAGAAGCCAAATATATAGAAGGAATAACTTTGTCTACATCATATATCTTATTGGCTTCATTAATGACTTCTTTTTTTTCTTCCTTATCCATTGCTATACCAAAAATATAGATATTTTTATTTATAGTTTCTAAAGTGTAATTTCTTGATTTAGTTTTTTTATTAAATACTAGAGCAGACCTTAGTTGACTGGTAATTAATATGTCTTTTGCAGTGCTTCTAAAATTACTTTGACCTTTAATACTAATAGCATTTTTTACTGATCGAACGCCTTTAGTTTCCCATGCCATTTTTGTGATTTTAATTTTCTCTTCTGGTTCATCTACTTTTCCAGACAAAAATATTCGACCATCCATTACTTCTGTTTGAATAGTTAAAAAATATTTTTTCTCAGTTAAGGCAAGTCTTGCATTTAAATTTTTTTCCATAATTGTATCGTCAATTTGCATTCCAATAGTTCTAGGATCAAATGTTATATCAACTCCCGCACCAAATTTTCCAACAGAAGTACAAGAAACTAAAGAGAATACTAATAATAAACTAATTATTTTCTTCATTTTTTTTTATATTTAAACATATTTGGTAAATTTTCTTTTTATTAACATTTTCTGATTTAAATAATAATTCAACAACATCTTTTAAACTATATTTTTTTAAATACGTTTTTGCTTTTTTAATAATTTTTTTTTCGTCAAAAAATTCATCTTTAGTATTTTTTTCTGATATTACAACAGTTAACTCACCTTTAACTGGAGTTTTAAACATATTAATTTTATCAATATCTTCTCTATAAAATGTCTCATGTATCTTGGTAAGTTCTTTAGCAATTAATAGCTTCCTACCTGAAAAAAACTTTTTAAATTTTGTTAAATAAAAATTAATTTTAATAGAAGGTATAAAAAATACTAGAGAGAAGCTTAGTTGACAAAGAGACGACAAGATTTTTTCTAATTCTTTATCTGTTTTTGGCAAAAATCCATAAAAAAGGAATTGATCTTTAAAACCTGAAACGCTCATTGAAGAAGTTACAGAAGACACTCCTGGAATTGGAATAATGTTTATATTTTCTTTAACACATGTTTGAATTAGTAAGCGACCTGGGTCTGAAATTGATGGAGTTCCAGCATCAGAAATTAACGACAAAATTTTGCCTTCATTTAAATATTTTATGATTTTCTCGAGTTCTTTTTTTTCATTGAACTTGTGATAAGGAATTAATTTTTTTTTTATTTTTAAGTAATTTAATAATTTTAAAGAATGTCTAGTATCTTCACAAAGAATTATGTCAGAGTTTTTTAATACTTCTATTGCCCTTATAGTTATATCGTCAAGATTTCCAATGGGTGTAGAAACAATATATAAGCTTTTATTAGATAGTTCCATTTTATGAAAAAAAAATTTATAGCTATAGTATCTTATTTATTAATCTTTTTTAATTCTAATTTACTATCCAATGAGCATAATAATACTCTTAAGATAGGATTGCTTGCACCCTTAAGCGGTGAATATAAAGAACTTGGTAATTCTTTATTATATTCATTACAATTAGCACTTAATGAAATTGATGATGAAAATGTTTTCATAGTGCCACAAGATTCAGGTTCTAATGATAAGAAAAAATTAAATGATGCTGTAAAAGAAATTAAATCAAAAGGTGTTAATGTTATAATTGGACCAATAGACAATAAAGACTTTGATGAAGTAAAAAAATTTAACGATATTACTTTTGTTTCACTATCAAATATAAATCCAGAATTTCAACAAAACATTATTAGTATTGGTATTAGTTTTGAGTCTCAAATGATAGCATTGACAAAATTTATTAAAAAACAAAAAAAAAATAAAACAGTAATCCTTATACCTAAAAATGATTACACATTTTTAATTGAAAAAAAATTAGATAAGTTAAATTTAAAAGACTACAAGATTTTTAGATATAATCCTGATCCAAAAATTCTCACTGGGGAAATTGAAGTACTAACAAACTATTCACAACGAAAAAAAAATTTGGAATTAAGAAAAAAAATTTTTGAGGACAAAGAGGATGAGCAATCAAAGCGACAACTAGAAAGATTAGAACAAAAATACACCTTAGGAGATGTAAACTTTGATTCAGTAATCATAATTGATTTTGGAAGTAGTTTAAAAAGTGTTTTAACTTCATTAGTATTTACTGATGTGGACCAAGAAAAAGTTTTGTTTACAACTGTCAATCAGTGGTTTGATGAAAGCATTTTTTACGAAAATACTGTTAAGAACTTATATTATCCTTCTGTAAATTATAAAGAGTTTAAAAGATATAAAAATAAATATTTTAAAACGTTTAATAATTCCCCCAGTGAAATAACAATTTTAGCATATGATGCCTTGGGTTTAATCTATTATATTTGGAAAAAAAATGGAAAAATTAACTCCGTGAATGATTTTTCATTTAAAGGAAAAATTAAAGGTAAAATTGGAACTTTTAGTTTCAATAATAAAAAAATAGTACAAGATTTAAATATATATAAAACAGAAGATAACCAATTTAAAAAATTTTAACCTTTTTTTTGATTTTTTTAAAAGCAATATATCTATGATCAATTTTAATCTTTTTTGTTTTAGACATCTGGCCAAAAGTAATTGATTTTGAACGAGGAATAAATATAGGATCATAACCAAATCCTTTATTGCCGACAATCTTATGAGCAATCGATCCATAAATTTTACCTGTAACTGTAATTATCTTTCCTCTGGGATATTTTAAAGATAAACTACATACAAAAGTTGCAGATCTATTTTTTTTGTTTTTCATTTGTTTTAATATAGATTTCATTGCTTTATTAAAACTTCCATATTTTTTTGCCCATCTCGCAGAATAAATTCCGGGTTTTCCACCTAAAGATTTAATACATAATCCTGAATCATCCGAAATAACTGGAAAAAGAACAAATCTTGAAAAATAATTTGCCTTCAATACCGCGTTTGCAGAGAAAGTTTTACCTGTTTCTTTTGGGCTTTTAATCTTTAGTTTTTGAGGGGAAATCTTCTTAATTTTTTTGGATATTAAATAGCTTATTTCTTTAAATTTTCCTTTGTTGTGTGTTCCAATTAAAATTTTTTTCATCGGTGCCTAGTAATTTAAAATTAACTTACTATATAGCAATTATCATGAATAATGATAACCAAAAAAAAGAAGACGCTCCTGAAAAGGATATTAAAATAAATGAAGAGCCAAAAGAGGAAAAGTCGTTAGAAGAAAAGCTCAAAGAATCAGATGATAGGCTATTAAGATCTTTGGCCGAAATAGAAAACCAGAGACGTAGATTTGAAAAGGAAATTAAAGATGCATTTGAATTTGGCTCATTTAATTTTGCGAAGGAAAGTCTGGCAATTTTAGACAATCTACATAGAGCAAAATTAGCTATAAAAAATGATGAATATCTTAAAGAAAATAAAGATTTAGATAAATTTCTAGAAAATATAACAATTATAGAAAAAGATTTAATTAGTATTTTCGAAAAAAATAGAATTAAAAAAATTGATACTAAAAATAAAAAATTTGATCCAAATTTACATCAAGCCATGTCAGAAGTAGAAGATGAAAGTAAAGATACTGGAAGTATTCTTCAGGAAATTCAGTCGGGCTATATGCTAGGTGAAAGACTTCTTAGACCCGCTTTGGTAAGTGTTGCTAAGAAAAAAACAGCCAAAAAAGAGGAAAAAAATCAAAAAAAAGAAGATAAATAACCTTGTAGAAGGGAAAAAAACACCCATATAAAAAGAACATTAATCAAAGGAATAATAAATTATGAGCAAAGTTATTGGAATAGATTTGGGAACAACAAATTCATGCGTAGCCATCATGGATGGATCGCAAGCTAAAGTTTTAGAAAATGCTGAAGGTACAAGAACTACTCCTTCAGTGGTTGCATTTCTAGAAAATGAAGAAAAACTAATAGGTCAACCAGCAAAAAGACAAGCTGTAACAAATGCAAAAGATACAATATTTGCTACTAAAAGATTAATTGGCAGATCTTTTGAGGATGAAACAGTTAAAAAAGATATTGGTAGAGTTCCTTTTAAAATAATTAAATCAGATAATGGAGAAGCTTGGGTTG
>MDTB01026049.1_pt1 | contig 12189 bp, 14 predicted proteins | sample 811161 | NCBI WGS metagenome assembly MDTB01 (sample SAMN05326650, study PRJNA326480) | marine metagenome | isolation source: seawater | place: Mediterranean Sea | collected 2009 | reverse complement strand
TGAATTGCTTTAAGCTGTTCATTTAAATAATATTCTCTTTGAGTTTTTTCCATTTGAGTTTTAACTCTTCCTCTAATTCTCTTTTCAACACCAATTATACTTGTTTCATTTTCCATTATTTTGATAATAGTGTTTAGTCTTTTCTTAACGTCATCAGTCTCAAAAATTTGCTGTTTTTCTGAAATAGTTGCAGTTATATGCGACGCAATATTGTCTGCAATTTGAGAAGGGTCTTTCAGCTGTTTAATAGTATTAATTGTGTCACTAGATATTTTTTTGTTTATTGAGGTTAATTTCTCAAGTCTTCTTAAAGCAGTAACCGCCAAAGGATATAAATCCTCATCTTTATTATTTACATCGTTAAAAACACTATACTCACAAGTAATAAATTTTTCGTTATCTTTAAAATCTAGGATCTTTATTCTTTTAATTCCCTCTACTAGAACCTTAACTGTACCATCGGGAAGTTTTAATAATTGAAGTATATTTCCCTCACAACCATACATAAAAATATCAGTTTTTTTAGGATCATCAATTTCCGAATTTTTCTGTGTTACCAAAATTATTTTTTTGTCTTTCTTCATTACCTCATTTAGAGCTGATATAGATTTATCTCTCCCAACAAAAAGAGGAATTACCATACTTGGAAAAACAACTATGTCCCGTAATGGCAATAATGGCGATGAAAATTTTACATCCATACCCTAAATATGGATATTATAACTTATATTGCAATACCTTTTTATTGTTTATTAAGGATATTAAGCCGCTGTTGTCTTGTTTGTTTTAGATTTACTGTCACTTTTTGAATGTACTATTATTGGCTGAGTTTGGCCTTTTACAGAAGATGCATCAACAATTATCTCTTGAATATTTTCTTGACTTGGTAAATCATACATAGTTTTAAGTAGTATATTTTCCAATATTGATCTCAATCCTCTTGCACCAGTTTTTTTTCGAATTGCTTTTAGAGCAATTTCTTTTAACGCATTATCTTTAAAAGTTAATTTTGCTCCATCTAATTTAAATAATTCTTGATATTGTTTAGTTAAAGAATTTTTAGGTTCTTGCAATATTTTTATAAGAGATTTTTCATCAAGGTCCTCTAAAGTTGCAATCATGGGTAATCGACCAATAAATTCTGGAATTAATCCATATCTCAATAAATCTTCTGGCTCTAAGCCTTTCATCCATTCACCAGTTTTTTTATCTTGTGTATTTTTAACATCAGCTCCAAAACCTATTGAGGTTCCCTTATCTCTTTGGGAAATAATCTTATCCAGACCTGCAAAAGCTCCTCCACATATAAATAAAATATTTGTTGTATCTACTTGTAAAAATTCTTGTTGAGGGTGTTTTCTACCGCCTTGGGGAGGTACACTAGCAACAGTTCCTTCCATTATTTTTAATAAAGCTTGTTGAACACCTTCACCTGATACATCTCTTGTAATTGAGGGATTTTCTGACTTTCTACTAATCTTATCTACTTCGTCTATATAAACTATGCCACGTTGAGCTTTCTCAACATTATAATCAGCGGCTTGGAGTAATTTAAGAATTATATTTTCAACATCCTCACCAACATAGCCTGCTTCAGTTAGAGTTGTGGCATCAGCCATTGTAAACGGAACATCAAGTATTCTTGCTAATGTTTGAGCTAACAAAGTTTTTCCACATCCCGTTGGACCAACTAATAATATATTTGATTTTGCAAGTTCAACATTTTTACTTGTTTTGTTCTCATAATTTAATCTTTTATAATGATTATGAACTGCTACTGACAAAACCTTTTTTGCATGAGATTGGCCAATCACATAATCATCCAGGACTGAACAAATTTCTTTTGGTGAAGGCAGTCCATCTTGATGTTTTACAAACGTATCTTTGCTCTCTTCTTTTATTATATCCATACATAATTCGACACATTCATCACAGATAAAAACAGTTGGACCTGCTATTAGTTTTCTTACTTCATGTTGACTCTTTCCGCAGAAAGAACAGTAAAGGATATTTTTATTATTAGTATTCATAATTTTTAAAACGAATCAATTATAATACTTTATTATAAATGACTCATACTAATCAAGGTTCGAATAAATTAATGTCAATATATTGTGTATTAAGTTCTTTTTTCTACCACTTCATCTACGAGACCAAATGATTTAGCAGTTTCTGCAGTCATAAAATTATCTCTTTCTAAAGCAGACTTAATTTCTTCAACAGATTTACCAGTATGTTTAGAATAAATTTCATTTAATCTTTTTTTCAAAGATAATACTTCATTAGCATGAATTTCTATATCTGTTGCTTGACCTTGAAAACCTGCCGATGGTTGATGAACCATTATTCTTGAATTTGGCAATGAAAATCTTTTACCTTTAGTGCCTGCTGATAGCAAAAAAGAGCCCATCGATGCAGCTTGACCAATACACAAAGTTGAAATATCTGGTTTAACATATTGCATTGTATCATAAATTCCCAACCCTGCAGTAACCAAACCACCAGGACTATTAATATATAAGTAAATTTCTTTTTTTGGATCTTCTGCCTCTAAAAAAAGAAGTTGCGCAGTTACTAGAGATGCAACATTGTCATTTATTTGACCGGTAAGAAAAATTATTCTTTCTTTTAACAGTCGAGAATAAATATCATAAGCTCTTTCACCTTTGTTTGATTGCTCAACAACCATCGGCACTAAATTACTCATATGTTCAAAAATTTTGTTTGTCATAAGTCGATTCGTTTTACTTATACAACTTGAGATTACTTTTTGCTAACTTTTTTTAGTTTTTTAGCTGCAGATTTAGTTTTTGTAGATTTTGGCTTAGTTTTGTTGTCAGTCATTTTTTTTGTCTCAACCAACTTTTGAGGTTTTCTTTGATCTTTAAGCTCTTGATCAAGTTCTTGTTTTTGAGATTGTTTTAAAATTTTTTCTGCTTCATCTTTTGAGATTTCTTTTTTATTAGGTTTTGCTTTTTCTTTAATCAATTTCAAAATTTTTTCCTCATAAACTGTTCCTCTTAAACTTGAAAGTGCCGATGGATTTTTTTGATAAAAGTCCATAACCATTTTTTCTTGTCCAGGCATCATTCGTATTTGTTTTTGAACTTCAGATTGTAATTCTTGTTCTGTAACTTTAATTTGATTTTTTTCACCAAATTCATTTAGGACAAGTCCAACTTTAATTCTTTTTTTTGCTATCTCTTCAAAATTTTTTTTACTTTTTTTTGTGTCATCATCTGACATACCTTGAGAAAGAATCTTAACTTCTTCATTAACTAAATTCTCAGGTATTTCTGTAATTTCAAACTTCTCAATTTCTTTAAGAATTTGATTTTTTGAAAGACGATCAAGTGAATTTTTATACTCATCGTTAATCTGTTTTGAAATTATTGATTTAAGATCTTTTAAATCTTTAGCTCCCAAATTTTTTGCAAAATCATCATTTATTCTTACATCCTCTGGATTTTTAATATTTGTTATTTTACATTTAAATTTTGCTTTCTTATTTATTAATTCTTTTTCAGGAAAATTCGCAGGTAAAGTTGCTTCTACTATTTTTTCTTCTCCTTTTTTTATTCCAACTAATTGATTGTCAAATCCTTTAAGAAACAAATCCTTGCCCAATGTAAGTTGGGTGTTTTTTCCCTCATTTCCTTTAAATGATTTATCATCAACTGTAGCTGTATAATCAAAAATAACTAAATCCCCTTCTTGTGCTTTAGTTCCTGTTGTAGCATCTTTGAAATTAGGTTGATTTTTTGCTATTTCTTTTATTCTTTTATCAGCTTCACTTTCATCAATTTTTACAGAATAGTCATCAAATTTAATACTTTCGATTGGTTTAATTTCTACCTTTGGAAGTTCTGTAACTGATAACACATACTCTAAATCTTTATCTTCACCATATGTTTTTAAATCAAGTTTGGGTTGACCGGCTGGTTTAATTTTATTCTCTTCAAGTGCTTTTGTTGAAGTATCCTTTAAAACTTTATCTAATACTTCATTAAAAACAGCTTTTCCAAATTGTCTTTTTAAAATTTCTCTTGGAACTTTTCCTGGTCTAAAACCTTTTAAATTAACTGTGCCTTTTATCTCTTCATACTTTGCGTCCATGTAAGAATTCATTGTCTTTTTATCAACAAATACTTTGACGTCTTTAGTAAGACCTTTTTTATTTTCAACAGTTACTTTCATAAATAGTTTGTGGTAGGGCGAAAAGGACTCGAACCTTCACAGATTGCTCTATCGGTTCCTAAGACCGACGCGTCTACCAATTCCGCCATCGCCCCACGAATTTAAAGGTTTTATATATGATTGAAACTATTTGTCCAATGACATTTAGTATTATTTAGATACTTTTGAAAGATACCTATACATATAAAATTGAAAATGGTATTTTCAAAAAAAAAACATTAAAAAAATGAGTAAAACTTCAATTGTTTTAGTTATATATATTTTGGGTTTAATATTCGGAGCTTTAGTTCTTGGAATATGGAATGCTGAGACTAATATTTTAAAAGGACTCCTCGGTTTAGGTTGGACTGCTCTTGCTTTAATTGGTTTATTTTTTGCTGAAAAAAATGAACAGAATTAAATTTATTATCACTCTTATTTTGATAATTTTACCCTCTCAAGGTTTAAAATCCGAAATAATCATTTTAAGTGGTTGTGATGACAAACAAGATGAGTTCTTAAAAAATGAATACATTCTTAATTTAAATGAATTAATAATGGTAAGAAATTATGTATATAAAGAAAAGACCTACCAAAAATATAGATTAACAGACTTAAGTGTTAAAAAATCCAATTCCTTTGTAAGAAATATTTATGAGGAAAATGGTATGATTTTAACGCACAAGCATGGTTATCCTCAATTTTATACTCAAATTTTATTCGAAAAAGGAAATACAGAAGTATTTATGAAAACTGTTTTAAATGATGAGGAAGGAATTTCAAAAATATCTGATTGTAAAAAAATTGAGAAATTTAAAAGAGAAAGTTAATTTTTTTTCTTATTCCTAAAGGAATTTTTCTTTTTAATTGAAAATCTACTATTTGTAATATTACTCCTATGTCTTGCATAGGCTTGTTTTTGTGCTTGTTTCATAGCTCTTTTTGAAGACATATTTTTTAAAAATTTGTTTCTATAGTATCTATAATATTAAAATTTTTATCAGAAACAACTATTTCTCCAGATGATGGGCCATAATTTAAAACTTCAGCTATGACCACATAATGTGTCACCAGAATCAAATTTTTCTTACTTTTAAAATTTTTTGTAAAATTTTTTAAAGCTATAATCTGTTTATCCTTATTTTTTTCATATTTTAAGCTATAAAAAGAGTTTAAGAAACTATTTGTGGAGAAATCTTTAAAAGCAATTTTTGCTGTCTCTTTACACCTACACCACTCACTTGATAATACTTCATATATTGCAATTTTATTTTTTGTAAAAAGTTCACCAATATAACGAGCTTGTTCTCTACCCTCTGTACTTAAGTTTCTTTGAGTTGAACAATCGTTTAAATTGAAATTATTTGGATCACCACTCCCAGGTGCATAAGCATGTCTAATAAATATTAATTTTCCACCTTCTTGAAGTTGATTCATTAAATTTTTATTTAAATCTGCTTTAATAGCTGTGGTTAAAGATATAAATATAATTATAAGAAATTTTAAAAATTTCATTTATGGATATTAGATTAAATAATTTAAATAAAACAATAGTTAACTGTAAAAAATGTCCAAGGTTAGTAAAATTTATTCATAAAGTTAGCACAAAAAAAAGAAAACAAAATATAAATGAAGAATATTGGGGTAAACCTGTTCCTGGATTTGGAGATTTAGATTCGAAATTAGCTATCATCGGTCTAGCACCTGCTGCACATGGAGGTACTAGAACGGGAAGAGCTTTTACAGGAGATAAATCTGGAGATTTTTTATTTAAATGTTTATATCAGGTTGGTATTTCAAATTCTCCGGTTTCAAAAAATTTAAATGATAATCTTAAATTAAAATCTACTTACATAACAAACATTCTTAAATGTGTACCTCCAGAAGATAAACCTTTAAGTAATGAATTATCAAATTGTTCTAATTTTTTCGATGAAGAAATTTTTTCTCTTAGAAACCTTAGAGTAATAGTTACTTTAGGAAAAGTTGCTTTTGATAACTGTATAAAATTGTATAAACAAAAATTTAATATAAGACAAAAATTTATTTTCAAACATAGTAAAATACAAACACTACCAAATGGTTTAATAATATTATCTAGTTACCATCCAAGCCCAAGAAATGTTAATACTAAATTAATATCAAATAAAATGATGATTAGTTTATTTAGAAAAGCAAAAAAACTAGCTAAGTTTTAATAGTATCACAAAAATAAGGTTTAAATTTAGAATAAATTTCATCAGGTATTTTTACAGGTTTAGCTTTTTCATCAACAAAAACTAAATGAACTTGAGCTTCCACTATTGTAATATCATCTCTTGTAATTATTTGGTTCATAAAAAAAGAGGTTTTAGTTATAGACTTAACAAAAGATCTTACAGTCAATTCATCTTCTAGATGAGCAGATTTTTTATAGTCAATATTGCAAGCTTTGACTATGATTAAAGACTTAAAATCATTTATTAATTTTTTATTACTATATCCAATAGAATATAAAGCTTCAGTTCTTGCTCTTTCTAAAAACTTTAAGTAATTAGCATAATAAACTACACCACCAGAGTCTGTATCTTCATAATACACTTTTACTTTATGGAAGAAATTTTCATGCATATTTCATTATATCAAAAAATTAATTATTTAACACAAACTAAGATATAAGTATCTTTATGAATATTTTTATAATTTGGTTAGTAATGGTAATTGCTTGGAATTTTGGTTACCCACAAGCTAGTCCTATGGAAGATGTTATTGTTGCTGTTATTCTTTCTTTTTTTAATATTTTTTTAAAAAAATATCTAAAATTTTGATTATTTGGATGAAAAATAAATATTTTGAAAATAAGCGGTAGATTTCATTTTAGAATTATCTGTATCAGACATGATTGCTAATCCATCTAATTCATTAACATCAAGGTTGTGAAATCTCTTAAAATCCTCTTTTACATTTGCTTTTACTGTTACCCACTCATTTAAATTATTTTTTGTACTTGACAAAACATTATCAATTGATTTTTTTGTGTAAGGACTCGGCCAATTTGATCCGACATCATTGTTGCTTGAAAAAACGTAATTTATAGCTCTATTTGATAGTGGTGTTGCTCCAGTTTTTTTAATTACAAAAACCCGTGCAGCATAATCATGTCCTCTTTTTGTATCTTCTTTAATACCTTTTAAATCTCTCTCGATTTTCCAAGTAATATTTATAAAAGGGGTCTTATTTAGATCAATTGAAATCTCTTTACCTAAACCCGAAGCAGCATTATCAGCAATTGATTTTAGAAAATTTCCATTTTCATTAACTCCTACAGAGTAATCTGTATTATTATCTGCTCCCCTAACCTTTCTTACTTGAAGATTGGTGAGCTCTGACTCTGAAAAATCAAATACTTTTATTTCACCTGCTATCAATATGTTGGTCACTAAGAAAGTTGTAATCAAAATTTTTAGAAAAAGTTTCATAAAAAAATTGTTAATACATGATTTTGACAAAATTTAAACATTCAAAATTCAACTTTTAAGCCTATATCTAAATTATGAAGACAATTTCAATTTTTATACTACTAATTTACTGGTCAATAATGATTTTTGCACCAGTGATGTCTAAAGATATCAAATTTAGTAGAGCCAAAATCAATAATTCAAAAATAGTTGAACAAAAACCCCAAAGTTAGTAGGTCGAACGACCACCACTAATATCAAATACAGCTGCCGTTGAGAATGTGTTTTCCTCTGAAGAGAGCCAGCAAACTAGTGATGTAAATTCCTCAACCTCTAAGAACCTTCCTCTTGGTACTTTAGACAACATTCTTTGTACATGTTCTTTGGTCATCTGATCTAAAATACGAGTTTTAGCACCTGCTGGAGTGACAGCATTTACTGCTATATTTTTATCAGCAAGTTCTTTTCCCAAAGATTTAGTCAAACCTATTGCCCCAGCTTTTCCCACGCTATAAGCACTGGCATTAGCATTTCCATCTTTTCCAGCTACTGAAGCAACATTTACAATTCTGCCATAGTCATTCTTAATCATATTTGGTACTACCGCTCTACAACAATTAAAAGTTCCCATTAAGTTTATATCTACAACTTTTTTCCACTGTTCAACATCGTATTCCCATAATGATGCTGTAGGGCCTGTAATTCCAGCGTTATTTATTAAGATATCAATATTTGAAGTTTCTGTAATTTTATTTACACAGTTTTCAACTTCTTTATAATTTGACACATCGATAATATTAGATTTTAAATTTTTATCATTTAGATCCTTGGTAGCTTGTTCAAGCATTTTAGAATCTATATCCCAAATTATCACTTTAGCTCCTGAAATCAAAAATCTCTTTGCAATATCTAAACCAAATCCTTGTGCTCCTCCAGTAACTAAAGCAGTTCTATTCTCAAAATCAAAATTAATTTTTTCCATTGAATTATTTTTCAGCTAATAAGTAATAAATTAAGCCTGCAATAAAAGCTCCAATGATCCAAGAATAAGATTGAAGAAACATTAAATTCGAATTCCATATAGTTGATGCAGAAAAGATAAATCCTAAAAATAAAGAATAAACACCTTTAATGTGCCAACCGCCAGAATAAAAATAAGCTCCGTTACTTTCAAGAGAGTATATATCTTTATTAATTAAGTTACATTTTTTAACTAAATAATAATCTATTATCATAACTCCAAAAATAGGGCCAAAGAAAGCCCCCAGGGTATCTATTATTGATAAAATTCCTATTTGACTTAAAACGGTTATCCAAAAAATACTTATTACAAATCCAAGAACACCAATAATCAAACTTGAACTTTTTATTGTAAGTGACGATGGGACAAAATTAATTAAAGAATATTGTGAGGGTATAAAATTAGCAATCAAATTTGTTGATAATGAAGCTATTATTACAAAAATTAAGACTAAGTTTGTTATAAGCAAATTATCTAATTTTCCAATAATATCCATTGGATTTGTAAATATTTTATTTAAATCTTCATTATTTTTATTTAAAAAACCTTCTACACCTGTGACTATAAAAACAGCAAGAAATGAAAAAATAATTAAGTTAAGTAACAAACTTAAATTTCCCTTTTTAAGTTCATTTTCATTTTTTACATATCTTGAGAAATCACCAAAACTTAATATTACAATTGAGAAATATGCAAAAATTGTTCCACCTACCGTTATTAATGGCATAATATTATTTACATTTACAAAGTTTGAAAAGTCTAAGATTTCAATAAATATTTTTGTCGAAAATTTGACATCTGTCAATAAAACTGAAAAGAAAAAAAGTAATAATCCTAGATAAACAGATATTGCAGAAAATTTTATTAACTTTTTATTAAAATTCATTCCTAAACTAAATAAGAAAACTTGAATTAAAATTGCAAAAGTAATCGAAATCCAATCAATAATATTTAAACTTAAAAAAAAGATTAAAAAAATATCAAGGTCTAAAATAGCAACATCGTATGCAAAAATAATAATTCTAACAAGGTAACCAATAGCTTTAGATAAAAAATATGTTTGAATACCAAACATAAATATTCCTACTAATCCTCTAACAAGACCAAAAAATTTAGCTCCATTTACTCCTAAAGAAGATCTCAGCATAACAACAAATGGTAATCCAAATTTTTGAGAAGGTTTACCAATTAAATTTGAAAAAAGATAAATAAATAATGATCCTAAAATTGTACCAAAAAATACAACAAAAGCATTTAAGTTATAAATTACATATAATGAAGCTATTAAAGAAAATCCTATTATACTTTGTATATTAATGCCCCAGAAGAAAAATAAATCTTTCCAGTTCCAATTCTTATTGCTTGGATTTACTGTTACTAGATCCCAGTTAATAAGTGTGTTTTTTGTTTTCTGTTGACTCACTTAAACAATATAAAACTTAAATTTTCTACTGTCCATATAAGAGAGTTGGTAACCAAAGTGCAATTTGAGGAAATATAATGATTAAAATTAATCCAAAAACTTGTAAGATCATAAATTGCATCATACCATAATAAATATCCTTAAGATCCCATTCTGGTACCACACCTTTAAGAAAATAAGCAGAAAGTGCTACAGGTGGAGATAGCCATGCGGTTTGTAAATTAACTGCAACTAGTATTGCAAACCAGGTCAAATTGAAACCTAAGGCCTCAACTAAAGGCAAAATGATGGGTATGATTATCATTACAATAGGAACCCACTCTAATGGCCATCCTAATAGGAAAATCATCACCATTATCATGGCTAATATTAAATATTTGTTCATTTCTAAACCTAGCAAAAACTCAGTAAGCAAAGTTGGTGTTCCCAGCCTAGCAAAAACAGCACCAAAAAAATTTGAGGCAGCAACTAAAACCATAATTAAAGCTGTTATTTCTAAAGTTTTTACTAAAGCTTCTTGAAGTTTTGGAAGTGTTAATTTTTTATATGCTAGTGATAAAAGTAATGCTCCCATTGCACCACAACCTGCAGCTTCTGTAGGCGTAGCAAATCCAAATAAGATACTTCCAAGTGCTGCAAATACTAGTGCTGCCGGTGGAACTAACCCAAGAAAAAATTCAATCCAAACTTCCTTCATAGTAGCAGCCCTCATATTTTCTGGTAAAACTGGGCCTAATTTTGGATTTATCATACACCTAATTGTTGTGTAAGCTGCATACAAACTAGCTAAAAGAATACCTGGAAGTATTGCTGCTGCAAACAAATCAATAACAGGAATTTCCATTATTGGCCCCATGACTACAAGCATGATGCTTGGTGGAATTAATATTCCCAATGTTCCACCAGCAGTAATAGTTCCAGCTGCAAGTCTAACATCGTACCCAGATCTATTCATAGATTTTGCAGCCATTATTCCTAAAATAGTAACTGAAGCTCCAACAATTCCAGTTGCTGCAGCAAATATTACAGATACAAATAAAACCGCATAATATAATGAACCTTTTACTTTTGCTAACATCATTTGAAAAGCTGAGAATAATCTTTCCATTAATCCAGCTTGCTCCATCATAATACCCATAAAGACAAATAGAGGAACGGCGGCAAGAGTTTGTTCTGTCATTACCATCGAAAATTGAAGCGTCATCAGATAAAAAACTAATTTACCAAATCCTAAGTATCCAAAAACAAAACCTAAAAATATAAGTGTAAATGAAATAGGAAATCCAACAAAAATTGCAAAAAGCATTACTCCAACGAGAATAAAACCTAAAATGGCTGGATCTATTAATTCAGCTATCATTTATCTTCTCCGGGCCATTCACCTTTTTTAGCTGCCCAATAACTTTTGAATAGTTCTGAAACTCCTTGGATTAGTAAAAATATAATACCAACTAGTAGGCAAGTTTTAATAGGCCACATATAAGGCATCCATGTTGTATCCATGCCTCTCTCACCTCTTTGAATAGACTCTCCAACATATCCAATTGTCATATAAAGGAAAACAATCAATCCAGGAAAGTAAAATAAAAGATATAACCAAAAATCTATAAGACCTTGGTTTTTAGTTTTAAAATTTCTATATAAAAAATCAGCTCTAATATGTACTCCTCTTGAAAGAGCGTAACCAGCTCCAAGCATGAAAAGTGCACCATATAAAAAACGACTAATATCATAAGCCCAGATAGTAGGAGCAAGAAATAACTTTCTTGCGAGCACTTCATAAGTCATTGCAAAAATAAGCGGGATTAATATCCAACAAACAATATTTCCAATCCACTTGCTAAATTTATCTATATTAGTAATTGATTTTGCCATCCATGAAGGCATGTCATTGGGCATTCTACCAGAACCACCTCGCCTTTCGGCAATCATTTCATCTGATATATCTAGTTTAGATGGTTCGTCTGTCATAAAAATTCGTTAAAAAAAATTAGAGCGGACTGTGAAAGTCCGCTCTAATTAAATCTAGATTTATTACTGATTACTTTAATGTTGCTGCGTGAGCCATTCCTAGCTTCGCATTAGACATTTGAGCACCACTCCAGAAAGGAACAGCAACATCAGCAAACTCT
>MDTB01000206.1_pt1 | contig 12189 bp, 12 predicted proteins | sample 811161 | NCBI WGS metagenome assembly MDTB01 (sample SAMN05326650, study PRJNA326480) | marine metagenome | isolation source: seawater | place: Mediterranean Sea | collected 2009 | reverse complement strand
GAGTGAAGCTCCTAAAGAAGAATCAAAAGCAGAAGCTCCTAAAGAAGAATCAAAAGCAGAAGCTCCTAAAGAAGAATCAAAAGCAGAAGCTCCTAAAGAAGAATCAAAACCAGAAGCTCCTAAAGACGAGAAAAAATAAAAAATGTTCACTGCAAGAATATTTACTTTATACCCAGATATGTTTCCAGGTCCTTTAAGTGAAGGACTTTTCGGTAGAGCATTAGAAAAAAAAATTTGGAGTCTGCAAAAAGTGAATATTAGGAATTATGCTACTGACAAACATTCAACAGTTGATGATACACCTTACGGTGGTGGCTCAGGAATGTTAATAAAACCGGATGTAGTTGCTAGAGCATTAGATAAAAATGTTACTAATGGTGAAAGAGTTATATTTCTGACGCCAAGAGGAAAAGTTTTTAATCAAAATACCGCAAAAAAAATTTCTGTCGAAAAATCTATAAATATCATTTGTGGACATTTTGAGGGAATTGATCAAAGAGTCATTGAAACTAGAAACATTCAAGAATATAGTATTGGTGATTTTGTCCTTTCAGGAGGAGAAACAGCCGCTTTTTCGATTTTAGATTCTATTTTAAGATTATTGCCAGGAATTTTGGGTAATGAAAGTTCTGTTAAAGATGAAAGTTTTGAAAATGGGCTTTTAGAGTATCATCAATACACAAAACCTCAAATTTGGGAGGAAAAAGAAGTGCCTGATGTACTTTTATCAGGAGATCATGCCAAAATTAAACACTGGCGTTTATCTCAATCAGAGGCTATAACACGCGACCGAAGACCAGATTTATGGCTAAAATATAATAAAAAAAATTAATTTGACTAGTTTAATAATGAAAACAATAGAAGAAATAAACAGAGCCAACGTTGCTAAAATATCCGCTGAAAAAAAATTACCAAGTTTTTTTCCGGGAGATATTATTAAAGTTGGAGTGAAAATTACTGAAGGGAAAAGAGATAGGATCCAATACTTCGAAGGTGTATGTATTGCAAAAAAAAATAGAGATATTAATTCTTCCTTTACAGTAAGAAAAATATCTTTTGGAGAAGGTGTTGAAAGAACATTTGCACTATATAGTCCTATTGTAGACTCAATTAAGGTCATTAGATCAGGCCAAGTAAGAAGAGCGAAACTTTATTATTTAAGAGAAAGAACTGGTAAATCGGCTCGTATCGCCGAAAAAATCAGAAAGAATATTGGTATCGAGTTAGAAACTAAAGAAGAAAATCTTGAAAAGGCTGCTCAAGCTCAAACCCAAACTATTGAAAAAAAAGATAATAACGAGTTAAGTCAAGAATTTGAAAACAAAGAGGATCCAAAAAAAGAAGAGACTACAAAAAAAGAAGAAGGATCTTCAGAAAAAAAATAATTTTTTCTAATGCCACAAACCTTATACGATAAAATTTGGGATCAGCATTTAGTTCATCAACAAGACGATGGAACTTCTTTACTTTTTGTTGATAGGCACTTGGTTCATGAGGTTACTAGTCCCCAAGCATTTGAAGGGTTAAGAACAACAAATAGAAATGTCAGACAGCCAAATTTGACCTTAGCAGTAGCTGATCATAATGTACCAACTACAGATCGGTCAAAAGGTATCGCAGATTTAGACTCTAAAATTCAAGTTGAAACTCTAGAAAAAAATTGTAAGGAATTTGGAATTAAATTGTTTGGTATGAATGATAAAAGACAGGGAATTGTTCATATTATAGGACCCGAGCAAGGTTTTACTCAACCTGGAACAGTAATTGTGTGTGGTGACAGTCATACAGCTACACACGGAGCTTTTGGAGCTTTGGCTTTTGGTATTGGAACATCGGAAGTTGAACATGTATTAGCAACTCAAACTTTGGTTCAAAAAAAATCAAAAAACTTAAGGATTAGCGTTAACGGAAAGTTGCCAATTGGCGTAACATCAAAGGACGTTATTTTACAAATAATAGGGAAAATAGGAACTGCTGGAGGTACAGGCTATGTTATAGAGTACGCTGGAGATCTAATTTCCTCTTTAAGTGTTGAGCAAAGAATGACAATTTGTAATATGACTATTGAAGGTGGAGCAAGGGCTGGTTTAATTAAACCTGACGAAAAAACTTTTAATTACTTAAAAGGAAGACCTTTATCACCAAAGAATGCAAATTGGGATAAAGCAGTAAACTTCTGGGGTCAACTTTACTCTGATGATGATGCAATTTTTGATAAAGAAGTAAAACTTGATAGTAAAGATATAAAACCAATGGTCACATGGGGGACCTCACCTCAGGATGTAGTCTCTATAGATGGAAAAGTTCCAAACCCAGAGCATATTTCTGACCCAGATAGGAAAAGTTCAATTGAGAGATCATTAAAATATATGGGATTGGAACCGGATATAAATATTAAAGACATCAAAATAGATAAAGTATTTATTGGCAGTTGTACTAACGGAAGAATAGAGGACCTTAGAGAAGCTGCTAAAATTTTAAAAGATAAAAAAATTGCTAGTCACGTGAATGCAATGGTGGTGCCGGGTTCAGGGTTAGTAAAAGAACAAGCAGAGCAAGAGGGTTTAGACAAAATTTTTATAAATTCAGGATTTGAATGGAGAGAGCCTGGATGCTCCATGTGTTTAGCAATGAATGCTGATAAATTGAAACCAGAAGAAAGATGCGCATCTACCTCAAATAGAAACTTCGAGGGACGTCAAGGCAGAGGTGGAAGAACTCATCTAGTTAGTCCAGCAATGGCAGCTACAGCAGCTATTTCCGGTAACTTGGATGATGTAAGAAAATTCTCTAATTAATGAAAAAATTTAAAAATTTAAAAAGCATTCCTGCTTATCTTCCAATAGTTAATATTGATACAGATATGATTATTCCTAAACAATTTTTAAAAACTATTAAAAGGACTGGTTTAGGTAAAAGTTTATTTTTTGAGATGCGGTACGATCATGATGGAAAAGAAATTAAAGACTTTATATTAAATAATGAGCCTTACAATAAATCTAAAATTCTTATTACAGGAAAAAATTTTGGCTGCGGATCTTCTAGAGAGCATGCTCCATGGGCGCTTTTAGATTTTGGTATAACGTGTGTAATAAGTTCAAGTTATGCCGACATTTTTTATAATAATTGTTTTAAGAATGGAATTTTGCCTATTACTATTTCAGAGGATAAAATTAAAGAATTAGCAGAGTACGCTAATCGTAAAGAGGAAATTTCAGTCGATTTAATTGAACAAAAAATATGTTTTGGAAACAACGAAATTAAATTTGATATAGATGATTTTAAAAAAGAATGCTTAATCGAAGGTTATGATGACATAGCACTGTCACTTAATCATAAATCTAAAATCGAGTCTTTTGAAAACAAGATAAGAACACAAAGACCTTGGATCTTTAATGATTAAAGTTAAAAAAAGAAAAATTCTTTTATTACCTGGAGATGGCATTGGACCTGAGGTAATTCAGGAAGTAAGAAAAATAATAGAATGGTTAAATAAAAATAGGTCACTTGATTTTGAGATAGACGAAGATTTAGTAGGTGGCGCTGCATTCGACAAACATGGAACACCTATTACTGATGAAGTATTTTATAAAGCACTAGAAAGTCAGGCAGTGGTGTTAGGAGCAGTTGGCGGACCTAAATGGGATAATTTAGAGTTTTCAAAAAAACCAGAAAGAGCACTTTTAAAACTTAGAAAAGAATTAAAGTTATTTGCAAACTTAAGACCTGCAATTTGTTTTGAACAACTTGTTGATGCATCTAGTCTTAAACCTGAGATAGTTTCTGGATTAGATATTATGATTGTAAGAGAGTTAACTGGTGGTATTTATTTTGGAGAACCCAGAGGGATAAAGCCAATTAATAATGGAGAAAGAAAAGGAATTAATACACATACTTACACAACAAAAGAAATTGAAAGAGTTGGAAGAGTTGCTTTTGACCTAGCCCAAAAAAGAAATAAGAAAGTAACCTCTTGTGAAAAATCTAATGTCATGGAGGCAGGCCAACTCTGGAAAGAAGAGATTCAAACTCTTCATGATAACGATTATAAAGATGTACAATTAGATCATATGCTTGCAGATAACTGTGCAATGCAACTTTTAAGAAACCCAAAACAATTTGATGTAATAGTAACAGATAATCTTTTTGGAGATATTTTATCTGACGAAGCTGCAATGCTCACTGGATCGTTGGGACTATTGCCGTCAGCTTCTTTAGGAGCAAAAGATAAGGACGGAAACATGAGATCAATGTATGAACCAGTTCATGGTTCAGCTCCTGATATAGCTGGAAAAGGGGTTGCCAACCCAATAGCTACTATCTTAAGCTTTGCTATGGCTTTAAAATACTCATTAAATTTGGATAAAGAGGCTAAGGAAATAGAAAGTGCCGTTCAAAAGGTGCTTAATGATGGACTTAGAACAAAAGACATTTTGTCTAAAGGGAGCAAAGAAGTATCAACAAAAGTAATGGGCGATGCGGTTATTGCTTATTTGCAAAAGTAGTAATTTTAATTTATTTTATAAGGATATATGACAACATACATAGCACCTGTTGATGACATGATGTTTCTTTATGAGAAATTAAGAAATAATCAATTTTATAATGAGCTTGAAAAATATAAAGAAGTTACTCCAGATCTTGTAAAAAATATTTTAGAAGAAGCTGCAAAAATTAATCAAAATTTAATACTGCCTTTAGCAAAAGCTGGAGATGAGCATCCAGCTATTTTAGAAAATGGCGTCGTAAGAACACCCCCAGGATATAAAGAGGCTTATAAAAAATATATAGAGGATGGTTGGACCTCTTTGTCTTGTGATCCAAAGTATGGTGGTCAAGGTATGCCAAAAACAGTGAGTGCATTTTTTGACGAAATGTTGTCGTCTGCATCATTATCATTCAAATTATATAGTGAACTAAGTATAGGCGCCTATAACTGTATTAATCATCATGCTACAGATGAAGTTAAAGATAAATATTTACCAAAAATGGTCGAAGGTAAGTGGAGTGGAACCATGTGTTTAACAGAGCCTGTTTGTGGCACTGATTTAGGTCTGCTCAAAACCAAAGCCGTCGAACAAAATGATGGAACTTACAAATTATCAGGTCAGAAAATTTTTATTACATCTGGAGATCAAGATTTAACAGAAAATATTATTCACCTAGTAATTGCTCGATCATCAGACTCTCCAGCTGGGACAAGGGGGATAAGTCTTTTTTTAGTTCCTAAATTCGTCGTTAATGAAGATGGAAGCTTAGGGTCAAGAAATGGAATTAGCACCGGATCTATAGAGAGCAAAATGGGAATTAAAGGATCTGCAACATGTGTTTTAAATTTTGACGAAGCTGTTGGTTATATGATTGGTCCAAAAAATAAAGGTCTGAACTCAATGTTTACTATGATGAACCTAGAGAGAATCGTCGTTGGAATTCAAGGGCTTGGTATTTCTGAAACTGCTTATCAAAATTCTTTAATCTACTCAAAGGAGAGGAGACAAGGAAAAAGCAACAAAAATAACTCCACAAATGGCTCTGCAGATTTTATTATAGAGCACGCAGACATTAGAAAATCACTTTTAAATATGAAGTCAATAATTGAGGGCGAGAGAGCATTATGTTTTTGGCTGTCACAACAAACAGAGGTTAGTTTAAATCATGATAACGAAAAAATTAAACAAGAAGCCTCAGATTACGTATCATTAATGACACCTGTAGTTAAAGCATTATTTACTGATATGGGGTCTGAAATAACAAGTGAGGCTATGCAAATATTTGGCGGATATGGTTATACAAAAGACCAGGGAATAGAACAGTTATATAGAGATAACAGAATTACGCCAATTTATGAGGGAACTAATTCTGTTCAGGCGATTGATTTAGTTTTTAGGAAACTTGTTAATAAAAATGGAGATATTATAGATAGATACATCAATATGGTTAAAAGAGATTTGAAAAGCAAAAACGATAGACTTGAGCCATTTGTTAAAATACTAAATGTATATATAGAAAAATTAATTGCTTTCACATCTTGGATAAAAGAAAAAATACAAAATTCTAAAGATGATGCTAATGCAGCTAGCAATGATTATTTAAAAGTATTAGGATTGGTTGCAGTTGGATATTCTTGGTTTAAAGTGCTTCAGGTTAGTTTTGATGATTATGAAAATAATAAAAACTTTTATGAGGATAAAATTCAAACTGCAAATTTCTTCTTTCAAAGAGTAATACCTAGAATAGACTCCCATTGCTCCTCTGCTATGAGCGGTAGCAAATATATTATGGACTATAAATTTAACTAAAATGAGTAGTTTTGAGAAAAATTTAGAAAAAAATAACGCAAATTTTGTTCCTTTAACTCCTTTAACTTTTTTAGAAAGAGCGAAAGATATTTATCCCGATTACGAAGCATTAATTTATGAGGATAGAAAGTATACATGGAGTGAAATCTATAACAGATGCATACGGTTTGCTAGTGCATTAGAAAAAATCGGTATTGGAAAAGGTGATACAGTATCGGTTATGGCTTGTAATACACCCGAGATATTTGAAGCTCATTATTCAGTACCCATGACAGGTGCAGTTTTAAATACAATTAACATAAGATTAGATTCAAAAACTGTGAGTTATATTCTTGATCATAGTGACGCTAAGGTTTTGATTGTAGATAGACAATTCCACGAAGTTGTTAAAAAGGCTTTATCAAGTCTTAACAAAGAAATTAAAATCATAGATATTAATGACAAGCATGCTGATCAATCAAAACTTGGCAAAATAGGCGAGCTAGAATACGAGGAATTTTTAAAAACAGGAGACCCAAACTATGTTTGGAAGAAGCCAGATGATGAGTGGCAAGCAATTTCCTTAAGTTATACCTCAGGCACAACTGGAAATCCTAAGGGCGTTGTATATCATCATAGAGGCTCTTACCTAATGGCAACCGGTAGCGCAGTAGCTTGGAACATGCCAAACAGACTAACTTTCTTATGTATTGTGCCAATGTTCCATTGTAATGGATGGTGTTACCCTTGGACTGTGCCAATGTTGAATGGAAAAACTATTTGTTTAAGAAATATAGATATAAAAAAAATATTTGAACTAATCGATACACATAAGGTAACTCATTTTGGAGGAGCTCCAATAGTCCTTAATATGATAACAGGAGCCTCTGAAAGTGAAAGAAAAGAATTAAAGCATAAGGTACACGTTCTTACAGCTGGAGCACCTCCACCAAGTGTAATTTTTAAAAGGATGAAAAGTTTAGGTTTTGAGGTAATGCATGTTTATGGATTAACCGAAACATATGGACATATTACTCAATGTGCTTGGAATGAGGAATGGAATAATTTAGATGAGGATAAAGTAAATGAAATTAAGGCAAGGCAAGGCGTAAGATACCCAAACACAGAGGGAGTTTCAGTTATAGATCCTGAAACAATGCAAACAGTACCAAAAGATGGAAAAACTATGGGTGAAATAATGATAAAAGGTAACGTAGTTATGAAGGGATATTATAAGGACAAAGAAGCAACTGATAAAGCAATGAAAGACGGGTGGTTTCACTCAGGAGACTTGGCGGTAATGCATCCAGATGGCTACATAAAGATCCAGGATAGATCTAAAGATATAATTATTTCAGGTGGAGAAAATATTTCATCAATAGAAATTGAAAATACTTTAGCTAAACACCCCTCAGTATCTATAGTTGCTGTAGTCGCCAAACCTGACGAGAAATGGGGAGAAGTTCCCTGTGCATTTATTGAGGCGGTAAAAGACAAACAAGCTACAGAAAAGGAACTAATTGATTTTTGTAAAGAAACTCTAGCTAATTTTAAGGTTCCGAAAAAAATTGAGTTTTGTGAACTACCAAAAACATCAACGGGAAAAATCCAAAAATTTGAATTAAGAAAAAAGGCTAAGGAGCTAAACTGAACGTAAACATCAGAGATAAAGATGTTTTCATCTCAACGGGCGGTAGAGAGATTGATAAAAAAAAATCAACTATCTTATTAATGCATGGAAGTGGATTAAGCCATATTGTTTGGTCTTTACATGAGCAATTTTATATTACTAATGGATATAATGTATTGTCTGTTGACTTACCAGGTCATGGCAATTCTGATGGACCCGCTATCGATTCTATAGAAAAAATATCAGATTGGTTAAGTGATTTATTAAAGTCCTTAAAAATAAGTAAAATTAATTTTGTAGGACACTCGCAAGCTTGTCTTGTAGGTATTGATTTTGCATCAAGGTATCCATCTCTAGTTGAGAAGCTAATTTTAGTAGCTGGCACATATAAATTACCAGTAAACCAGGACTTATTAGACTTTGCATTTGCAGGAGATGAGAAGGCAATACTTCTTATGATGAAATGGGGTTATGAAGGATCAAAGGCATTTATAGGTGGAAACCCTGTTAAAAAAATTATTAATTCTACTAGAGAAATCAGAGAAATTTTGTATGTAGACTTAAACGCCTGTAACAACTATAAGTCCGGTAAAGAATCTTTAGAAAAAATCTTTTGTCCGACTTTGTGTATATTTGGGGATCTGGATAAAATGGTTCCTCTAAAAGTTGGAAATAAGATGGCTGAGACTATAAAAAATTCAGAAGTAAAGATTATAAATAATTGTGGTCACATGATAATATTTGAGAAAGCTTTTGAAATGAGAAAATCAGTTTTAGAGTTCATAAATAAATGAAAAACTATTTTATATCTAAATCAAAAAGATTAAGAGGTACACCTTTTACTTCTAGAATTGAAAAGCAAGGTGTTACAGCGTATACAATCTATAATCATATGTTATTGCCAACAAGGTTTAGTGATACTCTAGAGCAAGCATATCATCATTTGAAAGAACATGTTCAAGTTTGGGATGTATCTGTTCAAAGACAAACAGAAATAAACGGCAAAGACTCTTCAAAATTAGTACAATTAATGACTTGTAGAGATCTTTCAAAAGCTAAGGTTGGCAGATGTTACTATGCCCCTATCATTGACCATAAAGCTAAATTGATAAGTGATCCTGTAATTCTTAAGCTTGCAGAGGATAGATGGTGGATTTCTTTATCAGACTCTGATTTTGAATTATTTGCTAAAGGTTTGGCCATAGGACTAAATTATGACGTCAATATATTCGAAGCAAAGGTTGATATCTTTTCTGTACAAGGACCAAAGTCTTTTAATTTAATGAAAAAAGTACTTGGACCTAAGATTACAGAATTAAAATTTTTTGGTTTTGATTACTTCGAGTTTGCAGGCTTCAAACATTTAATTGCAAGATCTGGATGGTCCAAGCAAAGTGGATTTGAAGTATATATGGAAAATGAGCAAGCGGGACTAGCATTATATGATAAATTATTCGAGATTGGCGAAGAATTTAATTTAAAGCCTGGCTGTCCAAATTTAATCGAAAGAATTGAAAGCACTTTGTTATCTTACGGAAATGATATTGATATCGGTGATAACCCGCTAGAATGTGGTTTTGACAAATATGTTAACTTAGATAGCAATATAGAATTTTTAGGTAAAGAAGAGTTAAAAAAAGTTAAAGCCGAAGGTATTCAGAAGAAATTAATGGGAGTTAAAATTAATGCAAAAGAAATTGCAGTTACAGGTTCAATGAATATGTATGATACTTCTAATAACTTAATTGGTGAATTGAGATCTGCATCATTTAATCCAATGTTCAATCAAGTTATTGGAATCGCAATGGTGAATAAACCTTATTTTAAAGCCTCTCAAGAGTTTAAGGTAGATATTAATGGAAAAAGTTGCATCGGAAAACTTTGCGACTTGCCCTTTATTTAGTATTATAAATCACTAAAATATAATGAAATTTGCAATAGTTGGAGCAACAGGAAACGTAGGTAGAAAATTAATAGAAGTTTTAGAAAAAAAGAAATTATCTATAAATGAAATCTATTTTATTGCTTCATCAAAAAGCTCAGGCAAAAAAATAAAATTTTTTGGCAAAGAACATACTGTCGAGAACTTAGAAAGATTTGATTTTTCTAAAGTAGATATTGCCTTTTTTGCTGCTGGTAGTGCTATTGCAGAGAAATGGGCACCTATTGCAGCTAAACAAACAATAGTTATTGATAATTCAAAATTTTTTAGAAAAGATAATGAAATTCCTTTAATTGTGCCAGAGGTAAATTCAAAAGAAATATCGAAATTTAAAAATAAAAATATTATTGCAAATGCTAATTGCTCAGTAATACCTATTGTTGTTGCACTTAAACCTTTACATGATCTATATAATGTTAAAAGAGTAGTAGCATCTACCTACCAATCAGTGTCCGGGGCAGGAAAGGCTGGAATGGACGAGCTTATATCACAAACAAAGGAAATTTTAGAAAATAAAAAAGTTCAATCAAAACACTTTACTAAGCAGATAGCTTTCAATGCCATACCTCATATCGACATTTTTTTAGAAAATGGAAGCACTAAAGAAGAACAAAAAAACCAAGATGAAATAAAAAAAATTTTGGATAATAATATTAGAGTAACCTCTACTTGTGTGAGAATACCCGTACTAGTTTCACATTCCATTAGTATAAATATAGAATTCAATAAAAAACATAATTTAAATGAAATTAAAAACATTTTATCATCTTCACCAGGTTGTAAAGTTGTCGATGAGCAAAAAGATGGTGGTTATGTTACTCCTGCTGAAGCAGAAAATAAATTTGAAACATTCATATCTAGGATTCGTAATGATGAATCGCAAGAAAATTCTATTAATATGTGGATTGTTTCAGACAATTTGTTAAAAGGTGCAGCTTTAAATGCAGTTGAAATAGCAGAAATATTGATCAAAAATAATCTTTATGGAAAATAAAAATCCCTTATCTCCACATATACAAATTTACAGTTGGCATATTTCCTCGTTAGTTTCTATTGGTCATAGGATTACTGGTGTGATAAATGTAATAATTTTAACATTTATTACTTTTTGGGTTGGATCACTATTATTAGGTGAAAATTTTTACGATTCAATTTTTAATTTTTTAAATTCTTTTTTTGGGAAATTTTTTGTAATAGGAACAATATGGTCTTTCACTTTCCATTCACTTAGTGAGTTAAGACATCTTTTCTGGGATATGGGATATGGATTTGAATTAAAAACTGCAAATTTGACTGGTGCATTAGTAATAATTTTTTCTATTATTTTTACAGTAATAATTTTTTTAATTGGAAGGATATTCATTTAAATGGTTAGTCCTACAAAAAAGTGGCTTTTTATTAAAGCTTCATCTGTCATTTTAATACCATTAATGATTTGGTTTACTATTATATTTGCAGGTATTTATGATAAGAAATTTGATGAAATTACCTCATTTTTATCATCACAACCTACAATTTTTCTATTATCACTATTATTTATAGTAGCTTACTTCTTTTCAGCACTTACAATTAGCGAAATTTTTGAAGATTATATGGAAAATGAAAAAATTAAAAATGTCGCAAACAAATTATTATATTTATTTGCTATAATAATTCCTATAATTACAATAATGTTTATTTATAATTTAAGTTTATGAGTTCATACAAAATAATTGATCACGAATACGATGTAGTTGTTCTCGGAGCAGGTGGCTCTGGACTAAGAGCAGCTGTGGGCTTAAGTGAAGCTGGGTTAAAGACTGCCTGCATATCAAAAGTTTTCCCAACCAGAAGTCATACATCTGCAGCTCAAGGAGGAATTTCAGCTGCCTTAGGCAATATGGGTGAGGATGATTGGAGATGGCACATGTATGATACTGTTAAAGGTGCCGACTGGTTAGGGGATCAAGATTGTATAGAATATTTATGTAAAGAAGCTCCGAAAGCAGTTCTAGAGCTGGAACAATATGGAGTTCCTTTTAGTAGAACTGAGGAAGGAAAAATTTATCAAAGACCATTCGGTGGTATGACGAAAAATTACGGCAACGGTACTGTTCAAAGAACTTGTGCAGCTGCAGACCGTACAGGTCATGCAATCTTACATACTTTATATGGACAAGCTTTAAAACATAATACTGAATTTTTCATTGAATACTTTGCTCTAGATTTATTGATGAAAGATGGAGAGTGCAAAGGTTTAATTGCATGGAATTTAAATGATGGAACAATTCATAGATTTAGGTCTCATATAACGATTATAGCAACTGGTGGATATGGAAAAGTTTACTATTCAGCTACGT
>MDTB01000693.1_pt1 | contig 12190 bp, 8 predicted proteins | sample 811161 | NCBI WGS metagenome assembly MDTB01 (sample SAMN05326650, study PRJNA326480) | marine metagenome | isolation source: seawater | place: Mediterranean Sea | collected 2009 | reverse complement strand
GCCAAGTACGGTGTCTCCATGGAGCGCATTCGTCAGCTTGAGAAGAAAGCGTTCGAGAAAATGCAGCCTTATCTGGCAGTGGACGGCGAGAGCAGTGTACTGACGCTCTAAACGCTTCACCCTTCAACGGTTTTCCCCTCAGTACCGTCTCTTCAATACTCTCGCACTAATAAAAGACTTGGCCCCTGAGCCGGGTTTTTTGTGGGTGATCAGTGGGTGATAAAAAAGTGGTCGCCAATCCCGGTGAAGGTGAAAGCACCCGCAGCGCGTGCCGGTCTCTTTTTTTAGAGATGGTCATGGGACGGTGATGGGCCGGTCATGGGAGACAGTGAGGGTAGGTCACGGTGTCAGGACCAGGTAACGGTAGACTGGACAGTTATCTGTACAAACGGTGATAACGCTGGCCACTACCTGGCTCTGGGCGTCGTTGCCATTTGGACTGGCGTCGTCGCCACATTTCAATGGGTTCGACGTGAGTGGTTCGACGGCTCCGGCGCGTGAAATTCTGCATGGTGGGCCACTGCGCGATGGCATTCCCGCTCTGGACCGCCCGAAATTTGTGTCTGCCGTTCGAGCCACGTATATGTTGCCTGACGATCGCGTGATGGGGCTGACAATTGAAGGCACCTCGACAGCTTATCTTATTGATATCCTCACCTGGCATGAGATCGTCAACGACCGGATCGGAGAAGGCAACCGACCGGTTGTGGTCAGCTATTGCCCTTTGTGTGGATCCGGCGTGGCTTTTGAGGCACGGGCAACCCCTGAGCTTCAGAGTCTCCGGTTTGCTCTACAATAGTGACATGTTGTCGTACGACAGGGAGAGCGAATCGCTGTGGTCGCAACTGACACACTCTGCGATTGCTGGTCCCATGAAGAAGTCTCGACTCGTAACATTGCCCGTGACACATACGACCTGGTCAGAATGGGTGCGTCGGAACACGCAGACGACGGTGCTCAGTCGCGATACTGGACACGGTCGAGATTACGATCGTTTGCCGTACGCCGGGTATGAGGACAGCGAAAGGCTCTACTTTCCCATCCGGCATCGATCAGGTGCGCGACACCCCAAGGAGTGGGTGCTCTGGGTCACGGTCAATGGTGCATCTCGAGTTTATCCCTACCCGGGCATGACGATGCAGAACGAAGCCGAGTTTACGGATGAACTCGGTAGACAACAAATACATATTCGCTGGGATGCGAGGAGTCAGACCGCCACTGTGCGTGATCACGAAGGTCCTGAGATTTCTGCGACCCGCCTTTACTGGTTTGCCTGGTATGCGTTTCATCCCGATACAGACCTGTACCGGATCGGGAAACGCGCCAGACGTCCGCGCTAGGCTCCCAGTACGCCTTCTTCGCGCCATTGGTTGATCTGAGAGAGCTCAAAACCGGCTTCGCGCAACACCTGATCGGTGTGCTCCCCCAACACGGGAGGTTGTAAGCGGATCGAAGGCCCGTCCTGATCGGCCAGGTAGCCCGTAGTGACGACCGTCTTTTTGTCTCGAGCAGGGAGATCATCCGGCGCGGTACTGGACAGTACCTGACGATGGGCCAGTTGCGGATCACTGAGTGCTTCCTGCAGTGATCGGATGGCCGCGACCGGAACCTTCGCTGCCTGCATGGCGGTCAACCAGGAATCCGTTGTCTTTGTACTCAGAACACGCTGCATCTCTGCCTGACAGGTTTCGAAGTTTTCTATGCGTGCGGATTCGGTCGCATATCGGTCGTCATTCAACAGATGTTCCAGGCCGATAACGGTGAACAAACGCTCCGTCTGATCCTGCTGAATCACAGTGATCTGCAGATGGCCATCCAATGTTCGAAACGCGTCCGCCGTTGGTTGGCGGGTTGGCGAACTGTTGCCAAGCAGGGCGGGTATTGTCCCCTCATTCAAATAGTTGGCGACCTGCAGTGCCTGTAACACCATCGATGTATCCAGCATGGAAACATCCAAGTACTGCCCCTGACCGGTTCGCTCTTTGCGCAAGAGCGCGCCCGTGATTGCGGCGGAGGCCTGCAGTGCAGTGGCCATGTCCACGGGCATGAAACCTGTCCGGGTCGGACCGCTCTCGTCGCTACCGGTCATCGACATCATGCCGGATGCCGCCTGAAGGGCACCGTCATAGGCGGCGGCGCCTGCATTCGGGCCAGACTGTCCGTAGCCACTTATTGCACAGTAGATGAGTTTGGGTTTGATGGCTGACAGCATGTCGTAGCCCAGCCCCAACGAGTCCATGGTGCCGGCCTTGAAATTCTCGACCACGACATCCGTATCTGCCAGCAACTGAGTGACAATGGTTGATGCGGCGTCTGATTTCAGATCCAGGGTGATGCTGCGCTTGTTCAGATTGCAGGTCAGGAATGCCGGTGCCATATTTTCCGTGTTGGTGGAAATCAGGGTGCGCGATTGATCACCTCTTGGGTGTTCGATCTTGATCACTTCGGCGCCCAGGAGCGCGAGTTGCATGACTGCATAGGGGCCCGCAAGGACCTGCGTAAAATCCAGGATTCTGATGCCTTCCAGTGCCTGCGTCATCGTGCGTTCTATTAACTTCTATTTGGCTTCTAATGGTTTTTTTGTTTCCAGGTGGCCATGGTGACACTCAGAAACTGTTCTTGATCGTTGCGGCCAACTCAAAATCCTCAACACTACTTTCGTTCACGTGGGTCAACGGAAACGCGAGATCAACGTGAACGACCTTGCCGACATCCGATTTGCTGGATGCTAGACGAAGGCCGATCCCTACGTTGGCCAACGAGCCCTCTGGATGCCCGGGCAGACGTGACCGCCAGGCTCGTCCTGCATCCAGAAACGTCGCGTATCCTACGCTAACCAGATTGAGAAAGTGAATGTCGCTGAACCACCGTTTTTCACCGGTGATCTGCCAGCGTCGTGTACCGTTCTGAAAGCGATTGCCAAATCCCCTGGCACCATTGAGGCCGCCCAGGCTCAATTGGCGATGTGCACGCAACCCTTCTGACCAGTCCAGCTGTGCCGCGAATAACCATGACCTGTTGCGGTTTCGTCGGTGGTGTAGATGTACACGGTAGCGAAATAGAACGTCTTCACCGTGACCACTCGTTTCAAAACGCCCAAACCCGGATGCCTGATGTTGCACCAGTGTGCTGGCGGTGTGCACCAGGGTCTGGCCGATGGCAACGTCTGCGACCCAATGTCGATATGTCGCGCCCAATGACGGATGCGAGTGTCCCAGCCGTAGTCGCCAGCTCTGACCGACATAGATATCTTCTGTCTGGTGGATCTGATTCAGATTGGTGACCGTAGCGAATTTGTCTGACAGTCCCTCCAGACTGATCCATAGGTAAGACAGTCTCTGATCCTGTGGCACCGGGAATGGGGGTGGTAGACCGGGGGTCATCTCAAACGCTTCGTCCCGATAGACCCATCCCGCTTTCCAGCGAAGGACATGGTCGCGTCGATCCTCGATGGCACGGCCGTACCATAGCTGTGTTTCTCGAATATCCTCCTGGATCCGGGATCGTTCTATCCCACGGGCGTATTGTCCTGATTCCCGACGAAGATTGTCCTGGCTCACAAGCCACGCAGAACTGGTGTCCAGAGCGTAAAACGGTTGCCGAACACGGGCAAAAGCGTGTTGTCCATCGTCGCTGTCCTCGTAGAGCAGGCTGACCGCGACGCGGGAGCCACGCCAGTTTTCATCTTCGACAAGGGTTCTTACGGATCGCCGGTCCAGATTCTCCCGGATGGCAATGGACCATTCGGTGCCCTTTCCAAAGAGGTTGGTATCACGCATGCCGATCGTGTAGAGGTCCTGTCCCCCGGAGCGATCAAAAGATGCTTCGGGTGTAAACGACCAAACGTCCTGGGTTACCACCTCAACGTCGACCTCGTCCCCACAGACAGAGACCACCTGGATGACTGCATCGCTGATGTGATTACGCTGATGGAGCAGGCGTGCACTTTCTTTAAGGATGGATGCCGAATACGTTTCTCCGGCACTGAACAGCAACTCATCGCGAACGACGTCTTCTCGGGTCAGGATGCGGAACCGATTGGCCCAGCGATACAACGCGTTATTTTCACCCGGTTGGGTGAGATCAAAAACGGACAGTCGGGTGATGAGCACCTCGCCGATACGTCGCTTGTGACCTGCGGTGGCGGTCTGTTCCTCCCGTGTTGCTGGCGGGTTCTGCAAGCCAGGCTGCGCGTCGATGAGAAGATCGGATTGTGATCGTCTGAACACGGAAGAATCTGATGCGCTCGGATTCGGTACACACCCGATGTCTGCGATCCTGATGTAGAGGTCGCCGGTAGCGTCATCGGCGTTCCCCCGCGTTGAGGAGTGTGCTGAGGGTGCTGCATCAGCATAGCCGTGGCACCCCGTGAAACCGAGGACCACCAATAGGAACAGTCGGAGAGAGAATTGGGTCAGCTGTGAAGTTGGCTCCGACATCGTTTCAGCGGGTGAATATCCGCCAACGGATGCCGTTGTCGTTGCCGGATGCCGGGCTGAAACCCAATGTGCTCATGCCTCGTTCGAAACGACCCAGCTTTCCACGCCCTGGATCGGTAATCATCATGTGTGTCTGCTCATGGGCAGACAGTTTGATTTGCGACAGCAGATGCTCTGGTTGTCCTGTCTCGTACAGCAGATCACTCCCGACGATCCAGTCAAAAGTGTGACTGGGGTAGGGCGGGTCGCTGGGACCATCCCGATCTGAAATCGGTGACGGCCAGAGGCAGGGTCTGAAGGGAATACCGGCAACATGGTTGCTACGACAATTCTGTGCCAGAAAGTTCGCTGCCAGCGGATGCATGTCAGAGGCAACGACATTTACCTGGTTTGAGGCCAACACCAGTGACGGCAACGCGAGCCCACAGCCCAGTTCAAGCACACTCAGACCATCGAGCATATCAATGCGTTCATGCAGTTGATTGGCGAGGCTGATCGCGGAGGGCCAGACCAGTCCGAACAGTGACCAGCTGGCAGGTGGTACACCCGCCGCTTCATGGTGCCCGCTAGGATCGTCAAACTGCCCGCGGTTGGCGAGTGCCGTCAGTTGCCAGTCGCGGTGACCCGCAGTGACGACGGTCTGGGTCGTCTCGAATCCTAGTGAGGTGGTGCTCAGATGGCTACCACTGCTTACCGATCCCACCCCGATGGCCAAAAAAGCCTGCAGGCCAGTTGCGACCGGTAATCATGGCGCGATCCACATCCTCTGGTGTGGCCAGTCCATCATCGACAATTGTCTTGGCCTCCCGATAGGCGGCGGCAAAGACACGATTGAGGATGAAACCGTACGTGCCTGGCGCGTCTTTGACCATGCTGATATCGCGTCCAGCCGCTTTCGAAATTCCGACGGCAGTCTCAATGACTTCTTCACTGGTCTCCGGTGTGGTGACGATTTCCACCATCGTCATGATGGGTACTGGATTGGAGTAGTGTAGACCGATAAATCGGGACTTCCGGTTGTCTGAGACATTGGCCGCGATTTCCCGGATCACGAAGCCGGAGGTGTTGGATGCAAAAATGGCTTCGGGCTTGATCGCCTTGTCGAGTTCTTCAAAGACGTCCTGTTTCAGTTCCAGCTTTTCAGGCACCGCCTCAATTATCAGATCCACGTCAGCGAGATCAGCGAGATCGGTCGTAAAATCGACGTTGTCGATGACCTGCTGTGCCATATCAAATCCCATTTTGCCGCGTTCGACCGCGCGCTTGACGCCCCACTTCCCATCGTGCAGTTCGTGACGGGTATCCTTGATGATCTGATCTGTCAGATCACGAATGGTGACGCGATAGCCAACTGCCGCGTGAATTTGGGCGATCCCGCCTCCCATAACGCCGCCGCCGATCACAGCGATGTGTTTGACATCTTCGAGTTTCATATTGCCCCCATGGGTTGGATTTGCAGGCTCAACTGTACGTGAGCGCTTGTGCTCAGACAACGACGGTCGTTGTGGAAGCGAAGGTTCCTAGATGTTTGCGGCCAACTACAAAGTGTGAGCGAACCGTAGTGATGTCGAGGTGCAGTGACTTGACCTCTCTACATGCTAAGCGAAGGAGATGGCTATCTGCTCGATCGCCCCTCGAACAGGTACCGATCCCCCCGCTTGTTACGTGCCAGACAGAGTGGCTGTCAGCTTCGAGATGAGGCGCACTTTTCTGCTGGCACAGGGAACCAGATCTGTTATTCAGTCCGGTTTACGATGTCGCGATAGGCTGGCGGATTGGCGAGGCTCATCGACTGACTGTCATCAGGCATGGGGTACTTGAGGCCGGTCGCACAATTGAACAGCACTACGCGTTCATCCGGATCGATCAGTTTGCGCTCACGCGCCTGAATCAGTGCGGTAGCGGTGGCGGCGCCCTCCGGGCAGAGCAGCAAACCATCCTTCTGTGCGATATCGCGTTGGGTCGCAACAATATCGTCGTCATCGACAGCAATCGCGAAACCGTTGCTCTCACGGATTGCATTCAGAATGAGGAAGTCACCAATCGCTGCGGGGACACGGATGCCCGCGGCGACAGTGTGTGCATTCTGCCAGGGTTCGGCGTGCGTGAGGTCACACTCCCAGGCATCAACAATCGGTGCGCATCCGCTTGCCTGAACAGAGACCATACGGGGCAGCTTGCCCGTCAGCCAACCGATCTCCTTCAGTTCAGCGAAGGCTTTCCACATGCCAATCAGACCGGTGCCACCACCCGTGGGATAGAGGATGACGTCGGGCAGTTCCCAGTCGTACTGTTCGGCGAGTTCCAGGCCCATCGTCTTCTTGCCCTCGATGCGATAGGGCTCTTTCAGGGTTGAGGTATCGAACCAACCTGCCTTTTCGATACCGGCAGTGACGAATCGGCCACAGTCATTGATGAGCCCGGCAGCGGTATAGGTACTGGCGCCCAGCAGGGCGATCTCCCGGATGTTGATGTCGGGGGTGTCGTCCGGGCAGAACACATAGCTTTCGATGCCCGCCTGGCTGCAGTAAGCCGCCAATGCAGCACCGGCATTGCCGTTGGTTGGTATCGCCATCCGGGAGATTCCCAGTTCCCGGGCCATCGACACTGCCAGCGCCAGGCCTCGTGCCTTGAAAGAACCGGTGGGGAGACGGCCCTCGTCTTTAACAATTACTTCCCGTTGACCCAGGCTCTGTTCAAGGAAACGCGCATTGAGCAACGGGGTCATGACCTCACCCAGCCTGACGATGTTTTCCTTGTGGCGTACCGGAAGGAATTCGCGGTATCGCCAGAACTCGGGTAACCGGGTTTTGAGCAGCTCTGGTGTGACAGCCCGACCCAGTCGGTCGAGGTCATAACGCACAAACAGCGGTTTACCAGCACGGGATAGATTGGCGATCTGGTCGGCCGGATAGTGCTCACCGGTTTCGCTGCACTCCAGGTGGCTGACAAAGGTCTCACAATCAAACAGCATGGTGACTCTCTAAGGGGTGGGTGACGGCAGAGACAGTTCAGGGGGACAGGATGTCCGCCAGAATCTGTGGCCGGATCCGGTAGTGGCGCGTTGCCTGCTCGAACGCGTGCGCCATCTTTAGGACGGAGAGATCCCGCTGCGGCGCACCAACAATCTGTAGTCCGATAGGTAGCCCCTCAGGGGTAAATCCTCCAGGCACGCTGATCGCGGGTAGGCCCGTGACCGAGATCCAGTAGCACGAACGCATCCAGTCAAGATAAGTGTTCTGGGTGACACCGTTGATCTCTTTGACCCAGTCGGTCGTGATGTCAAAGGGTGGTACCTGTGTGACCGGCATGACGAGGAAATCGTACGATTCAAAATAGGCCCTGAAGCGCCGAACCACCTGTGTCCGAAGTACCTCTGTGTCGTGAATATCAACGCCAGTGAGATGCTGACCCTGCTGCGTGTTCCAGATGATCGTGTCTTTGTACATGTCCGGGTGCTTCTCGATGCCCTGGCTGAACACGCCGGCAAAATGCCAGGCTCTGAGCGTCTGGAACACTTCGTCCGCACCTGAGAAATCAGGATGGAACGTCTCAACATTGCACCCCAGGTCCGTAAGGACACGTCGATTTCCATCGATCACCTGTTGTACGTCTGCATCGACGGCCGCCTGGCCGCCAAAGTCGGATGTGAATCCAATCTTCAGGCCGCAAGTAGCCAGGTCGAGCGGCTGGTCGAACATGAGACCGTCCTCAGGCAGTGACTGCACGTCCCGAACGTGGGGACCGGCCATGGCAGACAGAAGCAGCGCGGTATCGTCGACGGTTCGAGCCATTGGGCCCAGAACGCGCATGGGAAAAAATCCCTGGCTATCTTCCTGGGGCACACGCCCGATGGAGGGGCGAAAACCAACCACGTTACAGAATGCGGCCGGGTTGCGCAGTGAACCCCCGAAGTCACCTCCGTCGGCGATCGGGATCATGCGTGCGGCAAGCGCGGTGGCGGCACCGCCGGAACTGCCACCACAGGTTCGATCGTGTGCATAGGGGTTACAGGTAGCGCCAAACACTTCGTTAAAGGTCTGGGATCCGGCGCCAAACTCAGGTGCGTTGGTCTTCCCGATGGTGACGGCCCCCGCGGCTTGCAGGCGATCGATAAACAGGGCGTTCTTGTCCGGAATATTGTCGCTGTGAAGTCTTGATGAAAAGGTCGTGCGGATGCCTTTCGTGGCGGCGAGGTCCTTGTGCGCGATCGGCAGGCCGGTCAGGGGCCCCGGATTTTCGTCGGCGGCGAGCCTGCGATCGAGCTCACTGGCGGTCGCCCGGGCCATCTCCGGCACCTGGGTGACGATGGCGTTCAGTATCGGGTTGACCTGGTCGATGATGGAAAGATGGGCCTCCAGCAATTCAACACAACTGAGTTCCCGATTCTGGATCAGGGCGGCCTGTTGGCGGGCGGTGAGATTGACGACGTCCAGGGTTGGTCCCAACAGATGGTCTCCATGGATAAACTGTGGTTATGAGCGCCGCCAGGATAGATGACATCAGATAGATGATGCCTCGCAATCAACCCGGTGTATGACCTATTTGGCGAGGGTCCGGGCGCACTCTGGTCGTTTGATTGTACGCAGTTTTCGCGTAGCATTGCCATTCCCTCGAATCCGGTGATCACAAGCTCATGTCAGACAGAATTCAGATCGGTCAGCTCCAGATTCATACCGTTCTGCACGACCTTATTGCGAACGAGATTGCGCCCGGTACCAGCGTCGATTCGGAGCAGTTCTGGGTTGATCTCGAGAAGATCCTGACCGAGTTCATGCCACGTAACAAAACATTGCTCGCGTATAGAGATGAACTGCAGGAGAAGATTGATGCCTGGCATGTGGAGCGCGCAGGGCAGGCCATTGATGAAGCCGAGTACACCGCTTTCCTCAAGGAGATTGGCTACCTGCTGGATGAGGGTGACGATTTCGAGATCGAAACCGAGAACGTGGACGAAGAGATTGCGTTGATGGCAGGTCCGCAGCTGGTGGTTCCGGTGATGAATGCTCGCTATGCACTGAACGCCGCGAATGCCCGCTGGGGCAGCCTCTACGATGCGCTATACGGCACCGATGTCATTCCGGAGGGCCCTGGGACTGAAAAAGGCACCAGCTATAACCCGGCGAGAGGTGATCTTGTGATTGCCTATGCGGGAAAGTTACTGAACGAATTTGCACCGCTGGCATCAGGTCAGCATGAAGAGGTCACCGTATATGCGATTGTAGACGGTCAACTGACAGCCACACTCGCCGGTGGTGAGATAACCGGGCTTGCGACACCTGATCAACTGGTCGGCTATCGGGGTGACACTGCAGAGCCCTCGTCGATTCTGTTGAAACAGAACGGGTTGCACATGGATGTTCAGGTGGATCGAACGGACAGCGTCGGTGCAGTGCACAGCGCTGGGGTCAAGGACATCGTGATGGAATCGGCCGTGAGTACCATCCAGGACTGTGAGGATTCGGTCGCGGCGGTTGATGCTGAAGACAAGGCCGTGGTTTACGGCAACTGGTGTGGCCTGATGAAAGGTGACCTCGCGGATTCGTTCGAAAAGGGCGGTGAGACGGTGATCCGCCGCTTGAACGAGGATCCTGTTTACACGGCGCTTGATGGCAGCGAGTTTGCATTGCACGGACGAAGCCTGCTGCTGGTGCGTAACGTGGGTCACCTGATGACGACCGACGCTGTACTGATCAACGGGGAGGAGATTCCAGAGGGTATTCTGGATGCAATGGTGACCAGCCTCGCGGCCGTTCATGACGTGAATTCCAAGGGCCCGATCCGCAATTCCCGCAAGGGCAGTGTCTATATCGTCAAACCCAAGATGCACGGACCGGACGAAACGCGGTTCACGGTTGATCTGTTCGCAGCCGTCGAAAAAGCACTGGGTTTGCCGGTAAACACGCTCAAGATCGGGATCATGGACGAGGAACGTCGGACCACCTTGAACCTGAAGGCGTGTATCCGTGAAGCCAGGGAACGCGTGATTTTCATCAACACGGGCTTCCTGGACCGGACCGGTGACGAGATCCATACCAGCATGAACGCTGGTGCAGTTATTCAAAAGAACGACATGAAGCAGCAACCTTGGATTCTGGCGTACGAGGCATGGAACGTGGATACGGGGCTCGCGGCTGGGATGGGCGGCAAGGCGCAGATCGGCAAGGGGATGTGGGCCATGCCGGACGAGATGGCGCAGATGATGGAAGCGAAGATCGGGCACCCGGAATCCGGGGCGAACACGGCCTGGGTACCATCACCGACCGCAGCCACACTGCACTCGATCCACTATCATCGATTGCACGTCTTCAACAAGCAGGATGAACTGAAATCGCGAGCCCGGGCGAGCATGAGTGACATTCTGACGATTCCATTGCTGTCCGGTGAGAACCTGTCAGCCGATGAGGTTCAGCGCGAACTCGACAACAATTGCCAGGGTATCCTCGGTTATGTTGTGCGCTGGATCGATCAGGGAGTTGGTTGCTCAAAGGTTCCGGATATCAACGATGTTGGGCTGATGGAAGACCGTGCGACACTGCGGATTTCCAGTCAACACATCTGCAACTGGCTGCACCATGGGCTGGTCTCTCAAGAGCAGGTCCTAGCCACGCTTCAAAAGATGGCGGCTGTGGTCGACAGACAGAACGAAGACGACGATGACTATCGCAACATGGCGCCGGATTTCGACAGCAGTATTGCGTTTCAGGCAGCCTGTGATCTGATCCTGAAAGGGCGGGAGCAGCCGAATGGCTACACCGAACCGATACTGCACGCACGTCGCAAGGAAGCCAAACGCGTGTTTGGCTAAAACCTTGAAATTGAAGGGGGTGCTCCCCCCGACATCGCCTGGTTGACGCTACCCCCAAACGTATCCTCATCACTGAGGATGAAGCGTTGCTCGCCCGCGATATCAGCAAGCGGCTCCAGAACATGGGCTGCGATCGAAGCACCGATGGAGGTTGTGGGACATACGGTTGAAGAGAGCGTGAGTGCGGGCATTGTGCTACACCATGACCTGAACCATCCCCTGATGAGATGGTGCGTGACGCGGATGTGGCACTGCACTAGGCGAAGGCGGACGCACGCGGTTCTTTCGTGGTGTTTGATGGTGCCATGCATCAGAACGCGTTGCGGTTCATCGAGTTCAAGAGCGGCATGCAGACCAGCCTGGCTGACGGTGACTTTGAGGTGCACTACCAGCCGATCGTGGATATCGAATCCAACAAACTGATAAGCATGGAAGCCTTGGTACGCTGGCATCACCCGGAAAAGGGGATGGTGTCACCCGCGGATTTCATCCCCGTCGCTGAAGAAACCGGATTGATCCTGCCGCTCAGCGAATGGGTGCTCCGGACTTTGTGCCATCAGATCGCGACCTGGCATGCCAACGGTTACAAGGATTTTTGGGTGGCAGTGAACCTGTCTGCACGGCAGTTTGAAACAGATGTACCGAGACTGGTTCGCAGTATTCTGCCGGAAAGCGCAATCCCGCCGTCCGCGCTAGGGCTGGAGATCACAGAAGGTATCGCGATGAAGAATGTCGAGCGCAACATTGAGATGTTGAACGAGCTTCCGGAACGGTGCCTCAATATCAGTATTGATGACTTCGGAACCGGATACTCGTCACTGGCATACCTGAAGCGCTTCCTGCTGAACACCTTGAAGATTGACCGTTCGTTCATCATTGATATCGAAGAAAACCCGGATGATCAGGAAATCACCAAAGCGATCATTGCCATGGGCCAGAAGCT
>MDTB01176617.1_pt1 | contig 12191 bp, 12 predicted proteins | sample 811161 | NCBI WGS metagenome assembly MDTB01 (sample SAMN05326650, study PRJNA326480) | marine metagenome | isolation source: seawater | place: Mediterranean Sea | collected 2009 | reverse complement strand
GTCATTAAACTCGATCAAAAGCGCAACAACGTCGTAGTATCGCGACGCGCAGTGCTAGAGGAAGAGAACAGCCACGAGCGCGATGCACTGCTAGCGTCGATGCAAGAAGGCCAAGACGTTAAGGGTATTGTCAAGAATCTGACCGACTACGGTGCATTCGTAGATCTCGGTGGCGTAGACGGCCTGCTGCACATAACCGACATGGCGTGGAAGCGTATCCGTCATCCAAGCGAAATGGTTAATGTCGGCGACGAAGTAGATGTGCGCGTATTGAAATTCGACCGCGAGAAGAACCGTGTCAGCTTGGGCATGAAGCAACTCGGCGAAGATCCATGGGTTGATATTATTCGTCGGTACCCTGAGGGTGCGCGGGTCACTGCGACCGTGACCAACCTTACCGACTACGGCTGCTTTGCCGAGATCGAGTCTGGTGTCGAGGGTCTGGTTCACGTTTCGGAAATGGATTGGACGAACAAGAATATTCACCCATCGAAAGTCGTATCAGTAGGCGATGAAACCGAAGTGATGGTGTTAGATATAGACGAGGATCGCCGTCGTATTTCGTTGGGCATCAAGCAATGTCGACCCAATCCATGGGAAGAGTTCAGTGTTAGCCATGGCAAGAACGAAAAGATCACCGGTAACATTAAGTCGATCACTGACTTCGGTATATTTATTGGCTTGGAAGGCGGCATTGACGGCTTAGTCCATCTGTCAGATATCTCGTGGAACGAGCCTGGCGAAACCGCAGTGCGCCGCTATTCGAAGGGCGAAGAAGTAGAGACCATTATTCTTTCGGTAGATCCCGAGCGTGAGCGCATTTCGCTGGGCATCAAGCAGTTGGATCAAGACCCCTTTAGCGATTTCACCGCAGTCAACGATCGCGGCAGCATCGTTAAGGGCAAGGTCATTGAAACCGACGTTCGCGAGGTGGTGATCGAACTCGCTGAAGACGTCACTGGCATTATGAAAGCATCAGAAATCAGTGTTGATCGGGTGGAAGATGCTCGTACAGCGTTGGCAGTTGACGACGAAGTTGAAGTGAAGATCATCAACGTGGATCGCAAGAATCGCACTATCGGCTTATCTATCAAGGCGAAGGATGTAGAAGAAGAGCGACAAGCCGTACGCGACCATCAGAAGCAAGAGACCGACCGTTCTGGCCCAGCTACTCTTGGTGATCTGATTAAAGCGCAGATGAATCAAAACGAAGAGGACGAGTAACGCCCTAACGCATATGCGCGTTAACGGAGTGAAGCACGGGGTTAGGTGATGACAGACATCAGCATGACCAAATCGGAATTGATTGAACGTATCGTGGCGGCTCAGGCCCGATCGTCCAGTGCGCAACTTAACAGCAAAGATGTTGAGTTTGCGGTCAAAACCATGTTGGAGCAGATGTCCCAATCCCTGGCCTCTGGCGACCGTATAGAAATACGCGGCTTCGGTAGCTTCTCGCTGCATTACCGAGCGCCGCGCATTGGGCGTAATCCGAAAACCGGCGAGTCCGTTGGTTTGGCGAGCAAACATGTACCTCATTTCAAACCCGGAAAAGAATTGCGAGACCGAGTAAATGCAGCCCTGCATGAAGCGCAAGTGGATGCCGGGCAAGGTTCATCGGAACCGTCCTAAGCCCCCCGTAAACGAACGATAGAGACGCTGGGAATCTAAGTGAACGGACTGAAATCCATAGCACTGTTCCTGGCACTCGCCACCGCTTTCCTGTTCGCTGCCCTGGCGGTCAACCAACAGCAGGTCGCGTTAACTTTCGCCGTATGGCGGACCCCTTTCACTCTAAGCATATTTTGGTGGTTGCTAGGTGCGCTGGTTATTGGCGTAGCGTTAGGCGCGCTGTACGGCGGTTGGATGAACGTGCGCTATCGTTTCGCAAACCGGCGATTAAGCAAGGCATTGGATAAAGCGCAACAACAACTGGCGGCACAAAAGACCCAGGGTGCAGAGAAGTCTTAAGCTTCGTGTTAGCAAGAGCTTACTGCTAAATCCGCACATCGCCACTAGGCGCAACGCTCGCCATAACTAAGCTATAGGAACATCAAAACAGGAGATGTTCCATGCAATTCACTCAACAACCCGGCAACCCCCAACCTTATATCGCTGCATTCGTGGCGCCTGCGCTAACGGCTCGGCATAGGGTCTTAGGGCGACTGTTGCTGCTATTGGCAGCCCTAGTTTTAGTCCAACTGGGCACGCACAACGGCGCCTATGCCGCAGAGGCCAAGGCGAAGGGCGTTACAAGCGCAATGGTGCAGTTGAACACCGCCAGCGCCAACGAATTGGCGCAACAGTTGGTTGGGGTCGGCAAGACTCGCGCGCAAGCCATAGTGGCGTATCGACAAAAAGTCGGCGACTTTCGCAACGACGATGAACTGTCGCAAGTAAAAGGCATAGGCAGTCACGTGATCGAGGCGAACAAAGCGCGCATATCCTATGCTCCCAGCAGCAAACGCCCTAGTGGCAAAAAATCAAAATAACCAGTCGCTACAAAACGCCAAATCAACCAAGTACCGGCTTCACACTGCGCACAGCGGCGTGACGCCGGTAACTTTTGGTAAAACAGCGAACCACGCTAAGGGTGCGGCGGTGAACATTAGCGGTATAGTAACAACCTCACGTGGGAAGGGAGGTCGAACCAATGAACACCGTATGGACGCCGTTATGCAAACGCATGTCGATTGACGTGCCGATCTTTGGGTTTGCACACGACGTTAACGTGGTAGCGGCCATCACCAATGCGGGAGGCTACGGGGTATACGGCGCAACCCGCCGTTTTCCTCACGAGATCAAAAATGAGTTGGCGCAAATCCGCGCTTTGGTTGGAGACAAGCCCTTTGGCGTCGACCTGGTACTGCCGCCGGGTATGCCGACCCATAATTCGCGGGCTGCCGTAGAGGCCGACATTCCCCAAGAACACAAAGACTTTGTGCAGCAGTTGATTGAACGCTACAACGTCCCCGAGGCCAGCGAACCGGGCATGCGCACGCGCTTTATCCGCTCTGCAGAAATTGAACAGGAGCAGTTACGCGTGATCATGGAATCTGATGTTGACATGATGGCCTGTGGAATTGGGGCGCCGCCAGATGTGATTGCAGAAGCCAAAGACCGCGGCAAAACAACCTTGGCATTAATTGGCAGCCCCCATCATGTGCCGCGATCTTTACAAGCCGGAGTCGACATAATCGTCGCGCAAGGCTACGACGCAGGAGCGCACACCGGACCGATAGGAACCTATTCGCTGGTGCCACAAATCGTTGACGCGGCAGGCGATGTGCCGGTGTTGGTGGCCGGTGGGGTGGCCACGGGCCGCCACATTGCAGCAGCACTGGCCATGGGTGGCCAAGGTGTCTGGTTGGGTACAGCATGGCTATTGTCCAGCGAACACCAAGGACACATGCATCCGGTAAATACCGCCAAGTTGAAAGAAGCAGGTAGTGCAGACACCGTGATAACCCGATCGGAGAGCGGTAAACCGTTCAGGCAAGTGCGCACTGGCTGGAGCCAAGCCTGGGAAGCCGACGAAGCGCCAAAGCCGTTGAAAATGCCCATGCAAGATGTATTGGTGGGTGATCTGCTGGGGGCGATCGAGGAACACAACATAGAGCCGTTAATACATTCCGGCGCCGGTCAGAGCATTGGCTACTTCGACGAAGTGCGGCCCGTGGCAGAAATCATGGATGAACTGGTCAGCGAAGCTTCCACTGTGTTGCAACAACAGCAACAGTTTTTACGCGCCCACGGATCCGAATAACCTTGGCAACAACACCCAAGCAGAAATATGCAAACACCACAGCACAGCACAGCAACAGTAAGCGCCAGAGCGAAAACAACCTTTTTTGCGATGACTCTCAGTCTGTTGACGATAAGCGCTTGCGGCGGGCTAAAGCTGCAACCCACGCCTACACAGCCGACGAATCTTAGCGGAACCTGGCAACTAGATGTCGCCGCGTCAGACAGTGCCGCGGGACTGAAGGGCAAGCCACCCCGAGGCATGCGCCAAAATCTTTCGGTCACTGACGAAATCAGACGTATCAGTCGTGGATCTGGGCTGGCTTTCATAGCTCATGACTTCCAAGTACTAAAAGCCAAACGACTGCAGATAGAGCAAGGAGCCGACTCCATGGGCGTACAACATTGGCCTGGCGTATACCGCGACGTCACCTGGGGCGAGCGCGAGCGCGGACTGTGGAAGGTGTACGCGGGCTGGGAACTCAACGATCTGCTAATTCAGTCCAGAAGCAACGACATGCGCGTGCTAGAGCGGTACCAACTGCTTAGCAATGACCAGCTAAAAATACAAATCACCGTAAATGCAGACGGCGAAAGCATAGAGCTACAGCGAGTATTTAAGAGAGCAAGCTAGACCGGAAACTCGACAAAGAAGCAGCGATACAGAGCACACGATAGTGTTGCAATTGTAGAGCACAGCATTAAACTGACGCCCTCGTTTGACAGCTGGGTTGAAGCCAGCGCAACATCAAATGACCACTCCGCCTTAGCTCAGTTGGTAGAGCAGCTGACTGTTAATCAGCGGGTCGCTGGTTCGAGCCCAGCAGGCGGAGCCACTTCCAGACTGTAAGCCTCTCACTAGAAAAGCACCGTGGGTTAATCAGCGTGCGAACGCCTGACGGCGTCCGCCTAGTTCGAGCCCAGCAGGCGGAGCCACTTTTCTCCGTTTCAATCGAAGTCTTATGCTTATCTAGCGTGATCCCTCGCATCTTGTACAAAGCCTGTGGAAACTCAATGGAAACAAGCGCGCGTCAAGCACCTATAAAATATCGTCAGAGCTCATGGCGTCGGGTGGCGCCCAGAGGCTAATCTTTTCACCTCAGCCTCAAATTCATCTGACATGGCTACTTTAAGCGCGAGGAACGCTGGAGCAAAATTTGCCAGATTTTTGGCGGGGGAACCTTCATAAAACTCTTCGGTCAAGAATCCCATTTTGTATTGTTCGATTATGTTCTCAAACATGCCTCTATACATATTGAGCAGTTGAGTCAGTCGAGTTCGTTCCTCGCTGCTGATATTAGCTAAGCTTTCCGGGCCTGTTATTTGAGTGATTTTTTGCAGTGCGGTAAAGTTCTCGGCGGTGGTTGAGGTGGCGATGACCTGGGTCAATGTGTCGGTTCTTGCCTGCATAATTTGAGCAGCGGAGAACTTGTTCTGAAGCTCCAACGCCCTTGAATTCTGCCTAACCTGCACTGTCAGATAGGCCAATGTAAGAAATACTGCTATTGCCCCTAAAAGCTCGGCAATTGCTCCCAATGCATCCCAATTCATAATCCTTCTCCTGAAAAAAGATGAATTGAGTATAGGAGATCAATAGGAGCGAGGCAGGTCACCATGCCCCTCAGGTGGATATACATAGGCGTAGTCAGACATTTTGCAGGCTTTTGAGGTTGAAAAAGACTTGTCGATTTAGAAATGTTGAGCGTCACCAGCCGCTGCTAAGTTTTACAAATTGAGGAGATAAAAAATATTGGAAGTCGTATCAGAAGACCTAAGACACCCTGAGATTCGAACGGCAATGATAAATGCGGGTTCCGATATGACATTTGAAGTTGACCATTGCGGGAATGGTGAGGAATTAGCAATCTGCTTGCATGGCTTTCCGGAGCACAGCTTCTCTTGGCGGTACCAATTGCCAATGCTAGCCAAGCTTGGGTTTACTGCCTGGGCTCCAAATCTTAGGGGCTACGGAAAGACTTCACGTCCCAGTGCAGTAAAACACTACGCATTGAGCACGCTTGTCGAGGATGTAGCGCAACTGATTATTGCCAGCGGAAAAAAGAAGGTGACTCTTATTGGGCACGACTGGGGTGGGGTCATTGCATGGGAGTTTGCTACCGTTAACCGCCTTCCTCTAGAACGCCTCATAGTCTGTAACTGTCCGCACCCCCGTTCCTTCATCGATGCTTTTGGATGGTCGCAACTGCGTAAAAGTTGGTACATGTTTTTTTTTCAAATTCCCTGGATTCCAGAGTATCTAACTGGCCTCAACAAATGTCTGGCAATAGGCAGACTGTTTGAAAAAACCAATAGAAATAGTGCAGCTTTTCCACCTGAGGTTGTAGAAGTTTACAAGCGAAACGCATCGCAACCTGGGGCGTTGAGAGCAATGATAAATTTCTATCGTGGATGGCGCTTGGGCTACCTTGAGCGAGAGCGCAACTGGCGGAACAAGTTGTTCGAGCCTATTGCCGTGCCAACTCTTTTAGTCTGGGGAGAGGAAGATGATTTCCTAGAGAAAACTGTGACGGTCAATACACATGAGTATGTGAAAGATCTGCGGATAAGATTTCTCCCCGGGGCTTCCCACTGGGTGCAACAAGAGCGTCCAGAGGAGGTAAATAAGCTAATCGAAGCCTTCGTTACCGAAACAGAGCTGACAGCAAGAATCGACTAAAGTCGCGAACCATAAAAGGTCTCCATTATCTCCAGCGAGGCAGCAGGCCATAGGGGGTAGGTACCTATTTGAGCACTACAATCACGTCCGACCACACAGCGTCGTGGGCTACTAACCACCGGTGGAACATGCCAAACGTGGCATTTAACATGACCGCCATCTCATCCACGCCGTGGCACTAAGGCTGGGGAAGCAGACTGACGATGGCTGGCAGCTTGTACCTGCGTCTACTCCTGGTGGAGTGGTCGGAGTCAGTAAGATAATGGTTATGGAGGAACCGATTTCATGGCAACCAAAGGAAAAACTACTAAAGAGCATGACGAAAAAATTGCAAATATGGTGTTCGCTTCAGTGTATCCCTTGTATCTGAACAAGGTCGTAAAGAAAGGCCGCAGTGAAAAAGAATTGCAAGAAGTCATTACATGGCTGACTGGTTTCGAAGGTAAAGTTTTGCGGGATATCATTAAAGACGAATACACGTTTGAAGAGTTTTTCGACAAGGCAAATCTAAATCCAGATGCTCGCCTTATCAAAGGTGTGATATGCGGTTATCGGGTTGAAGACATTGAAACACCACTGACAAGAAAGTGCCGGTATCTTGATAAGCTTGTCGACGAACTCGCTAAGGGACGCAAGATGGAAAAGATACTTCGAACGGCCTGAGCGATTACTGTAAAGATGTTGAAAAGTTAGATGCTTTGCTTGTAAACCCCTCCATAGCGAGCGGGTATTGCAGGGTAACTATTGACTGGAAAGAGGGTCTGCTGTGATGACCAAATGGCTTGCCGTTGTAGCTGTTTTGACTCTGCTAAGCTCGTGTGGGCTTGTGAAAGCCATCGACTACTCTTTCTACTTTCCAGAGCATGTGGAGTTTGAGTTCGATGGCAAATGCTATGGAATTGAAAACCAGCCCATAGAAAGATTGCTGATCACTGATTGCGGTGGTTATCTCAACGTTCTGCAATCAACATTTTCTTTAGGCTTGTCCTTATCTTCGGAACGAACAGTACAGTTCTACAGCGGCGCAGCAAAAGCATACTTGGATACAAAGTATGTAGGCTGTGAATTTTCGGAGGTCACCGACTTGGGCGGCAGAATCTTCGAGATATTTTATTTCTGTGAGGGTCGACAGGAAGTTTCAGATCAAAGAATACTTTGATGATTTTGCTGAGTGACAACCTGCGATTAACCACTCATTTAATTTGAGCATGGCGTTAGATGCAGACCGGGAAAATCTTTGGTCTGATTCGTCGTTCTATGCAAAGCCCATTTTTGTATTTGTCGTTGAACCATAGTCGGTATCCTTTGCTGCCGTAGCACCACGCTTTGGATGCATTGAGACAACGACGACGATGCCAGGTTGTATTGCCATCCAGCCCTGTTAATTGGCCATATTCCGCGTTCAATAGGCTGCGTATTGCCCGACTGGACTCTAATTAACGAGGAGTGTTCGGCTGACAAAACGATGCGGAAAGCGAACATCGCTATTCGCTCACATGTGTTTCTGTCGATACTGACTTGGGGTCTCTCCGTGCCAGCGCGCAAATGCTTGGCGGAAGTTTACGGTCTCGGTGTAGTCAAGCAAACTTCCGATTTCTGCAACCGTAAGTTCTGTGTGCGCCAAGTATTGCTGCGCTAACATGTTCTTAACTTCCTCTTTGATTGCTCTATAACTGTTGTCTTCAGCTGCGAGGCGGCGCCTGAGGGTTCGGTCACTCACGTTCAATCTTTGCGCCACTTCGCGAATATTCGGAAAATCTCCTGCCGATTGCAGTAACAATCGGCGCACCGCTGCCGAGGTGTTTTCCACCTGATTGTGGTTTCGCAACAACTCCTCGCACTGCTGCAGAAAGACAACGTGGCCCGCTGGGTTCGCGGTGCGCACTGGCTGAGTCAACAATTTGTTTGGCAGTAGGAGTTGGCTATGCGGCTGTTGAAACTGCACGGGAATAGACAGTAGCCGTCGGTATTCGGTTGCGTGATCCGGTGCGGCATAGCTTAAGTGCAGTTCTGCGCCGTAGAGCGGTTGGTTTAGCAAAAACTCCGTGGTGGCGCAGAACTGTGAGAACAGCAATTCAGAAGCGATTCGGCGCTGATCCGCGCTACCGAGAGTGATCATTGCTCTGAGTACTATGCCCGCATCTGCTTCGATGACCTGCCAGCGTGGCCCTGCTCCAAGGGTTCTCTGATATCGGGTGATAAGTCGAATGCAATCGCTGATCTGCGCACAGCTCATGATTGCAAAGCCGAAGCTACCCAGACTCGCTACATCAAATTGTCGGCCAAGATGTAAAGGCAGCGCTGGGTTGTTGGTTATTTTTATCGCGCTCCTCAACAAGGCTGTGGCATCGGCTTGTTGTTGTAGGCGGTCGCCTGCACCAACAACGGGCGGGCGCTTTAAGCCCGACATTGCAAGCAATTGTTCGACGCTGCTGCCAGCTTTCTCAACAACAGGGCGTAGTTGCCTCATCCAGTCGAAGTGCGCTCTGCCTTCATTCATACATACATCCGCCTAATCTTGCCCGCACCGAGTGTTATCAACGCAATTATTGGCCGAATATAATTCCTTTGTTGGCCGAATATAACCCTAAGATTTTGATCCAATCCTTTATTGTTGAGCCACGGTCGCAAGGGTTGCTTGTTGCAACGGCAATCCCCTCGCAGCCGGCCTTCTCCCACCTTTGGGCAACAATTCATCAACGCAGAGTCATTGCAATGACGCCGTCTATTAAGCTTTATGGCTACGCCACTAGCCCATATGTTCGAAAGACCGGGGCCTTTCTCTATTACAAGAAGTTGCCGTTCACACACGTGCCAGTGAATCCGTTCGCGACTGAGGACACCCTCGGGAAATTTGGCGGTACTCAAGTGCCGGTTCTCGAGATCGACGACGAATGGCGTCGTGAATCTTCGGATCACGCGCTTTGGCTGGATGAAAAATTTCCCGAGCGGCCACTATGCCCTGCTGAGCACCGGGAAAAGATCCTTGAGATCGACGACTGGGTGAGCCATAGCTTTTTGATGTTGAATTTTCGCGGGGCCTTGGACGAAGACGACAGTCTGCAACGCCGTTTTAGGTTCTGGCGACTTGCAGCAATCGTTAGCGCACACACGCCGTTGCCTGAAGAGGTCAGAAACCAATGGCCCGAGCTGGTACAAAATGCACCATTCATTCATGCCATGAAGCAGCACATGAATATGCATGAAAGCACTCGGGATATGCAGACGCGAGTGATGGCCGAGCTTATTGGCCATATAGGAGAAGGCCCCTACATTGGGGGTTTCGCGCAACCCACGATGCTCGATCTTGCAATCGTGCCGCAACTGCTGTTCGGCTTTTTTACCGGCCTAGAGGAAAAGCTGGCGGTTTTTCAAGCGCCATCATTAAAGGACTGGATTATCCGCGTTGCCGGTTATTTGCCGGAAAATCCGGTGCTTGCGCACAATATGGCGATGGTTCGGACGCTTAAAGATGCACTCTAGGTGGTCACTTAGTTGGATCAAAACTAATTTGTACTGCATATTCAAGCTGCACGCGCGCTGCGTATTAGTGCGCCGAGCAGAAAACACGGAGGGGAGCTATGTATAGACTAACTAAAACAGTTGGATTGCTTTGGTTGATGGGACTGTATCTGGCTCTGCAAGGCTGCTCCGACCCTGACAACATTCCAGAGACTCATATTTCCACTCCTCCTGCTGCTGCGCCGATCGCAGAGGTTGAACGTTTTCCTCTTCGAACCGCGTTGTTCGGGGATCTGCATGTGCATACGAGCTGGTCGGCAGATGCTTACGCTGGTGGTAACCGCTTAGGTCCGAACTCAGCGTATCGATTCGCGAAAGGCGAGAAAATCGAGCTGCAGACTGGTGCCGAGGCACAGCTGCCCGCGCCGCTGGATTTTGTGGCGCTTACAGACCATGCCGAGGGCTTTGAAGTGCACCTGCCGTGCACCATGCTGCCGAACGCGCCAGAGTTTGATCATGAGCAATGTCGCGATTTGCGGTCTGGGGATTTTGATATGGCTGCCATGCTGGACCAAGCCTTTGCCACAGCTGGCGCCAGACCGGCGCCGCACGCGTATGACATTTGCGGAGATGATGCTCGTTGTCAGGCGAACGCGACCTCGACGTGGCAGCGGGTGCAAGCGGTCGCCAATGCGCACAACCAGCCCGGTCGTTTTACTGCCTTAATCGGTTACGAGTTTTCATCACTGCTCACAGAACTGGGTATGTTGCATCGCAATGTTATCTTCCGTGGTGCGGAGGTAACTCCGCACGCGATCTCGTCGTTAGATGTACGCAATCAAAAGGAATTTTTCGATAAGCTCGACGCCGCGTGTGTCGAGCCTTGTGAAGTGCTGACTATTCCACACAACACCAATTACTCGTGGGGCCTCACGTTTTCTCGCGCGGACGAGGACGGCTCTGCTTATTCCAGTGAAGACCTCGAGCGGCGCTCGCGGATCGAACGTCTGTTCGAGGTGACCCAGCAAAAAGGTGGCTCCGAGTGCCAAATCAGCGTTGGCGCGTCCGACGAAGATTGTAATTACGGCATCATTTTTCCGCCTTGCACAGGCGCTGACGATAAGCGCTGCGCGCGGCCAAGCTCGTTCTTGCGCAATGTATTGCTTGACGGGCTAGCGCTCGAAGCGCAGGGCGTCTCTAATCCCTACAAATTAGGCATCATTGCCTCAACAGACACTCATTTATCTGATCCTGGTAACGTACCTAGAGATGTCCCAGCGCGATTTAAGCCTGCACAAGGCCTTGGCTTTGCGGTGGACCGACTGTTAGCGGCGGATCATCCGGTTGCAGGTGCAATGCGCCGTTTTACCCCCGGAGGGCTTGCTGGGGTGTGGGCTGAGGCGAATACTCGCGAAGACATTTTCGACGCCTTGCAGCGTCGCGAGACCTTTGGCACCAGTGGATCGCGCATGCGCATCCGTTTTTTCGGCGGTAATCTGCCCGAGGATCTCGGTGCCAAAGAAGATCGCATTGCTCTGGCATACGAACTTGGCGTGCCGATGGGGTCGGATTTATCTGCTAGCGATGTGCCGCGTTTTTGGGTCTGGGCGACCCAAGATCCCGTTAGGATGCCACTAGATCGGATACAGATCGTCAAAGGCTGGGTCGAAAACGGCGAACAACGCCAGCGCGTTTGGGATGTGGTCTGTTCAGGTGGCCGTCAACCTGACGCATCCGGTAAGTGTCCACGTACCTCGGCCAGCGTCGATCTAGCAAGCTGCGAAAGCATGGGCTCCGAGGGTGCTCGGGAGCTAGAGGTCACGTTTACTGATCCTGACTTTGCAGCCGCGCAAGCGGCGTTTTATTACGCGCGTGTGCTCGAGAACCCAACCTGCCGTTGGACTACTGTGCTTGCAAACAGCGGCGATGCTGGTTTGCCCGATGATGTGCCGGCGATTGTGCAGGAGCGGGGCTGGTCTTCACCCATCTGGACGGGTTCGCCGTAAGCTCAACCGACTGAAAGCGCCGTTTGCGCGCGGGGATCCACGTCGACAGCATGCTGCGACCTCGGGCCACAAGAACACGCTTGGATCGAATAGCGAGAGCCTAAAACCGCCAACTGAGGTTTTTGCCACTTGTCACGTCTTAAGCGTTGCTGACGGCTGTTGCTCTTGCCCCACTAGGTTAAAAAAGTGCCGCGATAACATAAGTTCCATGTAGACCATGTCCCGTGTCGGCTCGTGACCACCTATCCCGGTATCGCCACCGAATGGTTGCCCCACCATTTGGTGAATCGCCACAAGTTAGG
>MDTB01039395.1_pt1 | contig 12192 bp, 9 predicted proteins | sample 811161 | NCBI WGS metagenome assembly MDTB01 (sample SAMN05326650, study PRJNA326480) | marine metagenome | isolation source: seawater | place: Mediterranean Sea | collected 2009 | reverse complement strand
GGTGGACCGGTTGTAGCGCCAGCTGCAGTGCCGGGTAGCTAAGTACGGAAGAGATAACCGCTGAAAGCATCTAAGTGGGAAACTCGCCTCAAAACTAGTTCTTCCCATAGAGCCGTGGTAGACCACCACGTTGATAGGCTGGATGTTTAAGCGCAGTAATGCGTGTAGCTGACCAGTACTAATAGCTCAATTGGCTTGATTTATGCACTGAAAAGAATTTTTTAAATATAGTTTATTGATTATAATTCCAACTTCGTAAGAAAGCTTTTTGATTTTTTTGAAGCAACGTTTGAATAGCGAGCATAAGATTATTTTTGCCTCCATTTATTTCTATTTCTTTATTTAACCAGCCAATTTTTTCTTTATCTGAATCAAATTTTATCATTATTTTAGATTTATCATTAAAATTTCTTTTTATAAAATCTGAATTATTACTTTTATCTTTTAGAGAATTAGAAGCGCTAAAAGAATCTCTTACTTCTCCTTTTCTATATGTTTCTTTTTCTTTTTTATCATCCACATCATAAGTATGGTCATTTATATAATTGGCTAGATGACTAGCTGAATCGTAAGATATTTCAATATGGTTTGAATTATTATTGATCGGCATATCATAAACTCTACCAGAACAAAAATTAACTAATTCATTTATAATAGAATCTTTGCCCGATACTTTTGTTTTTATAATTTCTCCAACCCATCCTAGGAACTCATTTCTTAACAGGGTATTTGATATAAGTTCAGCTGCATATTGGTAATTTAATTTAGGAAATCCTTCTTTCATAAGTTTTTTAAACACGCTCTCTTGAAGATAGTAGTTATCTGCCTCCTTGATGCTAGAATACCATTCATTATTAGAAAAGTTTATGAATTTTTCACAATAATCATATAAATTACTGTACTTATTCTTATTTATATTTTTTGATATATCGGCAATAATTTTTATTGGGTGAAACCCATTAGAGTGAGCAAAATCTAATAAAGGACGGCCAATTTCTAGATAAGTTAATATAAAATAATTTGCATTAAATAATCTTAGTTCCAAAAGATCTTTCTCACTCATCGTGTTGGTTTCTCTAATACATTCTTCATATTCCACTACTTTTTGGCCACCATATTCTCCATAAGCGGTAGGTATAACTCTAAATCTTGACTTTATAGAAAATTTTTCTCTAAAATCATTTTCAGCCATAACACTTCCATCTAGAAGACGGATGTCTGCTATCGAAGCTCTATGAAAACCATAATCTACAACTTTAGCCATACTATCTACATATTGATCTTTTGTTTCACCCGGCAAACCCAACATTATATCAGTCATTACTTCATGACCATTTTCTTTAACACCTTTTACATATTTTAAAATATCATCATTGCTCAAATTTTTTCTACCCGAGTGTTCTAAAACACCAGGTGTTAATGTTTGCACTGCAAAATCTGGAATACAAATTTTACCTAAGATTTTAGATATTTCTAAATTTCTTTTAACACTATTTTTAGCTTGCGCAATAAATACTCTATCTGCGTTTTTATATTTGTCTGATAAATTCCTAATTTCTTCAGCCAGTTGAGTGTCTCTTTTAAGAATACCAAAGTTAGCATCTGTTATAGCTAAATTAAAACGTTTATCAGATTTTTTAAAAATATAACGAATTTCTTCAATTACAGTATCGTAATCAAAGATACGAACTTTGTTAAGTTCAAAATCACCCCACACACAGAAATGACATTGGTAAGGACAGTTTCGATTGGTTTCTAATAAAGGCATTAATGGAAATGTTTTATGATTTAAAAATGGATCCATCATTCCATTTAGCCAAGGAGAAGGAAATGGAATATCTTTCTCGTGTGCTGAATTAGGTTTTTTTCCTAGCATTAGTTTATTTGTTTCCGCTTCCAAATAAGCAGCATTAGGAAATTCTATACCACTAGAACTAATATTTTTCTTAATATCGCAGGGCCAAGAACCAAGAATATGTTCTATGATCGTAGAAAAAGCATCTTCGCCTTCATTAACTACGTATAAATCTGAAGGATGATTTAATAGATATTGTTTAACACCATCAGCTTTCTTTTTAATATTCGGCCCCCCCATTATAATAAAAATTTTTGGATTTATTTTTTTTGCAATACTAATCAAAGCTTTATTTAAATTTTTATTCCAGTCGTAATTAGATAAACCAAGTATATCTGGAGGCGAGGATTTCATCGAAGATATTAAATCATCTGGAAACTTATGTATTTGGGTTTCTACAGAATCTCCAAGTCTTCTATTAAGTTCTGCCGCAATATAACCAACGTTAAGAGGAACAGAATAATTATAAATATGACGATCATGAATTAAATCTGCTAAATATATTTTTAGTTTTTGATTTTTCATTTTAATAATAATTTTTACAAGACTATATCTTAATTTTATTTAAATCAAAGGCAAGTTTATGCAATTATTATAATTATTTATGTGTAAATTGTTCAAATATTGAACATTTATAAAGAATTTTAAAAAAATTATTAAAAATTACCTTAAAATTAATAAATTGCTATCTAGGGATGTTTTATAGTGATGTCTTGAAAAACTACTATTTTTCTTACATTTACTTAAAAAGTAGGAAACACTTTTAAACAAGGAATTATTATAATCTTTTGTGGCAGAAATCCTAAATGCTTTTATTATTTTGGGAGGAATAAAAAATCCTTTTTTGTTAAAGTTATTTCTAGGACCTCTAATTTCAATCTTATTATTTTCTAACTTAATCATTCCATTATCAAAAATCATTGTCCAACCTTTATACAATGGCGCGTAGTAAGAAGAAAAAATGTTTACTATCGCATTATTTTCTAATTGAAGTTTTACCTCAGATGTATCAAAACTGCTTCCTATATTAGAAAAATTAGAAAGATTTAAATTATAAATTTTTTTTATTTTAAAGAAAAAATTAATTAAATCTAATATGTGAATTGATACCATTTCAAATACACCCTTGGGACATTTTTTCTTATCTGATCTCCAATTATTTTTATATTCTTTTTTTGTTGCCAATCCTTTAGTTGTAACTATATTTGCGTATATAAGTTTTCCCAATTTATATTTTTTTAAATTTGATAAAATTTCTGATATTTTTAAAAACCTAAAATTGTAATTAAAATATATTTTTTTTCCATTTAATTTCTTTAAATAATTTAAATCTTTAATTTTAGAAACAGGTGGTTTTTCACAAAAGATAAAACGTTTTGAACTTAATTTTTTAATATAATTAATATGCGATTTATTTGGAGAACATATAAAAATAACATTACATTTTTTTATTTTTTTAAAATTTAAAGTATTTTTTTCATTTGATGGTTTATAAATTAAAAAAGTATACTTCAGTTTTTTCAAAATTTTTTGGATTCTTTTAGATTGCGTACCATTTCCTATTATTGCAATTTTAATCATTAAAATGTTTTTCCACACTTATTGCATGGGTCTATATCTTTTCTTTTTCCATCAAGGTGTAGTTTTCTAAATTGATTTACTTTTTTAGAATTCCATACTTCTAATATAGAATTATTATTTAAATCTCCATATGATAAATAACTTTTATAATCGGCATCACAGGGATTTACTTTTCCATCAAACCAAACATACATTCTATCCCAAAAATTTTCACACGCATCATTAATCTCAGGATGTAAACTATTTTTATAAGTATTCCATCTTTGGTATGGAAATGTAGCAGAAACATGGTCGCTTCTTTTTTTCCAAAACGCCTTAAATTTTTTTCTATCTAGATCTTTGTCATTGTCGACACCAGATATTCTAATTTCAGTTGTTGAATTTTTATAATGTTTCTTTCTTATTGAGTATAATAAATCAGTTTTCTTTACTGTATCTTCAAAGTTAGATCCTTTTCTCAACCTTTCATAATCTTCTTTAATATAATGGTCAGCAGAAATTACTACTTGTGTAATTTTACTTTGGAAAATTTGGTGACACAATTCTTCATTTAAAAAAGTTCCATTTGTATTTAATTTAAATTCAAATATATTTTTTTTCTTTGAAACATATTTAATCATTTCACCAAGTTTTTTATGCATAGTTGGTTCACCTCGACTAGCAAAAGTTATAGCTCCGACCCCAATTTTATCAGCTTCATCAACTACCTTTTTGAACAGATCCCATTTCATAATTCCCATAAAAGGTTTTTTTGTAAAAGTTTGATCAGCTTGAAAACAGAATGGACATCTTAAATTACAAGCGCTTACAGGTTCAATTAAAAGATAAGGCGGGTAGTCAAAAATTTCTTTCTTTTTTCCTGCCAGCCTAAATTTATATCGAAAAGTAAGATATTTTAATAAATAATTAGTATTCTTAATTGAATTACAAAATATTTCTTCATGCTTATTCAAATTAAAGTTAAGTTTTTTTTCCGATGTAATTGAATTAATAATATCTTTTGAATATTTATCATCACCAATAGTAATTTTATTTATATTTTTTATGAGTATTTTTTCTATTTTTTTTTGATCTACTTTTTCATCTATACTCGTTTGATGTGTTGTTGAATTTCCAAGAGATGATTGACTATCCATATTAAAAGGTAATGATAAATTTATTCCTCTATTTAGTTATATTCATTAATACGTATATACAACATTTTGTTTAAAAGGTGCATTTTATATTTGAAACTAGCACTTTTTGCTTTACAGTTCAATCATTGAACGCTATAAATGTTCAATATTTGAACGTATTTATGGATAACAATCAAGACTACTTAAATTTATTAAGAAAAATAAAAAGCAAACCCCAGTCTACGCAAAGAGAGTTAGCGGAAGATTTAGGTTTTAGTCTAGGAAAGCTTAATTATTGTCTTAAAGAACTAAAGGTCAAGGGATTGATTAAAATAAGTAATTTTAAAAAAAATCCAAATAAAATTAACTATATCTACATACTTACACCAAAAGGAATGGTGGAGAAAACAAAACTCACAATAAATTTTATGAAAAGAAAAATGAAAGAATATGAAGAATTAAAAAATGAATTAGGTAAAGGAAAATAATTTATGTGGGTTGTTATCAAATATAAATCCAAAGAATATGAAATATTAAAAAACTCTTTTTCTAAAGTACTTGGAAATAGTACAGAGTATTATAAACCCAAAATAAAATATGAAAAATACATAAATAATAAGCTGAAAGTATTTGAAAAAAGTATTTTAGAAAATTATTTAATATGTAAACATCCTAAATTTAAATATAGCAATATAATTAATCTCTTAAAAAATGCGAGAGGGTTACAGTGCTTTTTAAATGGTTTTGAACTTAACCAGAAAGAAATAGAAAAGTTTGTAAAATTATGTAAATCAAATGAAGACTCTGCCGGATACTTGAATCAAAACTTTTTTGATATAACAAAAAAAACAAAGGGAAAATTTATTTCAGGTCCATTTACTCAAATGATCTTTGATATTCTTGAAGATAAAGGTAAAAAAATTAAGATTTTAATTAATAATATAAATTTAACTATAAATAAAAACCCTAAAAATTTACTATATAGTTAAATTAAAAATATGATCAGTATTTATTTTGCAATTATAAATTTTGCTAAGTGCGGAGCATTGTTTATTTTTAGTAACCACCAAATATAGCAAAAAAATTAATCAAATTCTAAGTTTTCACAAGTAAAAAAATGAAACAACTTTATATAGACTTTCTTAGTTTCTTTGAAAGGAAGCAAAAAAGATTTTTATTTTATCTCTTTTTTTTAATTATTATTGGTACTTTTTTAGAAGTACTGAGTATTGCACTTATAGTTCCAGCTATAAATCTAATAATTGATAAGAATTTTGTTAGTAATTTTCCTTATATTTTTGAAAATTTAAACATAATTTCAAATTTTTTATACTCAAACAATATTTTACTTCATGAATTTGAAGAGAAAGGTAGATTAGTTTTTGTCTCAATATTTTTTTTAGTATTAGTTTTTATTTTAAGAACAGTATTTTTAATATATATATCAAATCAACAAGCTCACTTATCTTATTTAGTAAACGGACATTTATCTAAAAAATTTTTTGATAGCTATATAAAATTAGATTATCCTTTCTTTTTGCAAACACATTCTTCTACTCTTACTCATAATATTAATAATGAAGTAGGCAACCTAACTACAAGTTTAAATTCATTTATGATAGTTATAATAGAGACCCTAATAGCATTATGTTTAGTTGGGTTACTTATATATTTTGAACCAAAGGGTAGCATAATTGTCATATCTCTATTTTTTGCTTCTAGCTATTTGTTTCATCAATTAACAAAAAAAAGAATTTTAAAGTGGGGAATAAGCAGAAGATTACATCAGCAAAAAAGATTAAAGCATACACAACAAGGCTTTGGAAATATTAAAAATATTAAAATATTTGATGTTCAAAAAAAATTCTCTGAGATTTATTCTTATCATAATGAAATATATTCAAAAATGATTAAAAAACATATTTTTTTTCAAAGTCTACCAAGATTATGGCTAGAACTAATAGTTGTAATAAGTCTTTCTTCGTTAATATTAATAATACTAATTCAAGAAAGGTCAACTACTGAACTAATTTCCATATTAGGATTATATGCAGCAGCCAGTTTTCGCTTATTACCATCTATGAATAGAATTTTAACCAATTTACAAAATTTAAAATCATTTTTTCCAGTAATACGAAATTTAAAAAAAGAGATGAATAAAATAAATTCAGCAAAAAATAGTAAAGCTAGCTCAACCGGTGATCATTTAAATTTAAAACTATCAAAGTCGATTAATATAAAAAATCTTAGTTTTAAATATGAAAATGCAGATAAAAAGATCTTGGATAACATAAGCCTGGATATAAATAGAGGAGATAAATTGGGTATTAAAGGAGTAACTGGAGCTGGCAAAAGTACATTTACAAATATTTTGTTAGGTTTATTGGAACCTACGAATGGGAGTATAAAAATAGATAATAAAAATATTTTTGAGGACTTAAAAAAATGGAGAAAATTAATTGGATATGTTCCACAGGATGTTTATTTATCAGATGATACAATAAAAAATAATATATGTTTTACCAACTCAAATGAATTAATAAATAATAATCAATTTAGACAAACAATTAAAAATGCACAATTAGAAGATTTTATATTAACTCTAAAAGAAAAAGAAGAAACTATTATTGGAGAGAATGGTATCCGCTTGTCTGGTGGACAAAGACAAAGAATAGGTATTGCTAGAGCTCTTTATAGAATGCCTGAAATTCTTATATTAGATGAAGCAACTAGTGCGCTTGATATTGAAACAGAGGATAACCTAGTTGAGACAATATTTAATTTAAATAGTGATTTAACACTAATAGTTATTTCACACAGAATGAATACCTTAAAAAATTGTAATAAATTGTTTGAGGTTAAAAATAGTAAAATTAATAAAATAAATTAGATTTTTTTAGAACTTAATGAAAAATAAAAAAATATTGGCAGTTATACCTGCCAGAGGTAATTCAAAGGGTATTAAAAAAAAAAATATTTATAATATAAATGGAAAACCTTTAATATATTATACAATTAAGGAAGCAAAAAAATCAAAATTTATTAAAGATTTAGTAGTATCAACAGACTCAAAGGAAATAAAAAAAATATCTAAAAAATATGGTGCGAAAGTTCCCTTTTTACGTCCAGCAAATTTAGCTACTGATTTTGCTCCATCTCTTCCAGTAATTGTACATGCAGTAAGATTTATGGAAAAATTAAAAAAGATAAAATACGATTATGTAATTATGCTACAACCCACTTGTCCTTTACGTAAATACTACGATATTGATAATTCATTAAAAAAACTTATTAAGTCAAATTTAGATTCAATAACAAGCATAGTAGATGTTGGAGGCAGTCACCCAAATAGAATGAAAATAATTAAAAATAAAAGACTTTACAATTTTTTTGAACAAGGTTTTGAAGATATGAGACCCAGACAGAAATTAAAAAAAGTTTATATTAGAAATGGAGCTATTTATATTTCAACAAGAGATACAATCCTAAATAAAAAAACTTTAGTTGGAAAAAGAAATCTTCCATACATAATGCCAGCAAATCGGTCAACTAACATTGATACATTTAAAGATTTGTTAGAGGCTAAATACTTTTTAAGTAAAAGATGAAGTTTTTAAGCATAGATGATGTAAAAAAAGTGTCAAATATTATTTTGATAACTGACCGCACAGATGAAAAAAAATTGAAGATTAATCAATTTCCAAGCGGCGAAACAATAATTTTATTTTTAGAAAATGCTAAACAATTAAAAAGGTATGCACCAAATGAAGGAATAAAAATAAGAAAGTTTACTTGGAATATCTTTAAACAAAAACATCATTATAGGTATATAGCAGCCATAGAATCTAATAATTTTCTCGAACATTTTTTAGCACAACAATCAAATTATAATAATAAAATCATTAGATTTATTAATAATTTATATAAAGATAATAGAATCAAAAACGCATATAAGAAAAATTTAATTAAATTTTTGAAAGTTCAGTTTGATATAAATTATATATTTGAAAAAATAAATGAATTAAATCCTAAAATAAATTTTTTGAATAAAAATGACTTTAAGGTTGATAAATTTAATTTAAATATAAATAAACTCAGCACTTTAAATATACTTCAAAAAATAAAAAATTTAATAATTTTTATATTATATCCTTTATATTCAATTTTATATTTAAAAATATTTATCAATAAAAACTCAGATGGAAGTTTAGCTTTAAGAGTTTTTAGAGGAGGTTTTGATTTTTTTAATTCTGATTACAATTTGGATTGGATTAAAAATAACAACTCCTTAACAAAAAAAAATATTTTATTAGTTATAGAAGATAATATAGACAAAAAATTTGTTAACGATATTAAGAAAAAAGGATATGATTTCACTTTTGCGAGCAAGAGAAAGCCTATAGGAAAATTTAAATTCAATATTTTTCTTAATAATATAAAATTATTTATTTCTTCTTTAATTAATTTTTATTACTTCTTTAAAGCACCGTTAATTATTCAAAAAACTTTACTTAATGCATGGACGAACTATTTTGTTTGGAACAATTTTTCATCCTATTTTAACCCAAAGGTTTTTTTGAGTTATCATGACTACCTCGATAATCATATTTATAGGAATATTTTACTGAATAAAATTAAATGCAAATGTATTATGTATAAACACACAAGCTCAGAAAGAGTTTTTGATATTAAGGAAAATTATCTAAATGTAAATTATGCTTATGATTGTCACGATTTAGAAATACACTGGACACAAGAAAGTGTTGAAATGTCAAAATTAAATCAGTCTAAATCAAAGTCTTTTTTACTTTCATCACCTTTATGGGCTTCAGAAGAGTTTTTGTTTAAAAACGAAAGTGTAGAAAATCTTTTGAAAGAAAAAAAAAAGAATAATAAAAAAATTATATCTATTTTTTCATCTCCTATAGGTTCAGAAAACTCTTTTAATAGTATAGAAAATCATTTTTATTTTTTGAAATTTTTGCAAGATTTATTAAGAAAAAGAAATGACATTATAGTAGCTTTTAAACCAAAATATAGAATTGAAGATTTAAATGATTACTTTAACTTAAAAAAAATAGTAGAAGATTTACAGCAAAATAAAATGTTTAAAATTATAAAAAACGTTACAAGCAAAAACTTAATTTCAGCATCAGATTTAACAGTATCAATGGCATTTACCAGTCCATCTTTAGAAGCCATTTCTTCAGGAAAAAAAGGTTTTTGGGTTGATGCAAATAATAACTTTCCAAATTCAACATATAATAATATTGATAATTTGGTAGCAAACTCATCCAAAGAGGCAATAAATAAAGTGGAATATTGGTTATCACTTAATGATGAAGAATTCAAAATTTTTTTAAATGAAAAAATAAAAAATAAAATACCATTTAATTTTAATAATGAAGCAACGAATAAAGTGCGTTCTGTTGTCTTATCCGAGATAAATAACGCAAGAATTTAAAAATATTTAGAGAGGGATATTTATGAATATATTAGTTACAGGATCAGAGGGATTCATTGGATCTCATTTAACTGAAAGTTTAGTTTTACAGGGGCATAAAGTAAAATGCTTAGTTTTGTATAATTCATTTAATAATTATGGATGGCTAGAAACAATAAACAAAAAGATTTTAAATGATGTAGAAATTTGTTTTGGAGATATTCGTGATCCAAATTTTGTGGGAGAAGTTGTAAAAAAAAGTGATATTATAATGCATTTAGCTGCATTAATTGGGATACCTTACTCTTATATTTCTCCAAAAAGTTATGTAGAAACAAATATTTCAGGAACATTAAACATATTACAGTCAGCAAGAGATTTTGATGTTGAAAAAATAGTTCATACATCTACCAGTGAAGTTTATGGTTCAGCACAAAAAATACCTATCACTGAAAACCACCCACTTAATGGTCAATCACCTTATTCTGCGACTAAAATTGCAGCCGATCAGCTGGCAAACTCATTTTACTCTTCTTATGGAACCCCAGTTGTTACGTTAAGACCATTTAATACTTATGGACCCAGACAATCTTTAAGAGCAATAATTCCAACAACTATTAGTCAAGTTGTGTCTGGTGTTAAAGAAATAAAATTGGGATCATTAAACCCAACAAGAGATTTTACATATATATCAGATACAGTTTCTGCCTATCTTAAGACAATAAAATCAAAAAAAATAATTGGAAAAACAATAAATATTGGAGCTGGCTACGAGATATCTATTAAAAATCTTGTTAATTTAATTTTAAACGAAGCAAATAGAGATATTAAAGTAGTATTAGAAAAAAACAGAGTTAGACCTAAAAATAGTGAAGTTAATAGATTATGTTGTTCTAATAAGCTTGCAAAAAAATTACTTAACTGGACACCTAAATATAATGGAAAAAAAGGTTTAAAAATTGGAATTAAAAAAACCATTGAATGGTTTAGTAAGCCAGAAAATATAAAAAAATATAAATCACAAAAATTCATATTTTAATTTTTTTTAAAATTTAAAAATAATAAATAAATGATAAAAAATTTAATAGATTATTTAGAAAATTCAGCAAAAAAATTTAAAAACAAAATAGCAATTGAAGATATAAATACAAAGTTGTCTTTTAATGAACTTTTAGAAAAATCTAAAGCGATTGGTTATTTAATAATTAAATCGCTAGGTGTTGAAAAACAAAATCAACCAATTATAGTTTTTTTACCAAAATCTTGCGACTCAATAATATCATTTCTAGGCACATTATATAGCGGCAACTTTTATGTACCTCTTGATATTAATTTACCTAAAAAAAGGATTTCTAAAATTTTATACAATGCAAAACCAAAAATTCTACTATCCAAAAAAAAATACAAAAAAATCATAAAAGAAACAGGATATAGGGGAAAAATTATTTTTATAGATTCAATTAAATATAAAAATAATAAAAATAAACTAAATAATATTATGAATTTTAAAATAGATTGTGATCCCGCTTATGCAATTCCCACTTCAGGAACAACAGGAATACCTAAACTAGTTTTGATTTCACACAGGAGTGTAATAGATTATATTGAGTGGGCAAAGGAATGTTTTGCAGTATCTAATAAAGAAATAATTGGTAATCAGGCACAATTTTATTTTGATAATTCTACATTAGATATATATTTAATGTTATCAACTGGATGCAAACTAGTAATGATTCCAGAAGAAAAATTTTCTTTCCCTGTTGAACTAATAAATTATATTAATAAGAAAAAAATCACCTTTATTTTTTGGGTACCCTCTGTATTAATTAATATTGCAAATTTTGACGCTTTAAACAAAAAAAAACTACAATATTTAAAACAAGTTCTTTTTGCGGGTGAAGTAATGCCAAATAAACACTTAAATTATTGGAGAAAAAAATATCCAAGGATACTTTATTCAAATTTATATGGTCCTACAGAAATTACAGTTGACTGTACATATTATAAAGTTTTAAAAAAATTTAATGATAATGAAAGTTTGCCAATAGGTTTTCCATGTAAAAATTCTAATATTTTAATATTAAATAAAAGAAATAATTTGTGTAAAATTAATGAAGTAGGGCAATTATGTGTAAGAGGTACATCACTTGCTTTAGGATATTATAACGATGAAAAAAAAACTAATGAAGTTTTTATTC
>MDTB01166337.1_pt1 | contig 12194 bp, 12 predicted proteins | sample 811161 | NCBI WGS metagenome assembly MDTB01 (sample SAMN05326650, study PRJNA326480) | marine metagenome | isolation source: seawater | place: Mediterranean Sea | collected 2009 | reverse complement strand
TATGGGAAAAATATCTTTTAGCTGTAAGAAAAGCAGGTTCTTCTTGTGGAGCAGTAATTGAGTTAAGGGCTTCTGGAATTCCAGTAGGTTTAGGTGCACCTATTTATTCTAAATTAGATACTGATATTGCAGCAGCTTTAATGAGTATTAATGCAGTTAAAGGTGTAAACATTGGATCAGGTATGAACGCTGCTTTTTTAAGTGGTGAAGAAAATTCTGATGAAATTAGAAAAAATTCAGGTAAGATTAAATTTAAAACTAATCACGCGGGTGGAATATTAGGTGGAATTTCATCTGGTCAAGATATTGTAGCATCTTTCGCAGTTAAACCAACATCTTCCATTCTTACTAGTCGGGAAACTATAAATAAAAAAGGAAAAAACACAAAAATTTCTGTTAAAGGAAGACATGATCCATGTGTTGGAATTAGAGCAGTTCCAATTGGAGAGGCAATGATAAGTTGTGTTATACTAGATCATTTATTAATGCACAGAGCGCAATGTGGTTAACTTAATATCTTGTTTTTGTTTTTAGCTAAAACAATATTTGAATTAAGAGTTTCTTGAATTCTATTTGCAATTGACAAGCTGTCTAATCCAGCCTTTTCATACATTTTTTCTGGAGTGTCTTGATCAATGAATGAATCTGGTAAAATCATAGATCTAAATTTTAATCCTTTATCAAACACCCCTCTATCGGATAAGAGTTGCATTACATGGGATCCAAAACCACCTATAGAACCTTCTTCAATCGAAATTAAAACTTCATGATTATTAGCAGTTTCCATAATTAATTTTTCATCTAAAGGCTTAGAGAATCTTGCGTCGATAATTGTAATGTTTATTCCTCTTTTAGATAATATTTCTGAGGCTTTTTTACATTCTTCTAATCTTGTTCCAAAATTTAAAATTGCAGCTCTTTTTCCTTCTTTAATAACTCTGCCTTTTCCAATTTTTAAAAGTTCGTTAATTGATGGCATAGTAATTCCGACTCCATTTCCACGGGGATATCTAAATGCTGAGGGACGATCGTTAATATGTACTGATGTGTTGATCATTTTAACTAGCTCGGACTCATCACTAGCTGCCATTACAACGAAATTTGGTAAAGTGGATAAATATGTTATATCAAAAGAACCGGCGTGCGTTGGTCCGTCGGCTCCTACAAGACCCGCCCTGTCTATAGCAAATCTCACAGGTAATGACTGAATAGCAACATCGTGGACTACTTGATCGTAAGCTCTTTGAAGAAAAGTTGAATAAATTGCTGCATAAGGCTTGTAGCCCTCGGTAGCTAGACCAGCTGCAAAAGTAACTGCATGTTGTTCGGCTATTCCAACATCAAAGGTTCTGTCAGGGAATCTTTTTTCAAATAAATTTAACCCTGTTCCAGACGGCATAGCTCCTGTTATTCCAATAATTTTAGTATCTTGTTCAGCATGTTTAATTAAAGTTTCAGCAAATACTTTTGTGTAAGAAGGAGCATTTGATTTAGATTTGCTTTGTTCGCCAGTAGATACATTAAATTTTGAAACCCCATGATATTTATCTCCCGACTCCTCAGCTGGTTTATAGCCTTTTCCTTTTTGAGTTCTGACATGGATTAATATTGGTCCTTGATGACTAGAATTTTTAACATTTTCAAATATTTGGACTAGATTATCAACATCATGTCCGTCCACAGGACCAATATAGTAAAAACCTAATTCACTAAATAAAGTGCCGCCAGTAACAATTCCTCTCAATAAATCTTCAGCTTTACCAGCTTTTTGACTAAATCTTTTTGAAAAAGCTGAGATGACCATTTTAACTGTTTCTCTAAAACTAAAATATAATTTGCCTGATAAAAGTCTAGCTAAGTATTTACTCATAGCTCCTACAGGTTTTGATATGGACATATCATTATCATTCAGAATAACAATAAGTTTTGATTTTAATGCTCCAGCATTATTCATGGCTTCATAAGCCATTCCGGCACTCATCGCTCCATCTCCAATAACGGCAACTACATTGTTGTTATTGTTAGATAGTTTTTTAGCAACAGCCATACCTAGAGTAGAGGAAATAGAGGTTGAGCTGTGCGCAGCTCCAAACGGATCATATTCGCTTTCAGATCTTTTTGTAAATCCAGATAAACCTCCACCTTTCCTTAAAGTTTTAATTCTATCTTTTCTGCCAGTTATAATTTTATGCGGATAAGTTTGATGACTCACATCCCAAACTAGTTTGTCTTTAGGAGTGTCAAATACATAGTGTAATGCCACTGTTAGTTCTACAACACCTAATCCAGCACCAAGATGTCCCCCAGTTTCTGATACTACATCGATTAATTCATCTCTCAGCTCGTCCGATACTTGTTTAAGTTGATCTTTCTTAAGTTTTCTTAAATCCTCTGGAAAATTAATTTGTCTTATTAGTTTAGTCATTAAAAATTTCTTCCTAAAATAAATTCAATTGTATCAGTCAAATCTCTAGCATTTTTTCCATGTTTTTGTAATTTAAGCAATATCTTTTTCTTGAGATTATTTGCATACAAGTATGCTTTTTTGTATCCAATTAAGTTTATCAAGGTTGATTTTCCCTTTTTATTATCTTTTTTAATGGGCTTGCCAATTATCTTTTTTGAACCTATTACATCTAAAAAATCATCAGCAAATTGAAAAAGTAAACCTATTTCTTCACCCAAATTGCTTAAATAAAGTTTTTCTTTTTTTTTTTTATTTGCTAACGCTGAAACTGAAAAAAAACAAAAATTAAATAGTTTTCCAGTTTTTTTCTTTTGCATATCAATGATTTGTTTTAGATTTTTTCTTTTATTTTCAAATTTTAAATCTAATTCTTGTCCTCCTGCTATTCCCGTATGCCCTGAACAAAAAGCTAAATATTTTATAATTTCATTTTTGGTCTTTGGACTTGCAGCGTAATTTTGATCTGAAATAATTTCAAAAGCTAAAGTTAATAAAGAATTCCCTGCTAACACTGCTGAGGCTTCTCCATATTTAATATGGGTAGACGGTTTTCCGCGTCTTATCTTGTCGTTATCCATACAAGGTAGATCATCGTGAATTAGAGAGTATGAATGAATGCATTCGACAGCAGCACAAATATTAATTAGCTTTTTCTCACTTAGATTAAAAATTTTTCCTAAATCAAAAATAATAGTTGATCTAATTTTTTTTCCACCCGCGATAACTCCATATTTCATTGGGTTTGTCAGCGGTGTTTTTTTTTGTTTTTTAAAATAATTAATTAAAAATTTATCTACTTTTTCAGCATTTTTTTTTAATTTCTTATTTATCATTTTTCTTTTTTTTATTTTTAGACGAAAAATCTTTAGCTTTTCTTTTAAAAACTTGATCAATGTGTTTATTTAATAAAATAAGTCTTTTATATTCTTCAGCAAAATTCTCTAAATCGGCATCTTTACCCTCGAGTTTATTTAAAATTTGATTTATTTCCTCTTTAGCTTCTTTTAAGGATTTACTTTTTATTTTACCTAGAATATTTTGATTTTTCATCAAGCGTATAATAATAATTTTATGAAAAATTTCTATTCAAATATTTTTCCTTATAACAAAAAAATGTTAGATAAAACAATTTTAAATTTAAAAAAAGGGAATATAGTGGGTTTACCCACTGAAACAGTTTATGGACTAGCTGGAAATGCTTATCTAAAAAGACCAATAAAAAAAATATATAAAATTAAAAAAAGACCTAATTTAAATCCTTTAATAGTGCATTATTTCAACTATAAAAAGGCTGAAAAAGATGTAGTACTTAATAAAGATTTTTTTAAATTATATAAAAAACTTTGTCCAGGACCTATAACATTTATATTAAAAAAAAGAAGAAGTTCTAAAATTCAACCAAGTGTCTCTGCTAATTTAAATTCAATAGGTATTAGGTTTCCAAAACATCCAGTGACAAGAATAATTTTAAAAAAAATTAGTTTTCCCTTAGCTATGCCGAGTGCAAACATTTCTACAAACTTAAGTCCAGTCAATGCTCTTGATGTGTCAGATGAATTTAAAAGTAGTTTGAAATTAATTGTTGATGGCGGAAATTCAAAGATAGGCTTAGAGTCTACAGTGTTAGACTTAACTAGAAAACCTACTGTCTTAAGACCTGGCTTAGTTGAACTAAAAACAATAAGAAAAATACTAAAAAAGAAAATTTATAAAGTAAATAAAAAATCAAAAATCAAATCTCCTGGAATGTTAAAGTCTCATTATTCACCTGGTATACCAATGTATTTTGATGCAAATAAAATTGATAAAAATTGCGCAATTTTAACTTTTGGTAAAAAATATAATGGGATTAAGCACTCATTTAATTTAAGTAAGAATTCAAACTTGAAAGAAGCAGCATCTAATTTATATAGAACATTAAGAAAAATTAAAAATAAAAAATTTAAAAAAATCTTTGTAGTAAAAGTTCCTAGCAAAGGAATAGGTATTGCAATAAATGATAGATTAGAAAGAGCGTCAAAAAAATAATGAAATTAGAAGTAATTAATATTAGTAAAAAATTTAATAATATATTTGCAGTTAAAGATATTTCTTTTACAATTGATAAAAATAAAACAATGGGTCTACTAGGTCCTAATGGGTGTGGTAAGACTACATCTATTGGAATGATGCTTGGATTAATTTCTCCATCAAGTGGAAAAATTATAATTGATAATAAAGAATTAAATTCAAAAAATAGAATTGAATTGTTAAGTTCGATAAATTTTGCATCTCCGTATATAGAACTTCCAAAAAAACTTACTGTTTTTCAAAATTTAAATGTTTATGCTAAATTATACGGGGTTAAAAATGCCAACCAAAGAATTGATGAAATGATAGAAAATTTAAATCTAAAGGATTTTGTTTACAAAAAAAATGGAGAACTTTCATCTGGCCAAAAAAATAGAGTTTCTCTAGCAAAATCTCTAATTAATAAACCAAAACTTTTATTTTTGGATGAGCCTACTGCAAGCTTAGATCCTGATGTTGGTGATTACGTTCGAACTTTTCTAGAAAATTATAAATCACAAAATGAACTCACTATTTTGTTAGCTTCTCACAATATGGCTGAAGTGGAAAGACTTTGTGATAACATAGTAATGATGAAAAAGGGTAAAATAATAGATAGAGGAAGTTGTAAAGCTCTTATCGAAAAACACGGAAGAAAAAACTTAGAAGATACCTTTTTGAAACTAGCGAGAAATAAAGATGAATTGGAATAAAATATTTGCTCTCAGTTTAAGGCATGTTTATTTAATTAAGGGTTCGTTTCCTAGAATTTTAGATTTAATATACTGGCCCACGATTCAAATTTTTCTCTGGGGATTTATTTCAAAATTTTTTACGTTAACTTCAAGTTATTATGAAAATACTGTAGGCATAATATTAAGTGCAGCCATACTTTATGATTTTTTATTTAGGTCTAGCATTAGTTACAACATGATGTTTCTTGAGGAGATTTGGAGTAGAAACTTTACAAATCTTTTTATAGCTCCAATTAAAATTAGTGAAATAATTACGGCATTAACTATAACTGCAATTTTTAGAACCTTAATTGGACTGTTGCCTGCAGCACTTATAGCAATACCTCTTTTTGGTGTTTCTATATTCAAATTGGGAATTCCATTAATTTTTCTGATGATTAGTCTTTATATTTTTGGTGTTACTTTAGGTTTATTGGTTACCGCTGGTTTATTGAGGTACGGACCTTCATTTGAAAATATTGCTTGGGCGAGTTTATTTTTTTTGGCCCCCTTAGGTTGTATTTATTACCCGATAGAAATTTTACCCGGCTTTTTGCAAGGGTTGGCTAAACTTCTTCCTCTAGTTCATATTTTCGAAGAATTAAGAAATATTTTAATAAATAATACTGTAAATTTTAATACAATAGTAATTAGTATAACTATATCGATTATTTACTTCATTTTTGGTGTTGCAATATTTTATTTAGCTTATTTTGGAGCCAAAAAAAGAGGGACTTTAGTTAATATTGGAGAATAAAAATTTTAACAGATGAAAATTTACGATTGTTTTATGTATTTTGATGAAGATTTAGTTCTTGATCTGAGGCTAAATACCCTAAAAGATCATGTACATAAATTTGTAATTGCTGAAGCTACTCGAGATCATGCAGGGAATAAAAAAAAATTAAATTTTAATATAAAAAATTTTATTAAATTTAAAGATAAAATCGAATATCTAGTAATTGATGATCTTCCTTTAGAAGTCCCAGCCTTCAAAAAAAATTGGGTCTCTGCACATATTAGAGATCAATATCAAAGAAATTCTCTGCATAAAGGGTATAAAGATAGCCATCAAGATGACTTGATAATGATTTCAGATCTTGACGAGATCCCAAACCCAAAAAAAATTCAAGAATTTAATATAAAAAATAAATATGCATGTTTTATTCAAATGAATTTTCATCTTAAATTAAATCTATTGAATATTACTGTCGATAATTGGCCAGGAACAAAAATATGCGTCAAGAAATTTTTAAAGTCGCCCCAGTGGCTTAGAGATATAAAAACAAAAAATCAACCTTTTTGGAAGTTTTATAAGCCTAAGCCTCCTCAACTAATTTTAGACGGAGGTTGGCACTTCAATGACCTGAAAAATGCAGAAAATTTAAGAAAAAAAATTAAAAGCGGAGCTCATCAAGAAGAAAATGTACCGGAAATAAATGATATTGAAATCATAAAGTCTAGGTTGAAAGAACTTAAAGATATTAGAGGAAGAAATTATGAGTATAAAAAGTTAAAACTAGATAAAAATTTTCCAGAGTATATAATTAACAATTTGAATAAATATCAAGATTGGATAGTATAAAATGGACATTTTATCAAATAATTATAAAGACTTAGAATATATAGCTAAAAAAAATGTAGAGATTTACAATAAAAATAAACCATTTCCGCATATCGTTTTTGAAAATTTTTTTTCTGAAAGCTTCTTGGAAGATGTTCTAAAAGAATTTCCTGATTTGTCGAAATTCAAAAATAGTGAAAAGTATAACTCACAAAATGAAGTAAAATTTTCTAACAATAAATATTCAACTTTTTCTAAAAATACAAAAAAATTCATAAATTTTTTAAACTCTCCTAAATTTTTATTGTTTTTAGAAAATTTGACTTCTATAAAAGAAAAATTAATACCAGATCAACATTTAATGGGTGGAGGTTTGCATGAAATTAAGCGCGGTGGAGTTCTTAAAATTCACACAGATTTTAATCGACACCCGTTTCTACCTCTAGATAGAAGATTAAATCTCTTAGTCTATTTAAATAAAGATTGGTCAAACAATTATGGTGGTGAACTAGAATTATGGGATAATGACATGAAAAGACCTGAGAAAAAAGTATCTCCAAATTTTAATAAAATTGTTATTTTTTCTACTAATGATTTTAGCAATCATGGACACCCCGAGCCATTAAACTGTCCTGATGGTTTGTCTAGAAAATCTATTGCTCTATACTATTTTTCATCAGGTAGACCGGAGTCGGAAATAAATAGAAAAAACTTTAAAAATAAAACAAGATTTAAAAAAAGATTTGGAATTAAAAATGACATATTTGAAAAGAATGAAAAATTTAAAGATTTTATTCGGAGTTTTAAGATTTATCAATTTCTCAAAAATTTTGAAAAAAAATATATTAGGAAGAAAAAAAATTGATATATTTTCTTCTTGTGGTGCGCCTGGAAGGAGTTGAACCCTCAACCTTCTGATCCGAAGTCAGACGCTCTATCCAGTTGAGCTACAAGCGCATAAAAAGTAATTTAATTTAAATGATTAATAAAACAAGAAAATTTTTGGTCAATAAAATAGATCGTGACTTAAGATTGGACATATTTTTAAATAAAAAACTAAATATGTTAACAAGATCATTAATTAAAAAAATGATAATTGATAATAACGTTAAAATAAACAAAATTACTATAAATTCACCATCAAAAAAGATCAAAGAAAAAGATCAAGTGCAGATTAAAATAATACTTAAAAAACAGGAAAAGCTAATTCCTTCCAAAATTAAATTAGATATTGTTTATGAGGACAAAGATTTAATAATTATCAACAAACCCCAAGGTATGGTAGTTCATCCTGGGGCAGGAAATACTAAAAATACTTTAGTAAATGCTTTGGTATACAGATTTAAAAAAAATCTTTCAGATATAAACGGTGAAGACAGACCGGGAATTGTTCATAGAATAGATAAAGAAACTAGTGGCTTATTAGTTATAGCAAAAAATAATATTTCGCATGCTAAATTAGGAAAACAGTTTAGCGATCACACAATAAAAAGAAATTATTTATGTTTAATATGGGGTGTGATTAGACCTCTCAGTGGTCGGATAGAAACTTTAATAACTAGAGATAAAAAAAATAGACAATTAATGATCGCAAACGAAATGAGAGGTAAAAAGGCAATTACTAATTATAAAACTATTAAAGTTTTTGATGTAAAAGACCTTCCAAAAATAAGTTTAATCGAATGTTCTTTAGACACCGGTAGGACTCATCAAATAAGAGTCCATATGAAATTTAAAGGAACATCCTTACTAGGAGATCAGCAGTATGGAAAAAAAAATATCAAATTTAAAAAAATAAATCCTAGTTTTTTGAAAATTTTATCATCATTAAAGGGGCAAACTCTTCACGCTAAAACTTTAGGTTTTGTTCATCCATCAATAAACAAATTTATTGAGTTTAACTCGAAACTATCAAAAGACTTTGAAAAATTGCTGAATTTATTGGAAAAACAAAGTGGTTGAAAAAATATATTTAATATATAAGTCATAATCATGAAAAGTAATAAACAGATAAGTAATTTGCCTTCTCCATCAGTGGGAGGTCTTTCATTGTATCTGTCTCAAATTAAAAAATTCCCGATGCTTGATGCGGAGGAGGAATACATGCTCGCCAAAAATTGGAGAGAGAATGGAAACTTACAGTCTGCACATAAATTAGTAACAAGTCATTTAAGATTGGTTGCAAAAATTGCTATGGGATACCGAGGTTATGGTTTACCAGTTAATGAACTAATTTCTGAGGGAAATATTGGATTAATGCAAGCAGTAAAAAAATTTGATCCAGATAAAGGATTTAGATTAGCTACTTACGCGATGTGGTGGATAAAAGCTTCTATACAAGAGTATGTTTTAAGATCTTGGAGTCTTGTTAAAATGGGCACCACTACTGCCCAAAAGAAACTTTTTTTTAATTTAAAAAAACTCAAAAATCAAATAGCTCCTGGACAAGATGGAGATTTAAAAGATGAACATGTAAAAGAAATTTCAAAAAGATTAGATGTAAACTCTGATGAAGTAATAAACATGAATAGAAGAATGATGGGTCAAGAAAAATCGTTAAATGATCCAATTAAAAGTGGAGAAACTGATGAATGGCAAGATTGGTTGGTAGATGATACCTTAGATCAGGAACTTTTGATCTCGCAAAAACAAGAATATGATGACAAAAAAGAATTGCTTAAAGACTCTATGAAAATTTTAAATGATCGAGAAAAAGAAATTATAATAGCAAGAAGACTTTCTGAAAATCCAAAAACTCTAGAAGAGTTAAGTAAAAAATACAAAATTAGCAGAGAAAGAATTAGACAAATAGAAACTAAAGCATTTGAAAAATTACAAAAATCAATGATAAATGCAAGTAAATCAAAAAATTTACTTCCTGCAAATTAAATCTTAAAAGGATCTTCTATCAAAATAGTGTCGTCTCTTTCTGGGCTTGTAGAAATACTCGAAATCTTAGCGCCAATAAAATCTTCTAAAGCATATATATAATTTTTAGCTTTTTCAGGTAAATCTTTAATATTCCTCACTCCTTGAGTTGAGCTTTTCCAACCTGGGAATGTTTTATAGATTGGCTTGACTCTAGTTTGATCCTCTGATGCTGCAGGTAAATAATTTATTTTCTTTCCATTTAATTCATATTCTACGCACACTTTAATCTCATCTAATTCGTCTAAGACATCTAACTTAGTTAGAGCAATCGCGTTTATTCCTGCAATTTTTATAGTTTGACGAACTAAAACACCATCGAACCAACCGCATCTTCTTTTTCTTGCTGTTACTGTTCCAAATTCTTTACCCCTTTTACCTAAACTCTCACCAATCTTATTTTTAAGTTCTGTAGGGAAAGGTCCGCTTCCAACCCTGGTAGTATAAGCTTTAGTGATACCTAAAACATAGTTTATTTTATTCGGTCCTAGACCGGATCCAGTTGCAGCCATTGCGGGTACAGTATTAGATGAAGTAACGTAAGGATAAGTCCCATGGTCTACATCTAAAAGAATTCCTTGAGCTCCTTCAAATAAAATTTTTTTTCTATCTTTTATATATTCATCTAATTTTAACCAGACTGGCTGGGCAAATTTTAAAATCTCAGGAGCTATTTTTAATAATCTTTTTTTGAGATCATCTTTTTTATAAACTTTTTTTTTTAGACCTTTTCTAATAGCGTTGTGGTGTAACAATACATTTTTAAGTCTATTTTCTAGATTTCTTTTTGACCTTAAGTCCATCACACGAATAGAGCGCCTCCCAACTTTATCTTCGTAACAAGGTCCAATCCCTCTTCTTGTTGTTCCAATCTTCCCTTTTCCTGCAGCATCCTCTCTTATTTCATCCATTTCTTGATGAAAAGGAAGAATTAAAGAAGCGGACTCTGAAATCATGAAATTATCTGGATTTACGTTAATTCCTTTTTTTTTTATTTCTTTAATCTCGTCTAACAATGCCCAGGGATCTATAACAACGCCATTACCTAAAATTGAAATCTTTCCTTGTCTGACTATGCCTGAAGGTAACAATCTTAATTTAAATACTTTTTTATCTATAACTAAAGTGTGTCCTGCATTGTGACCTCCTTGAAAACGAACTACAACATCTGCTTCACTGGATAGCCAATCAACTATTTTTCCTTTTCCTTCATCGCCCCACTGAGAACCTACAACAACTACATTTTTCATTATCTAAATTTTTTAACTATTATTATTGAGTTTAAATGGTTTATAGGACCATTTCCTTTTCCATAATTAGGATTAGATCCTATACCTTGGTTAACATATTTAATTCCTAACTCACAGGATTTCTTTAAAGGTTTTCCACATGACAAAAATGTAGTGATTGCGCTCGATAAAGTACAGCCTGTTCCATGAGTATTTTTGGTTTTGATTTTTTTATTTTTAAAGATTGTTACTTGTTTACCGCTCAAAAGAACATCTTGTATATAAACTGATTTTCTATGACCTCCTTTAAGCAAAACATTTTCCACACCTAATTTTTGCAGAATTTTAGCAGCATAAATCATATCTTCGAGAGTATTAATTCTCATTTTAGTTAAAATTTCAGCCTCAGGAATATTTGGTGTAATTAAATAAGCTTTCTTAATTAATTTTTCTTTTAATGTTTTGATTGCTGATTTATTTATCAATCTAGTACCACCTTTTGCAATCATAACAGGATCTAAAATAATCTTAGAAGTCTTGACTTTTTGTAAAGCATTAACAACAGAGAAAATTACCTGAGAAGAATGAAGCATTCCTATTTTAATTGCATTTGGTTTAATATCTTTGCAAGTGAATAAGATTTGTTTTCCTATCTCCGATGGTTTGATAGCAACTACTGAAGCTACTCCATTGGTATTTTGTACAGTAACAGCGGTAACTGCTGTCATTGCATAACTGCCTAAAGCTGTGACCGTTTTTATATCAGCCTGAATTCCTGCGCCACCTGATGAGTCTGAACCTGCTATTATTAATATTTTAGATTTAGTTTTCAATTTTTTATCGATCGTTTAATTATTTTTATACATTTCATAATTAAACCTTTATCATAAGATTCAGCCATTATTCTAATTTTCGGCTCAGTCCCAGATTTTCTGACTAATACCCTTCCTTTATTTCCCATAAGTTTGTTAGCTTTTCTAATTGCATTTTTGCATTTAGTTTTACTAATTATATTTTTATCTTTAACTACGATGTTCTCTAAAATCTGAGGTAGAGGTTTAAAAACGTTAAGTAATTTACTTGCTATTTTTCTTTTTCTAAGAGAAAATAAAACTTCCAAGGCTACCAGCAATCCGTCACCTGTAGTGGCAAATTTTCCTAAAATAATATGACCTGACTGTTCTCCCCCTAAATTAAAATTTAATTTTTTCATTTTTTCTTTT
>MDTB01063246.1_pt1 | contig 12194 bp, 16 predicted proteins | sample 811161 | NCBI WGS metagenome assembly MDTB01 (sample SAMN05326650, study PRJNA326480) | marine metagenome | isolation source: seawater | place: Mediterranean Sea | collected 2009 | reverse complement strand
TTCAATAAGCCTATCAAGATCAGTAGGAGGCTGAGGACTAGATCCTATAAAAAATATTATTAGCAAGAGTGAGATAAGACTTGTAGCTACATATTCTTGGTTATTTACTTTTTTAATGACTATACAATGGATATGCGCAATTCCAATAATAGAATCATATTCAGAGATTTCTCCAGAAAGAATTGAACTGTTTGGAAGAATTGAACAGTTAGTATCGCCATTGACTTTAATATCTCAAATCTTTCTTACGTATTTTGTTATCTCTTTAATTGGAATTAGATTGATTCTAATTTTTTATGGAGCATTATTTGCAATCGTCTTTATTTTATATGGTTTTTATCCTAGCGTAGGGGTTGTAGTAGTATCTCAAGCTCTATTGAGGGTTTTTGAATATGCATTCAATAAGCCCAGTAGAGAAATTGTTTATAGTGGGTTCGAAAAAAATGATAGGTACAAATCCTCGGTTTTTATTGACACTTTTTTAACACGATTTGGTGATTTAACTGGCAGTATTTATATTGGAATTGGAAAATTGATTGGCATAGGCATTACTAGTATGCCGTTTTTTAGCATACCTATTGCGGGTATCTTATCTATAGTGGGAGTTAAGATCTTTAATAAAGAAAAATTCAAAGACCTCTAGAACTATTAAGATATTTTTTAATTTCTATGATTTTATTCATAATACTTTCAGATACCTGAAAGTTGTTTTGTGTAAGTTGAAGAGCGAACTCAAGCTGGTTCAATGCTTGCTCGTCTTGTCCAAGAAGAAGAAAATATTCAGCTCTACTTTGATGATAACCAATAATATTTTGACTGTTTCTTTGTATCTCAGACAAAAGAAGCCATAACTCAGGATCATCATTCTTTCTTAATAATTGATCTCTTATGATTTCTTCAGATTCGAAATATCTTTCCATTGCAAGGAGCACCTTTGATTTAGAAATTGAAAGAGGATAATTTTTTGGAGAAATTTCTAAGAATTTATTAACAAGCATAAGAGCTTTATCAATTTTTTCATAAGACAATAGAACATCTACTTTAGTTGTATTAATTACAAGGTTCTTAGGGTATTTTTGTATTAGCTTATCTAACATGGATAAACTAGCTTCAAAATTGTTATTTTTTTCGAAGGCAAGAGCTAAACCATATACATTTGCATCTGAGGGATCCTCACTAACTTTTGATTTAAAGGTTCTTAGTGAATTTGAAGGAATATTTTCATAATAAACTTCTAATCTTGCCTTCATTAAGCCAAACTCCAATGAATCCCTCTTAGTGCCATCTTCAGAAATACCTTCTGCTGCGTTAAAAGCATCACTTATTCTTGAGGAGGATAGTGGGTGTGTTAATAAGAATTCAGGTGGTAAATCTCCAGATAATCTTCTAATCTCATTCATATTCTCAAACATTTCACCCATAGATTTAGGGTTATAGCCAGCTTTAATGAGATTTACAAAGCCGACTCTATCAGCTTCTTTTTCAAATAATCGGCTATATCTTAAATTTTGCTGTTGAAGAAAAGCAGGCCCAACAGATATAGCATTAGGGTTATTGCTTATCAAAGCAATTGCTATAGAAGATACCATTACCAAAGCAGATGCAAGATTGCTATCTTGAGATTTTAAGACATTTCTTGCAAAATGCCTTTGACTCAAATGAGCTAATTCATGAGCTAGGACTGATGAAAATTGTCCCTCATTATCAGCATTGAGAAATAATCCACCATTAACACCAATAATACCTCCAGGAGCTGCAAAAGCATTTAAAGAGCTGTCATCAATTAATAAAACATTAAAGTATCTTTCATCTACTTGACTATATTCAGATAATCGATAAATCAGATGTTCTGTATATTCAAAAAGGAGAGGGTCTGAAATCAGAGGCGCTTGAGAATATATCTGTTTAAGAAACATTTCTCCAATAGCTTTTTCTTGAGCAGTTGATACAGCTCCAGAGACTCTATCGCCCAATTCTGGAAGCCTAATCTCATTAGATGTATCATCAGTAATCACATAAGGTACTGAAAAGAAAATATAAATAATAAAGAGATAAATTTTCATTTTTAATATAATTTCAATGATTTTAACTTAGAACATTTAAAGATATAAAAGTTTCTTAATTTAAACAATATAGCTGATTGGTAATTTTCTTCAAAATCTTATATATAATGTACAAATAATAATGATAAAACATTTAAACAATTTTTTTAAACGAATATTCAATAATGAAGAAACTGTAATTTTTTCATTGATTATTATATTCAGTTTAATTATTTTAAGCTTTTTTGCTGAAGTTTTGACTCCGTTTATTATAAGTATAGTTGTAGCATACTTATTAGTAGGTCTTCAAAAAAAGATTGAAACATTTAATATTTCTGAATCAATGGCAATGATTCTCTCTTTTTCAATATTCATAATCTTAGGTTCAGCAATGTTTACATGGCTAATTCCGTTAATTTATGTACAACTTCAATCTTTTGTATTAGATATTCCACGATTATTGAATGATTTTTTGAATTTTGTTTCTACAATGCCGGCGGCTTTTCCTGAATTAGTTGACTCTGATCAAATTTCAGTTTTCTTTCAGGCAGTTTCTTCGGAATTATCTTCTTTAACTCAAAATCTAGTAAATTCTTCAATTGCTGGAATACAAAGTACTATAACAATACTTTTATATATAATGCTTTTTCCCATATTAGTATATTTTTTCTTATTTGATAGAAAAAATATTATTGATGGTTGTCTAAAAGTAATACCTGGTGATAGAGCAATGCTATCTAAAGTTTGGTCTGAAATGGACATACAGCTAAGTAATTATGTAAGAGGTAAATTTTTTGAGATTGTGATAGTTGGGATTGCAGCAGCTATTTTATTTGCATCTTTTGGCTTAAATTATGGTGCCTTGTTGGCGGTTTTGGTTGGAGTATCTGTTTTGATACCTTTTGTTGGAGCCTTTCTTGTTACTATACCCATAGTTATAATTGGACTTCTTCAATTTGGTCTTGGAACTGAATTTTATCTTTTAATTGCTCTATATCTGTTACTTCAGTTTATAGATGGCAATATATTAGTGCCTATAATATTTTCAGAAGCTGTAAAACTTCATCCTATAATAATAATCCTTGCGGTATTTATTTTTGGTAGTATGTTTGGTTTTTGGGGTGTATTCTTTTCTATCCCCTTAGCTACCTTTATAAAAGCTGTATGGAATTCATGGCCTGGAGTTTCTTCCTCTAATGAGCAGTAAGCTATGGTTTGCTTTATTGGTTAACTTTAATTTGATCACAGCTAATGAAAATTTTGGAATAGTGGTTCATGGAGGAGCTGGGGTTTTATCAAATCTCACAAAGGAGCAGCAAAATATTATTGAAAGAGAGCTATCAACAACACTTATAGTTGCATATGATATGTTAAAAAAAGGCTCTTCAAGTCTTGATGTTGTTGAATTTGCAGTTTCTGAATTTGAAGACTCGCCTTTGTTTAATGCGGGAAGAGGTTCGGTTTATACCTCTGATGAGACACAAGAAATGGATGCCTCAATTATGTATGGTCTGAATAGGAGCGCTGGTGCTGTAGCATCAGTAAAGAATATTAAAAATCCGATTAAATTGGCAAGAAAGGTTTTTGAGCAAACTGAGCATGTTCTTTTAGTTGGAGAAGGAGCAGAATCTTTTGCTAAATCGATTGGAGAAGCCACTGAAGACTCAGCTTACTTTCATTCTGAAAAAAATTTAAAAAGATTAAGAAAGGTAAAAAATAAAATTACTAAGAATCATTTAATTCAAGATAAAATTGGAACTGTTGGAGCTGTTGCTCTTGATAAAAGTGGAAATATTTCAGCTGCAACATCTACTGGTGGCATGACGAACAAAATGCCTGGAAGGGTAGGAGATACTCCAATTATTGGTTCAGGAACCTGGGCTCAAAATAAAATTTGTGGAGTTTCTTCAACTGGACACGGAGAGTTCTTTATCAAGTTCCAAGTTGCAAAAGAAGTTTGCACTCGAATAGAATATCTTAATCAATCACTAGAAGAATCCTCCCAAGATATAATTGATGAGCTTAAAGAAATTGGTGCAACTGGAGGGTTAATAGCAATTGATAAAGATGCCAATGTATCCACCCCTTTTAATACAGATGGAATGATTAGAGGCAGTATTACAAATAAATCTGATTTAAATGTGGCGATATATTAAAGTTTTTTTGTTAATTCGAGAACTTCATCAACATGACCTTTAACTTTCACAGACCTCCATTCCTTAACAATTTGACCTTCTTTATTGATTAAAAAAGTTGATCTATCAACTCCCATATATTCTCTTCCATACATAGATTTCATTTTCATTACATCAAAGGCTTTGCACATTTTTTCATCAGGGTCTGATAATAGCTCAAAAGGAAAAGATTGCTTAGACTTAAAATTTTCATGAGATTTTATACTATCTCTTGATACTCCTAATATTTCAGTTTTAAATTTTTTGAATATTTTGTAATTATCTCTGAAATCTTGACCTTCTGTTGTGCAACCAGGAGTGCTATCTTTAGGGTAAAAATAAATAATCAAATTTTTACCAATAAAATCTTGTTCTGAAAGCGTTAAATTGCTTGTGCAATCGCCTTTAAAAGCAGGACATTTTTTTCCTTCAAGTTTTTTTTCCATTGTTTTTCCTTATGACAGTTTATTAAAAAAATAGTGTATAGTCTTATTTTTACTTAATTATAAAATGATGCAAGCCTTAAAAGGAAGTTTGGTTGCTTTAGTAACCCCAATGAACCCTGATGGTGAAATAGATTATCAATCCTTAGATAACTTAATTGATTGGCATATTCAAGAAGGAACAAATGGAATAGTTTCAGTTGGAACAACAGGAGAATCAGCAACTATAGACTTTAGTGAACATATAGATGTCATAAGTCATACTGTAAAATATGTTGATAAAAGAGTACCAGTGATTGCTGGAACGGGAGCTAATTCAACTTCAGAAGCAATAGACTTAACGAAAGAAGCTAAAAAAGTTGGAGCTGATTGTGCTTTACTTGTTACGCCTTATTACAACAAACCAAACCAAAAAGGCTTAATTACACATTACACAAAAATAGCAAATTCTGTAGAAATACCTCAAATGTTATATAACGTTACTTCAAGAACGGCATGCGATTTAATTCCTGAATCCGTAGAAATTTTGTCAAAACATCAAAACATCATTGGTATTAAAGAAGCACTTAATGATCAAACTAGAATGAAAGATTTAGTTAAGCTTACTAAAGATGATGGTTTAAATTATTTTTACATTTTTTCTGGAGATGATGGATCTTTTTTAGATTTACTAATGCTTGGAGGTCATGGCGTTATTTCCGTGGCTGCAAATGTTGTTCCTAGTAACATTTCTAATATATGTCGTGACTTCTTTGGAGATGGAATAAAGATCTCTATAAAAGAAAATAAAAGATTATCTAATCTGTATGATTTACTTTTTATTGAATCAAATCCAATACCTGTAAAATGGATGTTATTTAAAATGGGCTTGATAGAAAATTCATTAAGATTGCCACTTGTTAATCTTGATAAGAAATATGAAGAAAATATAATGTCGGAAATGGTAAAATTAAAACTATTATGAAAACAGCCTTTTTACTTTTTTTTATGACTTTATCTTTAATATCTTGTTCAACAATTAGCGGACCTAATGGTTATTTTCCTGATACAAAATATGACTTTCTTGATGAGGAGATTGAAGAAGATATTGCCTTGCCTGGCTCACTTTCAGATCCTAATTCTGAAAATCATTATCCGGTAATTGATCTAGAAGATATTGATAGTATTCTAGAAGTTCCAAAACCTAGACAGATTTTTGCTTCTTCGGGAAATAGCTCAGTTCAATTAAGACGGTTAGGAGAATTAATGTGGATATATATAGAGACCCTTCCATCTACATCTTGGCCGATAGCAAAAAATTATTGGGATACTTCTAAATATGAGGTTGTTGGAGCTGATCCAATATCTGGAGAAATTGAAATTGATTTTAATTTAGAAACAAAACTTCAAATGAAAGTTGAGCATGGAATAAAAGAAGCTTCAACAGAAATTTTTTTATATCAAGTTAATAAAAATAATGGAAATATTGAAAGCAACCCAGAATTTGTTCAATCAGAATTAGAAAAAATAGTAGAGTATTTTGCTGCCTCAATATCTAATTTTTCAGGAACATCTTTGGCTGCACAAAATCTTAATGAAATGAAAAAAGCTAATATTTTTACAGAAGATGGCAAAACGGTAATAGCACTTGATTTAAACTTTGATCGAGCATGGTCTTCTGTAAGCAGGGCTTTAATAGCAGCAAATATAATAACCAATGATAGAGATAGAACTAATGGTATATTTTTTGTAAGTTATGCAGAAGAGGAAGAAAGAGGCTTATTTGGATTATTTGGAGGAAGAAATTCTAACGAAAATTCTCAAGAAATAGTTTTGGGTGAGGAATCTCAGTTTGAAATAACAATAGTAGAAGAAAATGGTAAAACTTTTGTGAGAGCAATTTCAAAAGATGGTAATATTGAAAATTCAGAACAACTTTTATCAAAAATTAATGAATCTTTAAGCTAATGAAAAAAATAAATGAAATAACAAAAGGCAAAGCAAAATCAATGTTTAGTACTGAGAATAATGATCAATTAATTATGCATTTCAGTGATGATACCTCAGCATTTGATGGCAAAAAGAAAGAAGCCCTTTTAGGCAAAGGGGCGGTAAATAATCAATTTAATGCTTTTATTATGGAGCATCTAAAAGAAAATGGTGTTGAAACTCATTTAATTGAAGTGATTAATAGCACAGATTCTCTTGTATATAAACTTGATATGTTTCCAATCGAATGTGTTATTAGAAACAGAGCATCTGGATCAATATGCAAAAGACTTGGTACAGAGGATGGACTAGTTCTAGAGAATCCATTGTTTGAATTCTTCTTGAAGGATGATGATTTAGGCGACCCACTAATTAATGATGAACATATTCTTTCATTTAACTGGGCCAATCTTGAACAAATTAAAGAAATGAAAAAACAAACCTATAAGGTAAATCAAATACTTTCTAAACTCTTTTTAAGATCAGGTCTAATATTGGTAGATTTTAAAGTTGAATATGGAGTTTATAAAGATAAGATAATCCTAGCTGATGAATTTACTCCAGATGGTTGCAGGCTTTGGGATTCAGAGACCATGAAAAAAATGGATAAAGACAGATTCAGACAAGGTTTAGGTGATGTAGTTGAATCTTATCATCAAGTTGCAGATAGACTAGGCATGAATATAGAAACTTGACTAAAATAGTCAGGTATTTATAATTCCCACGTGAGATTAACTACAAAAAGCAGATATGCTGTTAGTGCACTTACTGAATTGAGCTTTTTACAGTCTTCGGGACCTGTCTCTTTGAGCGATATATCTAATAATCAGAATATAGAGCTTACATATTTAGAACAGATTTTTCGTAAACTTAGATTAGCTGGTATTGTTAAGAGTATTAGAGGAAGAAATGGAGGATACTTATATGCTAAGAATCCTGCCTCAATTACGATAAAAGAAGTAATGCATGCTGTCGATGAGGTACTCGATGCAACTAAATGCAACGGAACTTCAGCTTGCCATAATGGTAAAAAATGCAGCACTCATGACTTATGGCACGAACTAAATAATATTGTTGAAGATTATTTAGAAAAAATTACTATCTATAGTCTTGTAGAATCATACGATAGCCCATATATTAATGTTAAAGAGATAAATTAGATGAGCACACAATCTACAATTTATTTGGACTACGCTTCAACCACACCAGTTGATCCAAGAGTAGCTTCCAAAATGATGGAATTTTTGACTCCTGAAGGTGAGTTTGGTAATCCAGCGTCTAGATCGCATAGATTTGGATGGAAGGCTGATGAAGCTGTTGAAGAAGCAAGGTCGCACGTTGCTAATCTTGTAAATTGTGATCCTCGTGAAATAGTTTGGACATCTGGAGCTACTGAAGCTGATAATCTTGCCATCAAAGGGGTTGCCAGATTTTATAAATCTAAAGGAAATCATATTATTACTTCAAAGATAGAACATAAAGCTGTTCTTGATCCTTGCAGGCAACTTGAAAGAGAAGGTTTTGAAGTTACATACATAGATCCTGATGAGGGTGGGGTTATAAGCCCTGAAACAATAAAAGCATGCATTAAAGATTCAACAATATTAGTATCTATAATGCATATTAATAATGAACTAGGTACGGTTAATGATTTAGAAAAAATTGGTGATATTGTAAGAAAACATGGTGCATTCTTTCATGTTGATGCTGCTCAAAGTACGGGAAAAACAACAATCGACTTAAAAAACCTTCCTGTTGATTTAATGTCTTTTTCAGCTCATAAGACTTATGGTCCTAAAGGCATTGGAGCACTATATGTTAGAAGAAAACCTAGAGTAAGATTAGAGGCATTAATTCATGGCGGTGGTCATGAAAGAGGAATGAGGTCTGGAACATTAGCAACTCATCAGATCGTTGGAATGGGAGAAGCATTTAGATTAGCAAATGAAGAAATGAATGATGATCATAGTAAAATATCCTCCTATCATGAGAAATTCCTAGAAAAAGTTAAAAAAATAGACCATGTATATATCAACGGAGACTTAGATAACAAAGTTCCAAATATTTTAAATGTTAGTTTTAATTTTGTTGAAGGAGAGTCTTTAATAATGGGTCTCAAAGATATTGCGGTTTCATCTGGATCGGCTTGCACATCTGCAAGTTTAGAACCATCATATGTATTGAGAGCCTTAGGAAGAAAAGATGAATTAGCTCATAGTTCTATAAGATTTTCATTTGGAAGATTTACCACCGATCAAGATATAAATAACACTTTGGATATACTAGAAAATGTAGTTGAAAGGTTAAGAGAGCTATCGCCTTTATGGGAAATGCATCTCGATGGGGTTGATTTAGATAAAGTTGAGTGGAATTTGCACTAGGAGAAAAATATGGCGTACAGTAAAAAAGTTGTAGATAAATTTGAAAATACTTTAAATAACCCAGAGGCATTTAAAGTTGGGAGATTTGATCCATCAGAAGCAAATGTAGGAACTGGAATGGTGGGAGCTCCTGCTTGTGGTGATGTAATGAAGCTTCAAATAAAATGTGAAGCAAAAGGAAATACTCATATTATTAAAGATGTTAAATTTAAAACATATGGATGTGGTTCAGCTATAGCATCTTCAAGTGAGTTGGTTGAAATGTTGATTGGAAAAACTTTAGAAGAAGCTAAAGCTATTAAGAATATCGAGATTGTAGAAGCTTTAGAATTACCCCCAATAAAAATCCATTGCTCAGTTCTTGCCGAGGATTCAATCAAGCAAGCAATAGAAGACTACGAAGCTAAACAATAATTTAATTATGGATAGTATTGACTCCTCAGATCTTAATTTCTCTGAAAGTGCTCTTGAGCATTTCTCTAAGGTTCTCAATGATAGAGGCAAAGGTGAAGGAATTAAACTTGGCATTAAAGAGGCAGGATGTTCTGGTTACGAATACACTTTTGATTTTGTTGACGAGATTATCGATGATTATATAAGTTTCGAAAAAAATGGTTTCAAAATATTTATTGACTCTAAAAGCTTTTCTTTTCTCAAAGGAAGCCTTATTGATTATCAAGATGATGGATTAAATAAGGGAATAAAATTTATAAATCCTAATGCTAAAGCAGTTTGCGGGTGCGGTGAAAGCTTTACCCTTTAATTTATGGCAAAAATAAAGATATGGCCTCATAAGGAAATCTGTCCTAATGGAGTAGAAATAGAATCACTCCCAGAAGAAACAATTTGTGAGGCAGCTTTAAGAAATAATATTAAGATAGAACATGCATGTGAAATGTCAGCTGCTTGTACAACATGTCACTGCATTGTAAGAAAAGGTTTTGATGTTTTAGAAGATGCTAGTGATATAGAAGAAGATTTGCTCGATAAAGCATGGGGATTAGAACAAACTTCTAGATTAAGTTGTCAAGCAATTCCACCAGAGAATGAAGAAATAGAAATTGAATTACCAAAATATAATATTAATATGGTTTCTGAGGATCATTAGTGCAACAAATAGATTGGATAGATGTGTTAGAGATAGCTATTGAGCTAGCTGATAAATTTCCAGAAACTGACCCGCAATGGATTAGTTTTCCAGATTTACATAAAAGGATATGTGAACTTGATAATTTTATAGGAAATCCAAAGAAATCTAATGAAAAAATTCTTGAAGCTATTCAGATGCATTGGATAGAAGAATCAGAATAACTCTAATATAATACTGTATAAATTTAGGACATATATATGGCTATTGAACAAACATTATCAATCATAAAACCAGATGCTGTTGGCAAGAATGTTATTGGCAAAATTATCTCTAGATTTGAGGATAATGGGCTTTATATAGTTGCTGGTAAATTAATTCATTTAACAGATGAAATGGCATCAGGCTTTTATGCAGAACATGATGGAAAACCATTTTTTAATGATTTAAAAGTTTTTATGACTTCTGGTCCTGTTTTTGTTCAAGTACTTCAGGGAGAAAATGCAATTCAAAAAAACAGAGATCTGATGGGTGCAACAAATCCTCAAGAAGCTGTTAATGGAACCATAAGAGCAGAATTTGCTCAAAGTATAGATGCTAATGCCGTTCATGGTTCAGACTCTGCTGAAAGCGCTAAAAGGGAGATTGAATATTTCTTTTCTTCTAAAGAAATATTGAATAAATAAATTGCAATCAAAACAAAATCTTTTAGGTTACTCTCTTGAATCTCTAGAAGATTTTTTTTTAAAAAATAAAGAATCTAAATATAGAGCCAAACAACTTTTAAAATGGGTTCATCAAAAAGGCATTATAGATTTTGACTTAATGACTGATTTCAATAAAGACTTAAGAAAAAAGTTAAATAAAATAGCATATATAAAACCTCCCTCTATTCACGAAGAACATATTTCTGAAGAAGGGACAATTAAGTATGTTGTTGAGCTTGAATCAGGCTCGATGATAGAAATGGTTGAGATACCTGAGAAAAAGAGAAGAACATTATGTGTATCCTCTCAAGCTGGATGCGCTCTTCAGTGTACTTTTTGTGCCACTGGGGCTCAAGGTTTTGAACAGAACCTTGACAGTCATGAAATTATTGGACAGTTATGGCTATCAAATTTTCATAAAAAGCATAATAAACCAATAACAAATGTTGTATTTATGGGCATGGGAGAACCGTTGTTAAATTTTGATGCTGTAATTGAGTCAGCAAAAATTATGAAACATCAGTTTGCATATGGACTTTCAAGAAAACGAATCACCATAAGTACTTCAGGTATAGTCCCTAATATTAAAAAGCTGCATGATAAAATTGATGTTTCATTAGCTATATCTCTTCATGCTGCCGATGACAAGCTAAGAGATGAGATAGTACCAATTAACAATAAATATCCTATTAGTTCTTTAATAAAAGCATGTACAGATTATTTAAATCATTATCAGAATAAAAGGAGCATTACTATTGAATATATTCTTATAGAGGGTGTTAATGATTCTATTGAGCACGCAAAAAAGTTAACGAGATTGTTATCAAGATTGTCATGTAAGATTAATTTAATACCATTTAATAGTTTTAATGGATCTAGCTATAAAAGGCCTAGTAATAAAAAGATTAATATATTTAAAGATTATTTAATGAATAAAGGCTATATAACAACATTAAGAATTACTCGTGGTGATGCAATCGATGGAGCTTGTGGTCAATTAGTTGGAAGCCTAAATAATTCTATCAAGGGAAAGCATCTTATATCTCACAAATCAATATAATGGAGAATGAACTTAAATCTGCAAATTCAGTAAAAACTGGTAAAAAGTTTAAAGAAAAAAGAGCTGAGATAGGCCTATCCGTTAATCAAATATCTAAGAAATTATTTATAAATAAAGATTATTTAATTGCCATAGAAAGTGGCGATTATTCAATCTTTCCAAGTGAGACTTTTGCTAGAGCTTACTTTAAAAAATATGCTAATTTTTTCAATATAAATTCAGAATTTCCTGGTATTTTTGAATTAAAAATAGAAAAGAAACATAAAAAAATTTCTTCAGAAATAAGATTTACCAATACTTTAAATATAAATATTTTTTATGCTGTTATTGCA
>MDTB01059859.1_pt1 | contig 12194 bp, 11 predicted proteins | sample 811161 | NCBI WGS metagenome assembly MDTB01 (sample SAMN05326650, study PRJNA326480) | marine metagenome | isolation source: seawater | place: Mediterranean Sea | collected 2009 | reverse complement strand
TCCATATCGAATCAAATTGATTATGAAGTTAGTGTTTGATATTTACAAGTAATATTTCATGCAGCATTTAAAAATATTCATTAATCTAACAAGAATTAATAAGCCGATTGGTTTCATGCTTTTATTTTGGCCTTGCTCGTGGGGATTAGCTTTTGCTTACAATGAGAATCAAAACTTGAATTTATTTCTATATTATCTGATCTTATTTTTCTTAGGTTCAGTTTTAATGAGAAGCGCAGGATGTATTTTTAATGATATAGTAGATAAAGATTTCGACAAAAAAGTTCAAAGAACTAAAAATCGACCTATAGCCTCTGGAAAAATAACTGTTACACAATCTCTAATTTATGTTTTGATTTTATGCTCAATTGCTTTTTTAGTTTTAATTCAATTCAATATATTAACAATTATTCTTGGAATGAGTTCAATGCTATTGGCCTTCGCTTATCCTTTTATGAAAAGAATTACTTACTGGCCTCAATTATTTTTAGGTATTACCTTTAGTTGGGGAATTATGATGGGATGGACTGCAATAAATAATTACGTAAACCTAGAAATTATAATTCTATATATATCAGCCATATTTTGGACATTGGGTTATGACACGATTTATGGAGCTCAGGATATGTCAGATGATGAAATAATTGGATTAAAATCAACTTCAATAAAATTTAAAAAACATATTAAATTATTTGTTTCTATTTCTTATTTGATTTTTATAGCTTTAATACTTTATTTGTTTAATAATTTTTTAGGAAAGAATATTTTTTCTTTTTTTCTAATATTATTTGTTTTAAGTCTCGTGTATCAAATATTAAAATTAAATAAAAATAAGTCAAAGGATTACTTAAAATTATTTAAAATAAATAATTTTACAGGTTTGTTTTTATTTGTCGGAATTTACTTAATAAATCTATAAAATGGAATTTAAAGAACTTATAATTATTTTAAAAAAAATTTTTAAAGAGTATGTTAGGAAACATATCAAAAAAATCTTTATTGCTTTGATAATGTCTATTATCGTAGCAGGTAGCACCGCTGGAATAGCGTGGCTTTTAGATCCTGCTGTAAAAAAAATTTTTATAGAAAAAAATAAAGTATTAGCATTATTTATTCCAATCTTAATTATTTTAGCTTTTTCAAGTAAAGGAATTTGTTTATATATTGCGAAAGTCAATATTCTTAGAGTAGGTTTTGAGATAGCCGGAGAGCTTCAAAAAAAAATAGCAGAAAATATATTAATTTCAGACATTAAAACTTTAGATAGCAGACATTCGGGTAAATATATTTCAAATTTTATGTACGACTCTTATCAAATTCAGAATCTGGTAAGCACAGGTGTATTAAATCTAATGAAAGATAGCTTTTCACTTATCGCTCTTTGCTCAGTAATGTTTTACCAAAATTGGAAGCTCGCATTGTTTGCTATGCTTATGATGCCTCTTGCAGCAGGATTGGCGAAATCGTTAGGTAAAAGAATTGGTAAAGCAACTGGTAAGGCAGGTGAATCTTCAGGAAATTTGACAACTTTTCTCTCAGAAATGTTTAAAGGATCAAGAATGATTAGAATTTATTTAAGAGAGGATGAGGAATTAAAAAAAGCAGAACATGTAATTGATGACTTAGTTGAAAAAAACATAAAGATAGGTAGCGTAATGATAAGAGCAACTCCTTTAATGGAAACTCTCACAGGTATAATGATAGCTGGGTTTATTTTTTATTCTGGGAAATTAGTCTCTGCAGGAGAAATTGGGGTGAATAATTTTTTTTCTTTTTTAGCAGCTATGATGTTGGCATATCAACCTATTAGATCTTTAGCTACAATTAATATGGCAGCCTACCAAGGGGCAGCAGCTTATAAAAGAGTAAGCGCAGTTATTGATAAAAGTATTGAAATTGAAAATGATGAAACTCTACCAAGTCTAAAGGTTAAAAAAACTGATATAATTTTTAAAAATGTAAGTTTTGGGTATCCGTCTACTGATAAAAAAGCGATTTATAATATTAACTTTAATATAAGTGGAAATACTATGACCGCATTCGTGGGCCATAGCGGAGCTGGAAAGAGTACGATTATTAATTTACTTCCAAGATTTTATGATCCACAGGAAGGATCTATTTCTATTGATGATCAAGATATTAGAAAAGTCTCACTTAAATCTTTAAGAAAAAATTTATCATTGGTGAGTCAAGATATAATTTTGTTCGATGACACCATTAAAAATAATATCGCTTTTGCAAAAAAAAATGCTACTGAAGAGGAGATAGATAAAGCTTGTAAATATGCAGCGGCTGATGAATTTATAGATAAACTTCCAAAAAAATACGAAACTATAATAGGTGAAAATGGATTAAGACTTTCTGGAGGACAAAAACAAAGGATTTCTATTGCAAGAGCAATCCTTAAAGAATCGCCTATAATTTTATTAGATGAGGCTACCTCTTCATTAGATGCCGAGTCAGAAAAGATTGTTCAAAATGCAATATCTAATTTAACCAAAAATAGAACTACCTTAGTTATAGCTCATAGATTATCTACTATTCTAAATGCCGATAAGATTTTTGTATTAAAATTTGGTAAAATAATTAATTCCGGTACTCACTTATCATTATTGAGTAATTGCAAAGAATATAAATCATTATATGAAAAACAATTAAAATAAAATGATTCTGATATATAGGATCTTTACGAATCTAATTTACCCATTTTTATTTTTATTTATTTATTATAGAAAAATGGCAGGAAAAGAAGACCCAATTAGATTTAAAGAAAAACTTTTCATCTCTTGTTTTAATATTAAAAAAAAAGAAAATTCTAAATTATTTTGGTTTCATGCTGCGAGTATAGGAGAGTTTAAAAGTATAATTCCAATAATTAATAAATTAAACGAAAACCATAAAAATTTAAAATTTCTTATTACTACAACTACTTTAAGTTCTGGAAATCTAGCCAAGGTTGAGTTAAAAAAAATTACTAATGCAGAACACAGATATTTTCCATTTGATATAAATTTTTTAATTAAAAAATTTATACAATTATGGCAACCAGATAGAGTTTTTTTAGTAGATTCAGAAATATGGCCAAACTTAATTTTAGCTGCTAATGAATATAAAATTCCAATAGCTCTTCTTAATGGAAGACTGACTTTAAAATCTTCTAAAAGGTGGATGCTATTCCCTAATACAGCTGAATTTATTTTCAGAAAATTAAATTTATGCCTTTGTTCTAATCTTGAAACAAAAAATTTTCTAGAGAGACTAAATGTAAGAAAAGTTTATTATAAAGGGAATATTAAATTAATTGATAAAATTGATCAAAAAAAAATTAAAAATACAAATATATCTTATTTATCAAATAAAAGGTTTTGGTTTGCAGCAAGCACACATAAAGAAGAAGAAAAATTTTGTTTGAATGTACATATAGAATTAAAAAAAAAATTTAATGATATAATTACAATTATTGCTCCAAGACATATTGAGAGGACAAAAAAAATTCAAACCTTATTTAAAAAATCAAATTTTAATACGCAAATATTAAATCACAATGAAGATATTCAAGAAGGAAAAGAGATAGTTATAGTAAATTATTTTGGGGCATTTAATACTTTTTTCAAGTCCGCGAAAAGTGTATTCATTGGAAAATCTATAATTAAAAGTTTAAAGGATGATAGTGGGCAGAATCCAATTGAAGCAGCGAAACTTAATTGCAAGATTTATCATGGACCATATGTCTATAATTTTGAGGACATATATAAACATTTAGCAAATTATAATATTTCAGAAAAAATTGAAAACCACAAAGAATTGTGTGAATATTTATCTGTAGATTTGGAAAGTCCTTATAAATTAAAAAATAAAAATACAAATCCCATAAATGATATTGGGGAAAAAACTTTAAATGATACAATGTTAATAATTAGTAATTTTTTAAATGATAAGATTATATAAACCAAAATTTTGGGATAAAAAGATCGGTATAATTTCAATCATTTTATATCCGTTTTCTTTAATTTATATTTTTCTTAATTTGCTTAATAAAAAATTTTCTAAAGGAAAAGAATTTAAAACCCGGGTAATTTGCATTGGAAACATTTATTTAGGAGGAACAGGTAAAACTCCTGCCTCAGTTTATTTGGCTGCAGAATTTTCTAAAGTAGGAAAAAAAGCTGTAATTCTGAGAAAATATTATAAAAACCACAACGATGAATATAATCTTATCAAGAATTATACTAAAAATTTAATTATAAGTAAAAATAGAGTAGACGGTTTAAAAATAGCAGAAAAATCTGGATTTGATATTGTAATACTTGATGATGGACTTCAGGATTATAGTATTAAAAAAGATTTAAAAATAGCTTGTTTTAATGGTAGTCAATTAATTGGTAATGGTTTTGTTCTGCCATCCGGACCATTAAGAGAAAGCTTGTCTGCTTTAAAAGATATAAAAATATTACTAATTAATGGTGATTTAGATGAAGATTTTGAAAAAAAAATTCTAAGCATTAATAAAGATATAGAAATATTTTATTCATCATACAAACCAACAAATATAGAAGAATTTAAAAATAAAAAATTGTTTGCAATTGCAGGTATTGGAAATCCCGAGAATTTTTTTCAATTGATTGAGAAATACAATTTAAAAATTTATAAAAAAAAAATTTTCCCTGATCACTATAAATTTTCAAAGAACGAAATACAAAACATCATAGAAGAGGCAGAAGATGCTGGTTGCCAAGTTATAATGACTGAGAAAGACTACTTTAAGATAAATAATTATAATTTAGCCAATATAAAATATCTTAAGATTTCTTTAGAAATTAAAGAAAAAGAAAGATTAATGAAAATGGTAAATTTATAATATGGTTAAAAATTTAAGTTATTTTTTTCAATCAATTTTTATTTATTTCTTTTTTTTAGTGGGGCTAATTTTAAGAGTCAATATTAGTAGAAAACTTTTTTCTTTTTTATTTATGATAATTGGACCTGTTGTAAAATCCAAAAAAATAATAAATCAAAATCTTGATACTTTTTCCCAGGAAATTTCTTCTATAGAAAAAAAAAGTATAATTAATAATATGTGGAAGAATTATGGGAAAACTTTTATAGAGTATGTTTTTTTAAATAATTTTAAAAATAACAAATCTCATATTGATATAAGCGGTCAAGAAAATTTAATTCACAATATTAAAAAGGGGAAATCGGTAATTTTTGTTTCCGGCCATTTTGCTAATTTTGAGTTAATGTCTATGGAAATATCAAAAATGAATATTCAGTTAGCTACTATTTACAGACCTTTAAACAACTTTTTTTTAAATCCATTAATGGAATTCTTGAGAAAAAAATACATCTGTACAAATCAAATCAAAAAAGGTGTGAGTGGAGTGAGAGATGCCATAGAATTAATTAAAAAAAAATATTCAATAGCCTTAATGATTGATCAAAGACTTAGTGAGGGCGAAAGGATTAACTTTTTTGATAAGAAAGCACTAACTACTACTTTACCTGCTCAACTTTCCATAAAATATAATCTTGAAATAATTCCAGTTTATATAGAAAGAAATAAAGATGATACATTTAGTATGGAATTTCAAAAAGCGATTGACCCAAAAAATTTTAATAATAAAATAGAACTTACAAAAAAATTGAATAATGTTTTAGAGAAAATGATTATTAGAAATCCGAGTCAATGGATTTGGACACACAATAGATGGAAATAAAAATTATTTTTTTTCTAATTTAAATCTTTCATTGGCCTCTTTTGGAGAAAAATAAGCTTCTTGTAAATCTACGTTCCAATAGTTTAAGTTTTGTAAATTTATTTCTTTACCTGATATCGCACACAAAACATAGTCCCCCTCTTCAATAATTTCAAAATAATTGTGTTTAAAAATAAGTTTAGCTTTTTTTTTACCCATCAATAAATTATACAATACTAAATCAAAAATGAATATTGGATTAATTGGTAGTGGTGGTAGAGAGCATGCTTTATGCAAAAAAATTTACCTGTCAAAATTAGTGAAAAAAATAATTTGCATACCCGGAAACGCAGGTACATCCCGAATAGCTACAAATATTGATATAGATATTTTAGACTTTAAAAAAATTTTAAAAGTAATCAAATTTTATAAGATTGACTTAGTAATTGTTGGTCCAGAAGAACCATTGGTAAATGGAATAGTCGATTTTTTAAAAAAAAATAGAATTAAAGTATTTGGCCCAAATAAATATGCAGCAAAATTGGAAGGATCAAAGGCCTTTATGAAAATGATTTGTTCACAGAATGAAATTCCAACAGCTAATTTCAAGGTTTGTGATCGAATAGAACAAGTAAAAATTTTCCTGCGCAATAGCAAATTTCCTGTAGTTGTTAAAGCTGATGGATTAGCTGCAGGAAAAGGTGTTACGATTTGTAAAACGGATAAACAAGTCATTAAAATAACTTCTGAAATTTTTAAAGGAAAATTTAAATCTTCTAATAAAGTTGTTTTAGAAGAATTTTTAGAAGGCGAGGAAGTTAGTTATTTTATAATAGTAAACAATAATAACTTTAAATTTTTTGGTACTGCGCAAGATCATAAAAGAGTTTATGAAAAAGATAGAGGGCCCAATACAGGAGGGATGGGAGCTTATTCTCCAGCTCCAATTGTGAATAAAAGATTAGAAAAAAAAATTATTTCAAAAATAATTTATCCAACTCTAAAAGCTCTTAAAAAAAAGAAAAATCCATACAATGGTTTTTTGTATGTAGGCTTAATGATTAAAAATAATGAACCCTACTTAATTGAATACAACATTAGAATGGGAGATCCAGAATGCCAAGTAATATTACCAAGGTTGAAATCCGATATAGTGAAGATTTTCTTAAATGCAACTTCAAATAAATTAAAAAATACAAAAATAGAGTGGAAAAATAAAAAAAGCATGACAATTGTTTTATGTGCTAAAGGATACCCTGGTAAGTATAGTAAAAATTTAGAAATTAAAAATATTAAAAGAGTTATATTGTCAAAAAATGATATTATTTATCATGCAGGAACAAAGCTTGTAAATAATAAACTGAGATCAAATGGTGGAAGAATATTAAATATGACTACAATTGGAAATAGCTATTTTGAAATAAGAAAAAAAATAATTTCTAATATTAAAAAATTAAATTTAAAAAATAGTTTTTACCGAAAAGATATTGGCTGGAAAATAATAAATAAACATGAGAATAATTAGTGGTAAATTAAAAGGAAGAGTTCTAAAATATTTAAAAAATTCAAATACAAGACCACTCAAAGATAATGTTAGGGAAAGTATTTTTAATATTTTGAAACACTCTAATTTAATTAAAACTAAAATAGAAAACTCAAATATATTAGATTTATACTCTGGCACAGGATCTTTCGGAATTGAGTGTATTTCAAGAGGAGCAGAAGAAGTTGTGTTTATTGAAAAAGATTTAAGGGCAATGGAAGTTCTTAAATAAAATTTAATAAAATTATCAATTATTAATAAATCACAAGTTTACAATTATAAGATTGAAGATTTTTTAATTAAAGAAATTAAAAAGAAGTTTAACATTTTTTTTTTTGATCCACCTTTTGCCGATAAAAAATATTTAGAAAATCTTGAACTAATAAAAAAAAAAAAATTATTCGATAATAATCATGTCGTAATTATTCATAGAGAATTAAAATCCAAAGACAGATTTAAAGATTTTTTTGAGATAGTTGAAACAAAACTTTATGGTAGATCAGAAATTATTTTTGGTGAATTTAAGTAAGTATTTCTTTGGTAAATTTTTTTACTTGTTCAACAGCTGGTTGATCAAAAGGATTAGTATTTATTAGTTTGGCAATAATAACAGTCTCGAAAATAAAAAAAGACAGTAATTCGCCTAATGTCTCTTCATTTATTTTTTTTATTTTAAATTCTCTAAATGGAATCTTTTTGTTTATAAATGCTTTTATTAATGCTTGATTTTGAGCGTTTTTAACCGTGCTAAGCTTTTTGTTATTTAAAAAACTAGAGACTTTAAAATTTTTATTAATAATAATTTTTTCTTTTAAGTTGCTCTCAAAGTTAAAAATATTAAATAACTTATCTTTTGGCCCGTCTAAATATAGTTGCAATAAACTATGATGGTCTTTAGGAGCATTTGAGATTACTGGTAAAAAACCTTTATTTTTTTTTCCAAGACTCTCTGCTATTAATTGCTGGCACCAAAAAAGAGCTTTTTCTAGTCTGGGAGAATAATTTAAGAAAATTAAGTTATTAAATTTTTTAGAAATTAATAAGTTTGATAATTTTATTGTGCTATTCTTTAGAAAAATTTTATTTTTTCCTTTTAAACAATTAAGAATTCTTGATCTTAATCTAACAATATCTACTCCCATAAAATATGCAGGAATAATCCCTACTTCAGATAAAACGGAATATCTGCCACCTAAATTTTTTTTGTGCTCTATATAAAATAAATTTAGTTTTTTGGATAATAAGAATAAAAAGTTATTTTTTTTTTCAGTAATTATAATTATATTTTTTGCATTTTTTTTTATTATATTTAGAGAGAAAGTATTTGATAATGTTTCTACAGTATTACCCGATTTCGAAATTATGATAAAAAGTATTTTTGATAAATTTTCCTTTCTTTTGAACTCTGATATTTTTTTTTCATCAAGATCATTAAAAAAATAAACTTTTTTTTTTATTTTAGCTTGGAGAAATTGGTAAATAGCTTCAGAACCTAAAATAGATCCACCCATTCCGATTAAGGCAATAGTTTTGAACTTTTTAAATTGTTTTAAATTTTTTAATTTGAAATCAAATTTAAAATTATTATCAAACACATTTAAGGTTTTTTCGGTGTTTTTTATATCAGATTTTATTTTTAAGAATATTCTGTCAAATTTTTTATGTGAAATTTTTTTATTCTGACCAATTTTTTTAACTTGGATATTATCTTTAAAATGTAAACAGTTATTTATCACTTACGAATTTTGATTAAAATTGACTCTTCTATTGAAGAGGACTTACTTTTTAAGCTATCTTGAGTTTTTGGTGCCTTTAAAATTTTTTTAATTTTTTCCTCATCATTTTCTTTTTTTTTGGAAATTGTTCCTGGCTTTGGAATTTCTTCATAATTTGGTGGTAATACTAATGGTTCTCTTTTTTTTACTAAAAACTCATCTGTTGTAGATATTTTTTCATTTCTTAAAACTTTACCAGCCTCTTTTGCAGCCCCACAAGAAGTAAGAAAAGTTAAAATTAACAATATACAAATTTTTTTCATTTTTTTAAATTTTTATCAAAGAAACTATTTAGAACAAAAATAATTATTCCCATAGTGATAAATATATCTGCTACATTAAAAGTAAACCAGTGAAAATTGTTGTAATGTAGATCAATAAAATCAGGTACAGCTTGGTAGATAAGCCTATCATAAAAATTCCCTAGAGCACCTCCTAGGATTAATGCATATATCAGTTTATCTATAGATTTAGATAAAATTAGACAGTAAATTAATATTAATATTATTACACCAATTACGGTTGTGACTAAATTATATAGTAATATTGAGTTTGTACTCAATAAACCAAAACCAATACCAATATTCCAAATTAAATTAAAATTAATGTAATCATTGTAGAAATATATTGTTTCATTTAAATTAAAAATAATTTTCTGCTTTGAAATTCTATCGAAAAAAAAAATTAATATTATAATAAAAAAATAAAAAATATTTTCTTTTCTTAAGAAATTATTTTTTATTTCTTTAAAGTTAAACAAAAAGCTGTTTTTAATTAAATTGGACACTCAGATCTACTACATTTCTTTTCTAAAATTTTCCAACATCTTTCACATTTATTTCCTGTTGCTTTTCTTACTAGAATTTTTGTTTCTTTTGTATCCGATAATACAGTTTTAGCCTTAGATGTAATCAAGTATTCAGCTAAATCCAAATCTCGAATTAACTCTAATTTTTCTTTGTTTACAGATAATTGTATTTCTGCCTCTAAACTTGATCCGATCTCTTTGCTAGATCTCTTAGCCTCAATTGCTATATTAGCTTCTTGTTTAATCTTAAATAACTGCTCCCACTTTTCACTTAATAATTTATTTTCCCATTTTTTTGGAATATCTTCAAAAGTGTGTTCGTGAATATTTTTTTCTCCATTATTTATTAAGGTATAAACTTCATCTGTAGTAAAAACTAATATTGGAGCAAACCATTTTAGCAAACTCTCTAAAATTATATTAAGAACAGTTACACAATTTTTTCTTTTAATCGATTCTACGTTGTCGCAATAAAGAACATCCTTTCTTATATCAAAGTAAAAAGAAGAGAGATCTAATGTACAAAAATTCAATAAGTCTTTGTACAATTTATGAAAATTGTAATGTTTCAAATTATCTTCAACCGATTTACTAATATAGTAAATCTTATGCAAGATGTACTGTTCTAGTTCATCAAAATCTTTTAAATTTAATTTGTTAAAATTTTGTTTTTCAAATTTATCTTTCAAATTTCCAAGCATGAATCGAAAAGTATTTCTAATTTTTCTATAAGACTCTGCATGTTGCGTTAAAATATTGTTATCAATTCGTAAATCTTCAGAATAATCAGATGAGGCAACCCAAACTCTAAGAATGTCTGCTCCATATTTTTTTAAGATCTCTTCGGGAGATATTACGTTACCCATAGATTTTGACATCTTCATACCTTTGCCATCTACAACAAAGCCATGCGAAAGAATACTTTTAAAAGGTGCTTTCCCTCTTGTTCCACAAGACTCTAACAAAGATGAATGAAACCAGCCTCTATGTTGATCAGATCCCTCCAAATACATGTCTGCTGGCCATTTTAAATCCTCTCTTTTTTCTAATACGAAACTATGTGTTGAACCACTGTCAAACCACACCTCCACGATATCATTTAGTTTTTCATAATCATTTGGATTATAATCTTTTCCTAAAAAGACTTTAGGATCGTCCGTAAACCAACAATCTGATCCTTGCTTTTCATAAATAGAAGCAATCCTATCTACTACTTTTTGATCTCTCAGAGGTTCTTTGGTTTTTTTATTGATAAAAATTGGTAAAGGAACTCCCCAAACTCTTTGTCTTGAAACGCACCAATCCGGCCTTCCTTCAACCATAGATAATAACCTATCTTTTCCCTTACTAGGATAAAAAATTGTCTCATTAATTGATTTGATTGCTTTTTTTCGAAGATCATTTTTTTGCATAGAGATGAACCATTGAGGAGTTGCTCTATAAATAAGTGGAGCTTTAGACCTCCATGAATGCGGATAACTATGATTAAGTATACTGTTCTTAAGTAACTTTTTTTGTTCTTTCAGCTTTTCTATAACAATTGGATCTGCTTTAAATATATGTGTGTTTGTAAAATATGGTATTTCTTTTGTGTAAAGACCTGCATTATCTACGGTATAAAGAGAAGGTATATTATTTTTTAAACAAAGATTAAAATCGTCTGGCCCGTGGCTAGGGGCACAATGAACAATGCCAGTCCCTTGATCTAAATTAACAAATTGCCCGTCTAGCATAGGAACATTATAATTAAAATTCATTTTTACAAATGGATGATGACAAATAGTTCCTTTGAGCTCTGATCCTTTAAATGTTTTAATCTCTTTATAATTTTTTATTTCACATTCTTTAGTGATTGTCTCTATCAAATTTTTTGCAACAACGACTCTTTTTTCCTTGAAATATTCAAGATCACTTATTTCTAAAACTGAATATTCAATATTACTATTGTAAGCTAAAGCTTTGTTTGCTGGTATAGTCCATGGAGTTGTTGTCCAAATTACTATACTTGTATCTTTTAAAAAATCTTTGTCTGTCTCTTTTACCTTAAATGCTACATAAATCGTATTTGACGTATGATCAAGATACTCAACTTCTGCATCTGCTAATGCAGTTTTTTCAACTGTGGACCAAAGCACTGGTTTAAAACCTTGATATAAACTTCCATCCATAAGAAATTTTCCTAATTCTCTTACAATTTGAGCCTCAGCTTCAAAGCTCATGGTAGAATAATAGTTGTCAAAATCTCCAACTACTCCAAGTCGTTTAAACTCTTTTATGTGAACATCAATCCATTTTTTTGCAAAGTCTCTACACTCTTGTCTAAAATCTTTTATAGGGACTTCGTCTTTATTTTTTTTCTTTTTTTTATATTG
>MDTB01192216.1_pt1 | contig 12195 bp, 11 predicted proteins | sample 811161 | NCBI WGS metagenome assembly MDTB01 (sample SAMN05326650, study PRJNA326480) | marine metagenome | isolation source: seawater | place: Mediterranean Sea | collected 2009 | reverse complement strand
ACCCATTAAAGCTCCAGCAACAGTTCCAACACTATCAGACATCATTGCTTTTTCTATATCTTTTACTTTACCATTTTTATCGACTTTACCTGCTACGTTAGCAACTGAAGTCAGTGTTCCTGCAGTATCAAAAAAGTCTATAAATAATAAAGTAAAAATCACTGTTGACATTCCTGCAGTAAACGCTGCTGTGAGATCAAAATCCATGAGATAAGTCATTGGAGGTATACTTCCAACGATGCCATTAAATTTTGCTAACCCTGAAGCCCAAGCAATAATACTAAAAACTATAATACCAATTATAATATTTCCTTTAATATTCAGTTTTTCCATAACTATCATTGAGACAAACGCAAGACATCCTAAAATTATCAAAGGATTTTTAATATCACCCAATGTTACTAAAGTAACAGGATGATCTGCGACAACACCCATTATTTCTAATCCAATAATTGCAAGGAACAAACCTATTCCAGCTCCTATGCCAAGCTTTAGACTTTTTGGAATTGAGTTGATTAACCAAGCTCTAATCGGCGTTAATGAGATAATTAAAAATAATACACCGGCAACTAAAACAGCCCCTAGGGCAGCTTGTGGTGTATATCCCATACCTGCAACTACTCCAAATGCTACAAAAGCATTAATTCCCATACCAGGCGCAAGACCAATAGGCCATGTTTTTCCGTAAAAAGCCATGATAAAGCATGCAAGCGCTGTTGCTACAATTGTGGCTGTAAAAACTGCTCCAAAATCAAAGAAACCTTTTTCGGGACCCGCAAATTCACCTGACAAAATAAATGGATTCAAAAACATAATGTAAGCCATTGTTAAAAAAGTTGTAACTCCAGCAATTACCTCTGTTTTGAAATTTGTTTTGTGTTTTTTATATTCAAAATATTTTTCCAACATTTTTCCTCCTATAAATTCTTCGTATTTGATTCTCCAAGTAAATTCCCTGTTTAATCTAAACTTATTAACATAATACAACTTATAAGTTTATATTTGTAAAGCAATTATCTTGATAGCATTAAAAAATGAAAATTTTTAAATTAATTCCATTAATAATCATTTTAACATTTACAATTTATGGATGCCAGACAGTAAAAAATAAAACTGACGAAATTGTAGAAAAAGAAAATCAAAAACTAAGTAAATATATTGGCAAAACATCTAATGAACTTAAAGTTGATTTAGGTATGCCGGATGAAGATTATAAAAACACAAAGGGAAACCTTGAATTAGTTTATAAAACTAAAAAATATGGAATTCCTTGTGAAAGAAAATTCGAAATTAATGCTAGTTTAATTGTAATTGGCTTTGTATCTAATGGGTGTTTTTAAGTTTACCTGCGGAGAATAAATCTCCGCAAGTAAGGGTAAACTTATTTTATAGCAATAAGTTTTTTCTTTTTATGTTCTGGAACTATTCTTTCACATGATATTGTTAAAAGACCATCTTTAAGTGCAGCACCATTTACTTTTACATCGTCAGCAATTGTAAATGATCTTGCAAATTGTCTTTGAGAAATACCTTTATGAATGATTTCTCCATCACCACTATTATCATGAGATTTATCAACTTGTTTTGTTTTTACAGTTAATAAATTATCCTCAAATTCAACCTCAACATCATTTTTATTAAAACCGGCTAATGCAACTTCTATTGCATAGTTATCTTTACCAGTTTTTCTAATATTGTATGGTGGGTAATTTGACTGCATAGTCATTGCACCATTTCCTAGCATATTTTCAAATTGATCAAACATATCATCAAAACCAATTGAAAATGGTCTAAGAGAGTTGAATATAGATAGATCCTTACTTGTCATAATATCCTCCTTTGTTAAGCAAGTTTTTTGTAAGCCCCATTAGGCGACATACAAACTATATTTAAGAATTAATTAAATATTTTCAAGATTTGAAAACTATTTTTTTTTTGAGATCTTTAATGCAAAAGCATAATCAAGAGCTATTTCTTCAATTGCACCATCTCTTCCAGATTTACCACCATGACCTGCGTTCATTTCAGTCTTTAAAAGTAACAAATTATTATCTGTTTTATAATCTCTAAGTTTAGCAGTAAATTTTGCAGGCTCATCAAACAATACCCTATTGTCACTTAAACTGGTCGTAATTAGAATATGAGGATAATCTATTTTTCTGATATTATTGTAAGGGGCGTAAGAGTAAATATACTCAAAATGTTCTTTATTATCTTTTGCATTGCCGAATTCATCAAATTCTCCAACTGTTAAAGGTAAAGAATGGTCAAGATTAGTTGTTAAGGAGTCAACAAAAGGAACTGCCATTATAATTCCTAAAAATATTTCAGGTACTTTATTTACTACAGCTCCCATCAATAATCCTCCAGCAGATCCACCCATACCAATTATTTTTCCTTTAGAGGAATATTTATTTTCAATCAAATATTTCGCAGCATAAATATAGTCTTCAAAAGTATTTTTTTTGTTAGTAAGTTTACCTTCTTTCCACCATTTCATTCCTTTTTCCATTCCACCTCGTATATGTGCTGTTGCCCAAATTATATTTCGATTGATTAGACTTAATCTTGTTGAAGAAAAACTTGGACTCATTGAGTTTCCATAAGAACCATAACCATATAAAAGTAAATTTGCTGATCCATCCATCTTAGTTTCTTTATGTCTAGTAATCGTCAAAGGCACATATCTTCCATCATGAGATTTATATTCAATTCTTTCTACAATGTAATTATTTGGATTGTGTCCTGAAGGGATTTCTTGCTCTTTAACTAATTTTTTAGATTTATTTAAAAGGTTAAATAGATAAACTCTTGAGGGAGTTTTTGGTGATGAATATCCAATATAAATTTCATCTGTATTTTTATCTTTTTGTCTTAAAGATATGCTTGGTACACAAACAGTTTCATCAGTAATAATTAATTCTTCCTCATTATTTTCAGAAATGTTTCTTACGAAAAGCTTATCCAAAGCATTAGAAGTTTCAGATCGAATAATCCAATTTTTTAAAAATACACAGCCACCAATTAAAACCTCATTTTTTGCTGGTATAAAATTTTGCCAATTTTGTTTTTCAAGACTATTTGAAATATCAATTTTGAAATCTTCAGCATCTTTATTTGTATGATTATAAAATTTGTTATCCCAAGAATTTACGGAGTATAAAATTCCTTTTTCTCTCTTAATGATAAGTTTAGGATTGGGTTTTTTTTCATCTATTTTAAAATAATATTGTTCAGATGTATTATGGTCAGAGGTTGAAATAAAATAATATTTTTCGTCTGAACTAATGTTAATACTGACTGTAAACGCTTCACTCTTTTCCTCAAAAATTAATTCATCTTTATCTTTAACACTTCCTATTTTATGTCTATAAATTTTTCTAGCCCGATGATTTTCATCTAATTTTGAATAAAAAATATATTTATCATCTAAACTAAAATGAATGCCTCCAGATGTATCAATTATTTCTTTTGTGATTAATTTATTAGTATTAATATCTCTTATATAAATAGTATAATATTCACTGCCTTTAGTATCTAAAGAATAAGCAAGAAATTTATCATTATGACTCACCTCTAAATCACCAACCCCAAAATAATCAACTCCTAGTTTTTGTTTTTCTTCATCACCATTCCAAATTTCTTCTATATCACTAGTATTAATTTTTTTTCTTAATTTTATTGAGTAGTTTCCCTTAGCTGTAGTTTTGGTCCAGTATTCATAAGTATGATCTTTGTAAGAAAGAGACTCATCATCAAGTTTAATTCTTCCCTTAATTTCACTAAATAATTTCTCTTGTAAATCTTTGGTATCTTTTAAGTGATATTCTGTAAAAGTATTTTCTTGCTCAAGATATTCTTTAACTTCAGGATTTAATTTATTTTTATCCTTTAAAACATCTAAAATATCTTTTTGATGTATCCAGCTGTAATTATCCTCCCAAGTTACATTGTGACAAGATTTTATTTCTGATTTTTTTCTAAGTTGTGGTATTTTCATTGATATTAGAAATATATGAATATTATAATTTATACAGTAGCAATATTAGCTATTTTTTATTTACTTTTGAGACTCATAAGTAATATTTCATCAAAAAAAGTATCAAAAGGTCTAAGGTTCTTAATCATTATTGGACTAATAGTGTTAGCAATCTTATTTGCAATTGGTGGGAAATTTTTATTAACCTTACCCCTTACATTGGCAAGTTTGGCATTATTAAAATTAAAAGGTTTATCTATATTTCAATTAATATCTCTTTTTAGATTAATTCAAACACTAAGGAGAAGTGGCAGGTTTTCATTTAACAAATCTCGAGATAATAATTTTTCGTCCTTATCCATTTCAGAGTCTTGTAAAATCTTAAATTTAGATGAAAAAAAAAAATTAACTAAAGATGAAATTAATAAAGCATATTTAAAAATTCAAAAGAAAATACATCCTGATGTGTCTCCAGAAACTTCTAGACTGTCATCTATTGTAAATGAAGCAAGGGATGTACTGTTAAACGAAATTAAATAAATTTTTTTACTTTTTCTATAACCATATCTACTGAAATAGTATTAGGATTTAGTTTTGAATTATGTGAAATTTTGTCAATATCAATTCCATTTGGAATAATTCTATTTTGATTGATACTATAATCAGAATAAGCTCTCGGTGTATCCAACAAAATTATAAAACTTGGTTTACCCATTTGACAAGATAAATGGTGTCCAAAAGAATCATTTCCAATATACATGTTACTTATTGAAATGTAATCTTTAACTTCAGATATACTTTTATTACTTAAAGATTCACAATTTTTTCCCCCCACTTCTTCAATTATCTTTTTTGCTTCACTGTCCTCATCAGGACCACAAAGTAAATAAAAATACTTTTTATCGATGTTATTAAGTTTTTTAATTAAACTTAAATAATTTTTATATCCCCATTTTGTAGTTGGTCCAGATGAACCTATTCCAAGGATAATTTTTTTTAAATTATTTTGCTTTAATTTTTTTAATTTTTCATCATTTATGAAAATTTTAGTTTCAGTTGGACACTCTTTAATACCCAAACTTTTTTCAGTAAAAATTTTTGCTGTTTTAACTAAATGTAATTTTTTTTTTTAAATAACGGGTAGTGATAGATGTTTTCTATACCAGCAATTTTACTTGATAAAAGATATCTTAAACTTGGGTAAAAGATAAAAAAATTTTTTAAATTTAAATTTTTAAGGAATTTTGATAATTTAAAAATATCAGTCAATCTTTTATTAAATTGATTTAAATGAATAACTTCATTAAAATTTGGATCATCAATTAGAATTTCATTTAATTTTGGATTTAAAGTTATCAAGCTAACCGGCCCAAATTTTTTTGCTATTTGGTGGCAATAAGTTAAATGTAATAAATTTGCTCCTAGACCTTTATAACTTAAGAAAATTCCTGTTTTCATATAAATAATTTTTCTATTATACTTATTTAAAAAAAATTTATGTCAAAAATTAATGGTATATATGCAGCAGGACTATCGGTTTTAAATGAAGATTTAAGTCTAAATGTTGAAAAAACAATTTCACATTCTGAAAAAATTATTGACCAAGGATGTCATGGAGTTGCTATTTTTGGAAGCACAGGTCAGGCACAGCTTATTCCAGTTGTAGAAAAAATTGAGTTATTAAATAATCTTTCACAAAGTAAGTATAAAGATAACTTTATAATTGGAACAGGTTTAAATTCTTTAGGTGAGACTATCAATCTTATGAAAGTTGCAAAATCTTTAAGTTTCAAAAAATTTTTAATTATGCCACCAGCTTATTATAAGTATGAAGATTCTGAGGTAATTGAATTTTACACAAAAATTATAGAAGCTATTCCAGAGTCAGAAATTATTCTTTATAATTTTGAAAAACTATGTGGCTATAAATTTAGCTTAGATTGCATCAAGGAACTTGTTCAAAGATTTCCTCAACAAATAGTTGGTATTAAAGATAGCACTTATAATTTATTTGAAAATTTAAAATTAGAAAATTTTTCTATTTTACCTGGATCAGAATTAAAGTTATTAAATGGCTTAGAACTGGGTTGCTCGGGAATAATTACAGCAACTTGTAATGTAACAGCACAATTATCAAGGAAAGTATATGATGATTTTTTTTCTAACAAAAAACAGTCATATAATCAGAAATTGTGTGATGTTAGAAGCGTTTTTGATAAATACAATTTAATTTCTGGATTACATTCGTTTTGTTCTCAAGAAAACAAAATTTATAAAAATATATTGCCACCTTTGAGATTATTGAATTCAAAAGAAGAAAAAGAATTAATCGAGACTCTTAAAAATCTTAACTTTACAATAAAATCAAAAATGGCGGCCTAAAGTGCAATTAGCAAAATTTTTAAATAAAATATTTAAAAAAGGTGGTTTTATATTAACTGATGCTAATTCAATAGATTATATCATAGGGGAACCAGGAACTGATCCTATTAAATTAAAAATTTTAAACAAAAAACTACATTACAAATTATTATTTCATCCTGATTTATATTTTGGTGAAGCATATACAGATGGTGAATTAATTATTGAAAATGGATCCCTTACAGACTTTTTAGATTTGGCGTTAATGAATTTTGGAAGAGGAGAATTAAATTTTTTTAGTTATCTTATTAATAGACTTAGAGGCTCATACAGATATTTAACAAACTTTAATTTTATCAAAAAGTCAAAAATGAATGTATCTCATCACTATGATATTTCAGATGATTTATATGATTTATTTTTAGACCCAAAGAGACAATATTCTTGTGCCTATTTTAAAAACGAAAGTGATAGTTTAGAATTAGCACAGAATAATAAGATTCAACATATTATCAAAAAATTAAATATTAAACGAAATCAAAAAGTTTTAGATATTGGTTGTGGTTGGGGCTCTTTAGCAATAGATATTGCTAAAAGTGCACAGTGTGAGGTTACAGGAATTACACTTTCTGAAAACCAGTTAACACATTGTAATAAGAAAGCTAAAGAAATGAACTTGGAAAACCAAGTTAAATTTAGATTAATGGATTATAGAGAACTCAAAGAAAAATTTGATAGAATAGTAAGTGTTGGAATGTTTGAGCACGTCGGAAGAAAATTTTATAAAAAATTTTTTAATCAAATTGAAAACTTGTTAAGAAGTGATGGAATTTCGTTAATACACACGATAGGATCAGTTGATCCCCCAAGAGACCCACATCCATGGATAACAAAATATATTTTTCCTGGCGGTTATACACCTAGCTTAAGTGAAGTAACAACACCTATAGAAAAAGCAGGATTAATAGTGACAGACATAGAAGTTTTAAGGCTTCATTACGCTCATACTTTGAGACATTGGAAAGAAAATTGTATTAGAAATAAACAAAAGATTGTCGAAATGTTTGATGAAAAATTTTTTAGAATGTGGGAATTTTATCTCACTGGATGTGAAATGGCATTTAAGTGGGGTGACCAAGTTGTATATCAATTTCAACTTACAAAAAATTATACGTCAACTCCGGTGACTAGAGACTATATTTATCAATAAATTATTGATAGAAATAAGTCTCTTTAAAAATGAAAAAAAAACAAAAAAAATCAAAAAAACAAAAAAAATTAAAAAAACAAAAAAAATCTAAAAAGCTAAAAACAACTAGAAAAAAGAACTCAAAATTAAAGTTTTCAAAAAAAATTAAAAGATTCTCTAAAAAAAAATTTAAAAAGATAAAGAAAAAAAGATTTAAAAAAATTAATAAAAGAAAATATATAAATCTTAAAGTTAAAAAAGTTAAGAATAATGATAGTTTGGCACTAAAGTTAGTTAAATTGCAACTTTCATTAAAACCTCAATTTAACTTTAAGATTAATTTTAATTTAGAAAAATATATCCAAAGGTTCTTTGATAAAATTTCAGAAACAATTTCAAGTTATAAGATTCTTAAAAAAGACGAAAAAAGAAGATTAAAATTAGAGAAAATTGAAAATGAAAGAAAGCAAAAAATTGAGATTGAAAAACAAAAAAATGAAGAAGAAACTTTAAGATTAAGATTAAAAGAGCAGGCTTTAAAAGATGAGGTCAGGTTAGAAAAACAAAGAGCTAAAGATATAAAATTATTTTTAAGAAAAGAACAAGCACTTTTAAGAATTGAACAAGCCGAAAAACAAAAACAATTTTTAGAACAGCTTAAATTAGATAAACAAATAGAAAAATTTAGAATTCGTGAGGTAAAAGAACTAGAAAAGCTTGAAAAGATTTCCTTAAAAGAAAAAAGAGAGGATTATGCCGGCTTACAAGAGAGAATCTCTAAACTTAAAGAGAAATATAGAATTATAAGAGACCAAAAAATTAAAGAGAGAGTAGAGGCTCTTGGTGTAAAACTACAGGGCGATGAAGATAGACAAACTTTATTATTTAAAGAGAAAGAATATACTTTAGCAAGACAGCAGATTGAGTTTGCCCTAGAAAGTTTTTATAGAAGTGCTAGCAGTTTAGTTTTTCAATTAAACAAAAGGCATATCACAAGAAGCATGTCTATCTTAAGATGTATTGATAGAAGATTTGAGACTGGAGAGATTTTTATTAAATGGGATGAGTCTGAAGATGAAAAATGGTTACTTTTGATTTACATAAAGAATAACTCACCAGATGAAGGTATAGTTATTGAAGACAAAACAAATCCAGAAAAAAATATTTCCCATGAATTTAGAAGTGTGGATATATTTAAAGCCTCTGACACTATGGTAGATTCTTTAACTCAACTCATAGCAAGAAAAAGAGATAAAAATAATAATTAAGAATTTATAAAAAATTAGGTATTATCTTATATGATTTTAGGCACAGCTTTTCTAATAATTCTTTATCTAATTTTAAAATATATTCTTTCATGGATCACATACTATAATAATCTAGATACAAGGCTAGGTGATAGTACTTGGAGATTTAGTTATGATTATCCTGTGATAGGTGAAAGAGATATTTCTGACTTAGATGATAAGGATTTTGTAAGATTAAGAAGAAAAAAAAATAAGATTATTTTAGTAATGTACTCAATAGTTTTTATTATGTTTATGGCCTCAATGTCACTACTAAGCAAATTTTTCTTATTTTTTTTAGATTAGTTTTTAAGTTGTTTTTTATTTTTTATATAAAGAAAAAATGCAACTATTTCATATATAAAAGAAAATATCGTAAAAATTATTGGTAGTTTTAAAGAATTATATAAAAATTTGTACTTTGGCATCTTTTTCCATAAAAGTAAAAATGCCTCAGCGCCTTGTAAAATTTTTTCCCCATCTTTCACATGAAGTCTTCTTAGAAGATCACTACTATTTTTAGAAGTCTCCTTTTCAGCTTCTTCGTTATTTGTTATATCTACCCAGTCTATTTCTTCAATTTTCTCTTTTTTATACATATCAATTTCTGCCTTACAAATTTTGCATGAGTTATTGAAGTAAACCTTCATAGTATTTATATAAATACTAACTAATCTTAGAGATGTACATGCGTAAAATACACTAGTTGAAAATTATTTTAAACTAACTATGTTCTAATGGTCATGAGTAATTTCTTCGAAAAATCTGATTTATCTAGAAATGATGCAGAAAACATCATTTCAGATACATTAAAAAAATGTGATGATGGTGAATTATATTTAGAAAATTCTAAATCTGAGACAATACTATTAGATGACAACAAGATAAAAAATTCTAGTTATAATTCAGACTTAGGTTTTGGATTTAGAGCTGTATCAGGTGAAGTAGTAGCTTATTCTCATTCTAATGAGATATCTAAAAATTCATTAATGCAGTCTTCAAATAATTTAAAATCAACACTTAAATCTGCCAATGGTACTTACAATCACTCTATTCCTAAATCTAATAAAAAATATTATGAAAATATTAATCCAATAGAGCAAAAAACACTTAATGAAAAAATAAAAATTTTAAATCAAGTTAATGAATATCTCAGATCTAAAAACAGTAATATCAAACAGGTTACTGCTAATTTTAGTGGAGAACAAAAGTCCATAGAAATAATAAGATCAGGTGGAGAAACACTTACAGACGTACGTCCTTTAATAAGATTCAATGTATCTGTAATGCTTGAAAAAAATGGAAGAAAAGAAACAGGTGTTTATGGAGTTGGTGGAAGACAATCCTATGAGACATATTTAAAGGAGGATAATTGGAAAAATGTTTGTGATGAGTCTTTAAGAATAGCCTCTATAAATTTAGAGAGTAAACCGGCACCAGCAGGAGAAATGAAAGTTGTACTTGGACCAGGCTGGCCTGCTATTTTAATTCACGAGGCAATTGGACATGGTTTAGAGGGGGATTTTAATAGGAAAAAAACTTCTGCATTTCATAATCTCATGGGTCAAAAAGTTGCCAGTGAAGGAGTAACCATCGTTGATGATGGAACTATAGACAATAGAAGAGGAAGTCTTACAATTGATGATGAAGGAACTCCAACTGAAAAAACAGTATTGATCGAAAATGGAGTCTTAAAAAATTTTATGCAAGACAGATTAAATGCCAGATTAATGAAAACTAGATCAACTGGGAGTGGCAGAAGGGAAAACTTTAGACATATTGTTTTACCAAGAATGAGAAATACCATGATGTTAAATGGCAAACAAACCCAAGATGAAATGATTAAATCCGTAGATAAAGGGATTTTTGCTGTTAGCTTTGGTGGTGGCCAGGTTGATATTACGTCTGGAAAATTTGTATTTAATTGTACAGAAGCATATGAAATAATTAATGGTAAAATTGGTTCACCCATCAAGGGTGCAACTCTTATTGGAGATGGTCCATCAATTTTAAAAGAAGTTTCTATGGTGGGTAATGACATGATGTTAGATCCTGGTATTGGAACTTGTGGTAAAGCTGGCCAAGGTGTTCCAGTTGGGGTTGCTCAACCCTCAATATTGATAAACAAAATGACAGTTGGTGGAACAAAACTATAAATGGTCAAAGATCAAGAATATTTAGAAAAAAAAGCTTCTTATTGTTTAGATCTTGCAAAAAAATTAGGAGCTTCTGATGTTAGTGTAAATGTAGGCAGTTCTATTTCTGAGACTGTAAATTTTAGAAATAAAAATTTAGACGAGTCTAACAGATCAGATAACTTAGGTGTAGATATCACAACCTATATCGGAAAAAAAAAATCATCTATTTCTTCGTCAAATTTATTAAAAGATAATTTAGATATATTGATTGAAAAATGTATTGAAACAACGAAAAATACTCCTGAGGACGAATTCAATGCACTACCTGATAAAGATTTGCTTGCTAAAGAAGTAAAAGAATTAAATCTATTTGATGATAGCCATATTGAGAATGACGATAAAATAGATTATTTAACAAGATTAGAAGCATCTGCCTCAAAAGATAAAAAAATAGTAAATACAGAGTCAAGTTTCACTGAAGATAAATCAAATTTTATTTTAGTTAATAGTGATGGTTTTTGTAAAGGTTTAAAAACTTCATCATTTGTAGCTTCTAGTGTAGCAGTTGCTAAAGATGATAAAAGTATGGAGAGAGATTATGAATATACCCTTAAGTGTCATTTAAATGATATTAGAAGTGCTGATGAATTAGGAAAAATAGCTGCTGAACAAACCATTAGAAAATTAAGTCCAAAAAAAATTGGTAGTGAAAAGATTGCCATAATTTTTGACAAAAGAATTGCAAAAGGAATACTAGGTACTTTTGCAAGTGCAATATCATCTTCTGCTATTTCGAGGGGAACTTCCTTTTTAAAAGATAAGATTGATCAAAAAATATTTTCAGACTCAATAAATATTTTTGATAAACCAGATATAATAAGAGGCTTAGGGTCACGAAGCTTTGACTCTGAAGGAGTTAAAACAGAAACTTTAAAATTAGTGGAGAAAGGAATTTTAAAGCATTATTTGGTAGATACCTATAACGGAAAGAAATTAAGTCTAAAATCAAATGGAAGGTGTGGAGGAACAAGCAATCTTTTTTTTGATAATGGAAAGATTTCTTATAAAGACCTTTTAAATTCTAATTCAAAATGTCTTTACATTACAGAAACCATTGGTCATGGAAGTAACATTATAACTGGGGATTATTCTGTTGGTGCTACTGGTTTTTTAGTTGAAAATGGTGAATTTAAATATCCTATTAATGAAATTACAATTGCTGGAAATTTTAAAGATATGTTT
>MDTB01116621.1_pt1 | contig 12196 bp, 10 predicted proteins | sample 811161 | NCBI WGS metagenome assembly MDTB01 (sample SAMN05326650, study PRJNA326480) | marine metagenome | isolation source: seawater | place: Mediterranean Sea | collected 2009 | reverse complement strand
TAAATCTTGGAATTGAATTGGCTTTAAAAAAAAAAGCTGATTATTTAATAAGGATTGATTCAGATGATATTAATCAAAACCATAGAACAGATTACCAAATAGATTTTATGGAAACAAATCCCAATATAATAATTTGTACTTCAAATGCTTTCATTCTAAAAAACAATAAGTTAATTTCTTCACCAATATTGACTATAAAATCTTTATTTGAAAATAGATTAAGACCTTTTAGCAATCTTTTAGGATCGATTGACCTTCATCCAACTTTTTGTATGAGAATTAGACCCTTTAAAGAATTAAAAATAAGATACGGTACTATGCCATTAGAGAAATTACGAGGAATAAATTTTCCTTTTATGAGAAATGGAATGGAGGATTTATTGTTAATAAATATTTTGGTTTATTATTATGGATATAATTCAATTTTTAGAGATCCTAGAAAGAAATTGATTACTTATAGAATTAATACTAATAGTCTTACTCCAAATAGGAAAACAGATTTAAATAAACTTCTAGATCATGTTCTCTTAGCAAATAATATTTTGTATCTTAATAAATGTAAAAATAATAATTTATTCCTATTATGTAAAGCGATATCTAAGCATCAATTTAAGAGTAATTTACTTTACAATTATTTTTACGCTTTAATTGGGTATCTTATCGTTAAGTTTAGAGATTCTAATTTGCTATATAAGATATTATTATCCCCCATATTTATCTTTACGATACCAAGAATAACTATTCAATATATGAGAAAATAATATTGGATTTAAATTATAAAGAATAATAAGTATGGAAAATAAAACTAATTTTCTTATTATTGTTCCTACTCTTAATTCGTATAAGTATTTAAATAAGCTTATTATTTCGCTTAAAACCCAAACTTATCTTAATTGGAGGACAGTATTTATTGATGGTAATTCATCTCCAGAACATAAGAAATATCTAAAATCTTTATGCTCTGATAATAGATTCGTAATTCTCCAAGAAAATTATATTTCTAAAGGCTTATATCAAGCAATGTCTCAAGGGGTAGAAGTGGCGAGTGAAGAAGATTGGGTAATTTTTTTAGGCTCTGATGATTGGTTTAATTCCCCTTTTTCACTAGAGATTATGAATAAATATATCAAAAAGTCTAAGGGCTTTAATAAATTTAATTTGTTAGTTTATGGGACCCAATTTATACAAAAACATAATAATAATGTTTTGAGAGTAAACCAAGTTCCTACAAAGTTTAAAGCCTACTTTTCAAAGTTATTATTTTTTGGATATATGCCAATGCATCACTCTGCATGTTTCTCCTCAAAGTTAATTAAAAAAAATATGCCATATAATTATCAATTCCAGTTAGCAGCAGATTGTGATCTTTTTCTTAAATTATCAAAACATAAAAATCTAAAAATAAATTTTGTTAATGATATATTAATTAATATTCAGAGCGGCGGGATAAGTTCAACCTCTACATTAAGAAGGATTAATGAGGTATTCTCAATATATCTTAAACATTATGGCGTAAATTTTCTTATCCCTTTCACTATGCGCTATTTTTGGAAGATAAGATCAAGATTTAATATTTCTGACTATAAATTAAAATGCTATACAAAGAATAAAGAATAAATAATTATGGATAGCGTCCTTATTACTGGTGGAACTGGTTTTATTGGTATTCATACCTCTCTTTTATTAATAGAGAAAGGATATAAGGTTTATTTAGTTGATTCTTTAATAAATAGTTCATCTAAAGCTTTTAATAGATTACAAAATTATGTTTTAAAAAATTGTTCTCTTGCTTCTTCTGAAATATATTTCAGAGAAGGAGATGTAAGGAATATAAATTTTCTTAGAAATGTATTTCAAGATGCCCAGGATAATGGGAATACAATAAGTTATGTAATTCATTTCGCAGGATTAAAATCAGTTAATCAATCTATAAATTTACCTACTTTGTATTGGGACAATAATGTAAGTGGAACGATTAATTTGTTAAAAATAATGGATAAATATAATTGTAAAAATTTTATTTTTAGTAGTAGTGCCACTATATATAGCTTAGAAGAGAAATCACCTTTAAATGAAAGTTCTAAAATTGCTCCTTTTAATCCTTATGGTCAAACAAAAGCAGCAGTAGAAAATATTTTAAAAGATCTTGCACAAATCCCAAATGATTCATGGAATATAATTTCTTTAAGATATTTTAATCCTATTGGAGCCCATGTATCAGGCATTTTTGGAGAATCACCTAAAGGAGAACCTAATAATCTATTCCCTCATATATGTAATGTTGGGAGCTTAAAAGAAAAAACTTTGATGATTTTTGGAAAAGATTGGCCCACTGATGATGGAACATGTATTAGAGACTATATACATATTATGGATTTAGCAGAGGGACATTTGGATGCTATTAAATATATAACTAAAAGAACTAAAGAACCCTTTTTTTTGCCAATTAATTTAGGAAGAGGTAAAGGCATATCAGTTTTGGAGTTAGTTAAAACCTTTGAAAAAGTTAATAATATAAAAATTAATTTTAAATTTACTGATAGAAGGGCTGGAGATAAAGATATTGTTTATGCAGATTGTAAAAAAGCTAATAAAGTCCTTGGTTGGTTTCCTAAAAGAGATATAAATCAAATGTGTAGAGATGGATGGAATTGGCATAAAAATAATCAAAATGGATATTGATATTTGGAATAATGACTTTGCTTTATTTTTATTTATACTTTAAATGAAAATTTAACCTTTTAAATATTCTTTAAACCATGAGATAGTTAATTCTAGACCTTCTTCAAGTTCAATTAAAGGATGCCAATCTAGCTCTTTAATTGCTTTTTGAATATCTGGTTTTCTTTGTAATGGATCGTCTTGAGGTAAAGCTCTAAATATTAATTCTAGATTTGGATTTATTTTACTTTTTATTTTTTGGGCTATTTTGAGGATTGATAAATCATTAGGATTTCCTATATTTACTGGTGAAGTAATAGAACTATCCATTAGTTTTACAATCCCATCTATCAGATCACTAACAAAACAAAAAGATCTAGTTTGAGATCCATCACCATAAATTGTTAGTGATTTATTCTGTAAAGCTTGAAAAATAAAATTACTTATTACTCTACCATCGTTAGGACTCATTCTTGGTCCATAAGTATTGAATATTCTTACAATTCTGATATCTAAATTATGCATTCTTTGATAATCTGAACATAAAGTCTCTGATATTCTTTTTCCTTCGTCATAACAACTCCTTATCCCTATAGGGTTAACATATCCATGATAACTTTCGTTTTGAGGACTTATACTTGGATTACCATAAACTTCACTTGTGCTAGCAAGTAAAAATTTTGCCCCAACTCGTCTAGCGAGTCCAAGCATATTATAAGTGCCTAAAAAACTTGTTTTTGAAGTTTTTATCGGATTAAATTGATATTGAATTGGCGAGGCAGGACAAGCTAGGTGCCATATTTTATCTATTTCTAATTGAATAGGATTAGTAACATCATGCCTTATTATTTCAAGGTTTGGATGTCCAATCCATTTCTTTAGATTTTCTTTTTTACCGGTATAAAAATTGTCCAAACATATAACTTCTTGACCTTTATCCATTAATTTATCAATTAAATGTGATCCTAAAAAACCGGCTCCGCCTGTGACTAAATTTCTAGTAGGATAATTATTGTTTTTTTTACTCATACTTAAAAGAAAACATACTATACTATTACATTAACTTATGCTTATTAAAATTTATAAATCTAAAATTTTAAATTTAATAAGAAATTTTGTAAAAATTATAAAAACAACTAATAATTATTAATCATATATAAGATGTTAGATTAATACTCTGGATCTTGTTCAATAGTTTTTATTACAATGGGTTATAAAATAAAAAACATTTGTTGTATTGGAGCTGGATATGTAGGCGGTCCTACTATGTCTGTTTTTGCGAGTTTTTGCCCTGATATTAAATTTACGGTAGTTGATATAAACAGTTTTAAAATAGATGCGTGGAACGAAAAAGATCTCTCAAAACTACCAGTATTTGAACCTGGCTTGGATAAATTAATAAAAAAATGTAGAAGTAAAAATCTTTTCTTTTCAATAGATGTTGAAAAAATTATTTCTGAGTCAGATTTGATATTTTTATCTGTTAATACTCCAACTAAAGATAAAGGTCTTGGGGCAGGTAAAGCAAGCGATCTTAAATGGATAGAGGAATCTGCAAGGCAAATATCTAAATATGCCCAAGGGCATACTATTGTTGTTGAAAAAAGTACTGTTCCAGTTAAAACAGCACATACAATAGAAGAAATTTTAAAATATGAAAAAAAAGTTAATTCTTCAGAAGAAAAAAGTTTTTCTGTGTTGTCAAACCCTGAATTTTTGTCTGAGGGAAATGCAATTAAAGATTTGACGAATCCAGATAGAGTTCTTATTGGTGGAACAGATGAAAAAGCAATTGATTGTTTAGCTGGAATTTATTTAAATTGGGTCAAAAGTGAAAGGATAATTCGTACAAATATATGGAGCTCAGAGTTGTCTAAATTAGCGTCAAATGCTTTTTTAGCGCAAAGAGTCTCTTCTATTAATTCTATTTCAGCAATTTGCGAGAGAACTGAAGCTGATATTAGACAAGTGAGTATGGCTATAGGGATGGATAAAAGAATTGGAAGTAAGTTTTTAAATACAGGTCCAGGGTTTGGGGGAAGTTGTTTCCAAAAAGATATTGCTAACTTAATTTATTTGTGCGAATTTTATAACCTGGAACAAGTTGCAAAGTATTGGCAGGGTGTTTTAGATATAAATAATTGGCAAAAAACAAGGATTGTAAATTTAATAGTCAATAAATTATTTGGAAATTTGTCATCCAAAAAAATTGTAATTTTAGGTTTTGCTTTCAAGGCAAATACTAATGACACTAGAAATTCTTCATCCATAGAAATATGCCAAGGTCTCTTAGAAGAAGGAGCTAAATTAAGTATTTTTGATCCAAAAGTAGATGCTGAAAAAATATCATTATATTTAGGTTCTCAAGAAAAAATACATTCAAAAAGAACTAAAGGTTCCTGGACTTTTTGTCACTCAATTAGCGAAGCTGCCAGTGGGAGTGACGCAATTTTAGTTTTGACTGAATGGAATGAATTCAAAAATATAGATTGGCCAAATATCTCAAAATCAATGAGGAAACCATCCTGGCTGTTTGACACTAGATTATGTATTGATGAAAAAGAAGTAATTAAAACAGGATTAAATTATTGGGGAATAGGAAGGAGTCCTAATTAACACAAAATATAAATAATTAAAAATAATTACTTTGAGAAATTATTTAAAAAAAGAACTAAATAAATTTTTATTTGTTGGCATATTTAATCTTCTAATTACAAATATCATTCTTCAGTTTCTTCTCTTGGTTTTGAGTCCTATACTAGCGACACTAATTAGTCAAAGCTTTAATTCTATTATTGGTTTTTTCTTATATGGTATTAAAGTATTTAATAAAAAAAAATTAAGGTTAATTTTTTTTATTAAATATCTCACTTTATCTATCGTTATTTGGAATATTAATTGGATACTAATATTGTTTCTGAATTCATACGGAATATCAAAAAATATAGCATCATTATTTATAATTCCTTTATTGGCTTTCATATCTTATACATTTCAAAAATCTTTCGTTTTTGCTGAATAAGTATTGTAAGTTTCCCTAAAGTTTTCGAAGCTAAAATATGGTTGTACAACATCAAAAAATTAAATTATCAATTATTATTCCTTGTTTTAATGAAATTAAAACTATAGATGAAGTACTTAGAAATATAAAAAAGTCTGAAATAAAATCTAAAGAAATAATAATTGTTGATGATGGTTCGAGTGATGGTTCCCGAGAGTATTTAGAGAAATTAGATGATAAAGAAATATCAACAATATTCCATATTAATAATAAAGGTAAAGGAGCTGCTCTATCAACTGGAATTAATTTTGCAAAAGGGGAAATTATAATCATCCAAGATGCAGATTTAGAGTATGATCCCAGAGAATATACACAAGTAATTGGTCCGATTTTAGAAGGGAAAGCGGATGTAGTTTATGGAAGTCGTTTTCAAGGTGGGCAACCACATAGGGTTGTTTATTTTTGGCATAGAGTAGGTAATGGATTCTTGACACTCTTAAGTAATATTTTTACTGATTTAAATCTTACTGATATGGAAACATGTTATAAAGCCTTCAAATCAGAAATAATAAAAAATATTAATATAGAAGAAAAAAGATTTGGTTTTGAACCTGAAATCACAGCCAAAATATCAAAGAAGAATTATCGCATTTATGAGGTGGGAATATCTTATTATGGAAGAACTTATAAGGAAGGAAAGAAAATAGGTTGGAAGGATGGAATTAGGGCAATATGGTGTATTTTAAAATACAATATTTTTAGGTAATTTATCTCTCACATATTTCAAACATTTCCTTTTTTCTATTCAAAGGATTTCTACTCCCTTTTGTTGCTAACTTTTTTTTGCATTTAAATTCACTTTTATCTAATATATAGTTTTCGGGTGCGATTATTTGATTTATATCGTATTCTTTAAAACATGTTTGTTGTTTATTTTTTATTAGACATTCATTGAACTTATCTCTATCTACATAGTTTTCAGGATAGTAAAACCTTACGTTCCTCCCGACATTATGAAAAATATTTCCATTAATATTTCTATTTATTGGAAGAGATGATTCATAACCGTAGGATATATTTTTCATGGCATTTTCATAATCAAAAATAGAATGTATTGATTGAAATATTGAAAAAAATAAAAAAATAAAAATTAAAAATGATTGAACGATTATTGTTAAATTAAGAGAATTTTTAAAAAAAATAAAAACGGGTTTTAATAAATTTTTATTAATTTCTTTAGATAAATAAGTAAAAATAATTAATGGACACACATAATAATCTCCTCGCCCTTGACAAAATAAAATTAAAAGTATTACTTGAGTTACTCCGATATTAAATATAGGATTTCTTATAAAGTTTTTATTTTTTATATTTATATAAATTGATATTATTATTATTATCAAGATTGCTGGCCCAAGAGAACTACTTAAGTCAGATAAACTAATAGGAAAAAATATATTTACAGGAAATAACCCATCTCTTTGATAACTTGAAAGATCTTTTGCAAAATTGATTAGTAAGTTATTGTCTTTATTAAATAATTCTGTAAATAATGGGAAAGCAAAATTGCCTGCAATAATTTGCCTTGATAATAAAATTGAAAATAAAATAAAAAGTTCTAAAAAAATATATTTGCAGAATACTAGATTTTTTAAATCATTTTGGAATGTATTTTTTTGATTTGTTGTTACTAAATCTCTTATTAATTCAATAATTATTGGTAAACAAATAATTATTGCAGATATTTTTACACTTATAGAGGCTAATAAAGAAACTAAAAGTAACTTTCTAGAAAATGAATCTTTATTTTCTTGCCATATTATAAAGTTAACAGCGCAAGCTGATTCAACTAAAAATAAAGGTTTCCCAACTGTTGCCCATTGAATAAATACAGGACTTGTTAAGAATATTAAAATTAAGGTTTTATTTTTAAGTTTGCTATAAAGAAAAAAAACTATTATAGGTAAATTTATTATCTGTAATGTTCTTATAAGCCATATTGTTTTTTCTTGTATAAATGATAAATTTGCATAATCACCTATTCCTAAAACTGCCTGATGCAAACCTCCATCTATAATAAACTTTCCTCTTAACCAGTATTGATATGGATAACCAACATGATAATCCAATGCATCTGGATGATTAATTGGTCCAATTGAGGAAATTATAATTAAATTTATTAATAAAAGGACTAAGAAAAGTATTATTTTGGAATTATTCTTATAGTCTTTTTTTATATGATTTATTTCTGATGAAATAAAATTTTTAAAGATAAATATTTTTTTTGACTTAATTTTATTAACTAAGATTGTTAACAATAATAAAAAACTAGAAATAATAATTATTGGGAATTTGCTTATTCCTATTGATACAACTAATAGCGAGATAAAGCCTTGAGTAGTGTATGCAAGTACAAATGAAGTTATAATTAAACAATAAATATTATTCTTTAAATTAAAATTAAAATCAAAATCATTTTGAAGTAATATTAGAAATGATATGAATAAATTGATATATGAAAACATAAATCTCTTAAAATTTTTAAATTGAATTTAAAAAAGAATAATTTTAAAAAGAAAAAATTACTTATATTTCGATATTTTAATGTTAATACTTTGTTCTTTTATTTGCTACATTTAAAAGTCAAACTAATAGTATAAAACGATATATCGAGTCGATTTTACTGACTTATGAAAAAGGCACTTATTACTGGAATAACCGGCCAAGATGGAAGTTATTTGGCTGAGTTCTTATTAAAAAAAGGATATGAAGTACATGGCATAAAAAGAAGATCAAGCAGTTTTAACACCGCCAGAATCGATCACTTGTATAAAGATCCTCACGAAGAAGATAAAAACTTTGTTTTACATTACGGGGATATGACTGATAGTACTAATTTAATCAGTATTATTCAACAAATAAAGCCCGATGAAATTTATAATTTGGCAGCACAGAGCCATGTGGCAGTTAGCTTTGAAAGCCCAGAATATACTGCAAATTGCGATGCTTTGGGGACGCTAAGAATTTTAGAAGCAGTAAGGATTCTTGGTTTAAAAGATATTACAAAAGTCTATCAAGCTAGTACTAGCGAACTCTATGGAAAGGTCCAAGAAATACCTCAAAAAGAAACAACTCCTTTCTATCCAAGAAGTCCTTATGGCGTGGCTAAATTATACGCCTATTGGATAACTATAAATTATAGAGAATCATATGGGATCTTTGCATGTAATGGGATTTTATTTAATCATGAAAGTCCAAGAAGGGGTGAAACTTTTGTTACCAGAAAAATAACCAGAGGCTTAGCTAGAATTGCACTAGGATTAGATGAATGTATTTATTTAGGCAATATTGATGCATTAAGGGATTGGGGGCATGCAAAAGACTATGTAAAGATGCAATGGTTAATGCTTCAACAAGATACACCAAGAGATTTTGTAATTGCATCTGGGAGACAGGAAACTATTAGAAGATTTATAGAGTTAGCAGCAGAAAAATTAGGTTGGGCAAAAGAAAAAGGGGAGGCTGCTATTATTTGGTCAGGAAGTGGTCTTAGTGAGGTTGGTAGAAGATCTGATACTAATGAAATTGTTATAAGAGTAGATTCTAGATATTTTAGGCCAAATGAAGTTGATAGTCTTTTAGGGGACTCTACAGAGGCAAAGAATTTACTAGGTTGGGAACCTGAAATATCATTAGAAGAATTAATAGAAGAAATGATAAATACTGATTTAGTAGATGCTAAGAAAATTGCTACCTCCAAACAGATTGATTAAATAAACTCTAATATTAAAAAATAAAATGTTTAATAAAAAAAAGCTTATTGATACTAATGATAGCCTTTATGTTGCAGGACATAGAGGTATGGTTGGTAGTTCCATAATTAGATCCTTAAGAAAGAGAGGGTACACAAATATAATCACTTGTGATAAGAAAAATTTAGATTTAAAAATCCTTTCAGATGTTGATGATTTTTTTAAAAAAAATAAACCTAATGTAGTTGTTTTGTCAGCAGCAAAGGTTGGCGGGATATATGCAAATAGCAATTATCCTGCTGATTTTATTTTAGATAATTTATTAATTCAGATGAATATCATCCAATGTTTATTAAAATATAATGTGAGAAGATTTCTCTTTTTGGGAAGCAGTTGTATTTATCCTAAATTTGCAAAACAACCTATAAAAGAGGAATATTTGCTTGAGGGTGGATTGGAACCTTCTAATGAATATTATGCAATAGCAAAAATTTCGGGATTAAAATTGTGTGAGGCTCTTTACAAACAATATGGGTTAGATTCTATATGTTTAATGCCTACGAACTTGTACGGCACTTGTGATAATTATGATTTAAAAACTAGTCATGTATTGCCTGCTTTAGTGAGGAAGTTTTGTGAAGCAAAAAATAATAATTTAGAAAGTGTAATTTGTTGGGGGGACGGTTCACCTAGGCGTGAATTTTTACATTGTGATGATCTTGCTGATGCATGTATTTATTCTCTTGAAAATATTAATGTGAGTAAAATAAATGATTTTAAAAATCCTCAAAGTAGATTTGTTTCTCATATTAATGTGGGTACTGGGATTGATATTTCAATTAAAGATTTGGCTGAGATAATTGCGAATTTAGTAAATTTCAAAGGTGACATTATTTGGGATAAAGAAAAACTTAACGGAACGCCTCAAAAAAAATTAGATATAAGTTTAATGAGTAAGCTTGGATGGAATTATAAAATCCCTTTTAAAGAAGGAATTTTAAAAACAATAGATGAATTTCAGAAATTAGAACTTAATTAAAGTTAAATATTTATATTAAAAGATTAGTTATTTGTTATTTAAAATGCTCTTCAACCCTGATAGTAAAATCCATATCAGAATACTAATCTTACCATCATAATAAGTTATATCACTTAGATGACTTACTATTATGATAAGTGTTGATGCAAGCCAAGCTTTATTTATATTCTCTTTACCTCCTTCAGTATTAAAAACTTTTCTATATGCTTTCAAAAACAATACTGTTACGAATAAAGTTAATATAATAGAAGCTGGAATACCATTAATTTGAGATATCTCTAAGGGGAGATTATGAGAGTGTTGAGAGTTTGAAGCTCCATTTATAGATAAATATAAGATTGTAAATGTTCCAGCACCCCATCCTAAGAGCGGTTTAATTGAAATTAATTTAATTGTTTTTTGCCATATCTCCATTCTTATAAATTGAATTCCATTTAAATAATTAAAAGGATATAGTTTATTAATTATGGTTGAGGGAACTATCTTTTCAATAAAATAAGCAAAATTTAAAATAGTAAATTTATTAAAAAATATAAATATCAAATAACTTATTAGAAAAATAGATAAAAATAATAATATACCTTTAAAACCGAACATAAATAATGTCGCAATCAATATTCCAATAATTGAATTTCTTGAATTGGTAAGAACTATCAAATATATAGTTAGTAAAGATATTAAGGTCGCAGAAATTAATTTGTATTTATTATTTTGATTTAATTTTATGAGTAAGTAGCTGAAAGGAAGAGTACTCGCTAGCCAAATACCAGCATAATTTGGATTATTAAATAATCCTGAGACCCCCCCAAGCTGATTTAATGGTTTTTGATACCAAATAATTAAACCAAACAAATATTTAAAAGGACCATAGATATTAAAGTGATATTGAAGAATGAAGCTTATAAATACAAAAAAAGAACTTGCTATTAAGAATTTAGAAAATAGAATTCTTTGAGAAATATCCTTTAGATATATTTGAAATCCTTTAAATATAAAGAAAAAAGGTAACCAATTAAAAAGTGATATCCATGCTAATGATTTATCCCACTCTTGCAGCTTAATATCTGATATCAAAAAATAGGCATTAAATGAACTTATAATCATCAATAAAGAGCAAAAATATAAAGGTATATTCCATTTGTCGTTGAAGAAATTAGTCCCTTGATATTTTATAGATATTAGTAAAGAAATAAAATAAAAAAATGCTGAAAATGGGAATGCCCAAGGGAGTAAAAATGTTGCTAAATAGAATAGATTTTGACCAAACCTAAAAAAATTTTCATTTTTTAAATACAAATATTTATCTAATAACATTAATTATTTAATTTCATTTAAATAAATAATAACTTTTCAACCAATATTTGACTGCCTTGAAGTGATTTATCTAAAATTTGGTTTTAAAAAATAATCTAAAACCAAATTATTTTTTTACGCTTCCTGCAGGATTCGAACCTGCGGCCCACTGCTTAGAAGGCAGTTGCTCTATCCAGCTGAGCTAAGGAAGCATCTACTTATTATATCGGACATTTAAAACCTAAACAATCAAAATCTTTCTTTATAAACTTTTGTTTGCTATTTAAAAGTATTAAGGTTCTTTTATTCAAAAAAAATTTTTCATAGAATAGCAATATATGAAAAATTAAATTTGGCAAAAAGACTTAGCATAAATCAAAAAAAAGAAATAACACAGAATTTTGTTGATGGAAAGAACGTAGAATTTCTTTCAAAAAAATTTAAATGTAC
>MDTB01035634.1_pt1 | contig 12196 bp, 10 predicted proteins | sample 811161 | NCBI WGS metagenome assembly MDTB01 (sample SAMN05326650, study PRJNA326480) | marine metagenome | isolation source: seawater | place: Mediterranean Sea | collected 2009 | reverse complement strand
TTAATAGCGATAGTAATTACATTTGATAATAAAACTAATACTAAATTATTCAATTCATGGAAAATTTTAAAAAAAAAATTTAATATTAAGTTTATTAGCTCAAGATCACCCAAACCTCATTTGACACTTAAAAGTGGAAATATAGATAATATGTCATCACTTATAAAAAAATTAAAAAAAAAAAAAATTAAAAAATTTAAGTTAAATTCCCAAGGTTTGGGTATTTTTGCCAATAAAAATCCTTTACTATATATTAGATGGGAGCATAGTAAAAAATTGATAAAGCTGTATAATTATATTGATAAAATTTCCTCAGTAAATTTTATCAATAAATCAAAAAATTCTGAGTATTTTAAATGGGTCGCGAAAACTTCAATAGCATTTAAAGATTTTAAATATCAAAACTTACCAAAAATTTTAAACAATCTGAGTGAAATAAGACTTTTAAAAAATATAGAGGTGCAAAAAATTGAAGTTATGGAGATTAACAGACATGGAGAAAAAATAATCTTTACTAATAATTTAGCCTAAGAAAATATAAAATCATTTGTATCGTATCTAGGTAAAGTAAATAGATTATTTTTTTTTTTGTAAATTAACTGACCCATATGAATTTGAAAGTCCTAATTTAAAATTATATTTTTTTACAATTTTAATTGTTTCTTTATTGAACGAACCATAAGGATAGCAAATTGAAAAATTATTTTCTTTAGGAAATAGATTTTTTAAAAAAATCAAAGAATTTTTTATTTCGAGGTTTTGCTCTTTGGAACTCATAAAGCCAAGGTAATTATGTGAAGTACCATGAGAGCCAAAATGCATATTATGATTTTTCATTTCTTTCAAATGTTTTTTTTTTAGATACAACCTTTCATAAAATTCTAATTTATCTTTTGTCACAAGCTTTTTAAATAAGTAATCATTAATCTTATATCTAATCTTAGATGGCAAATAATATTGTAAAAGTCGTTTAACAAAGGAAATTTTATGATTATCATATCTTCTATTTTTATATATTATTTCTCTTGCAACATTAATTTTCTTAAGATTGTATTTTGTAAAATTTTTAAGATAAGTAATTATCTCATTTTCGATCATCTCAATTTTTGTATTTTTCGCCAAAATAAAATGTATCTTATTTGTATCTGTAATAAATCCTTTTTTAAGACTATTTGCAAAAGGGTAAAATAATCCTTTATGTTTTTTTTTTAATAGAAAAGGCAATACATATTTATAATGATCCATGTAACCATCATCAAAAGTTAATAGTAAAAAAGGTTTCTTATATTTTCTTCTAGAATTTAATACATCTAGGGCATCGTCAAACCCAATTATATTAAATATTTTCTCAAAGTTTGTTATTTGATTTTTAAATTTATTAAAATCAAGATAATTTATATTCTTATAAAAAATATCATTTTTTTTTCTTATAAAATGGTAAGTAGCAAAATACAAAAAATTTTTTCTGAATTGGTGTTTCATAGTGATTATTTATTTTTTTCGCAATAAAATACGTAAATGTTCACAACATTAATATTAAGTTTTTTTAGTGTTCTTGTTTTACTATTTATTTCCATATTTTAATTGTTTTAATTTAAATTATTTGTTGTAAAAATAAATTAAATTAAGTTATACAGTTCAAAAATTGAACAGTAAAGTATTCTTATTTTTGTTCTTTTATATTTATTTTTTTATGTAACTCGATGTTTTATCTTAAATTATTCACATGTATTTTAATTCAACTTAAGAAGGAATTGAAAAGAAAAATATCATATTTAGAATTCTTTATTAAAAATATAAATATTTTTAAATTTTTAATTTTCAAGATTGATATAAATACAAACCCTTTTTACTCTAAAAAATTTAGACAATATATAGATCATAATAAAAAAAAGATAAAAAAAATTGAATGTAACACAGATAAAAATAAAAAATTAATTTTAGTGGAAAGCTTTATCAATCAATCAGCTTATACATTGTCAAATGGAATTATTTCATTTTATTTAAAAGAAATATTTAAAGAGAATATTGTTTCAATAATTAGAGCAGGAGATATTAAAAGTGAACTAATTTTTAGAAGTTTTGGAGTAAGAAAGTTTTTTTATTATAAAAATCAAAATTTCTTAGAAAAGGCTGTTTATTGCTATAAAGCATTAAAATTTTTAAAACATAAAAATGATATTAATACTATTATAAATTTAAAATATAATCAGATTAATTTAGGACTTACAGCATATGATAGCTATATAAGATATGTGGGTAATCCAACTTTAAATAAAGTAAATTTAGAATTTATTATATCTATTTCAGAAGCGTTATATGCCTGTGATTATTTTGAAAATTTAATTAAAAAAAAATAATTTTAGTAAATTAGTACAATCCGAGACATCATTTGTTCCGTTAAGTTGCCTTTTTCAGAAAGCTTTGCAAAATAAAATTGAGGTATTTTCAAGGTTTGGAAAAGAAAAGTTTACGGTAAGAAAATATACTAATCTGAAACAGTGTTTTTCTGAAAGAGGCAGAATTTCCCAAAAATTATTTGATATCATTTATAAAAATAATAAAAATAAAAATAAAGCTTTAAGAATCTCTAATAAAATTCAGTCCCAAAAACTTAAAACGAAGTCATTTGGTATGGATATAACCATGTATAAATTAAAAAAAAATTCTTCAGGAAAAAAAACACTAGAAATTATTGACAAAGATAAAAATAAAATTTTTAAAAAAATTGACGTAAATAAAAAAATGATAAAAAGAAATTTTGAATGGAATAACAAAAAAATAGTTGTGTTTTTTTTAAGTTATCTAATTGATGGAAATTTTCCTTTTGGCTATAGAAAAAATTTTCGAGATACATATAGTTGGATTGATTTTATGTTTTCTCATATCCCAAACATCAAAAATGTAAATTGGATAATTAAAGATCATCCAATAACAAAAGTATATGGACAAGATCCAAAAATTGATTTTGAAAAAAAGATAAAATTTATGGATCAAAATTTTCATCATATTAAAAGATGGCCAAAAAACTTTAGCAATAAATCAATTTTAGATATTGCTGATATCGTAATTACGTCATCTGGAACAGCTGGAATAGAATATCCTGCTTATGGTATAACTTCTATATTTACTGAAAAATCTTCTTATTCAAATTTAAATTTTATGAAAATGCTTAAAGGAAAAAATAAAATTTTGTCAGAAATAAAAAGACTAAACAAAATTAATAAACCGAACAATAATTACAAAGAAAAGTGCAAATTATATCTATTCATAAGAGAGTCTCTTTTGGGAGAAAAATCATCACTTTTACCTGATTATGTTGCCTCTCGAAACATAATAGATGACGAATTCTGGGATTTATGTATAAAAAAAATTTCAAAATACAAAATTTCAGAAGATAAATTTTTAAAAATTTTTAAAAAACAAATGAAATTTAATTCTAGACATACTCTTAATTATAATATCATAAATTTTGGCAATACTAATTTTAACGATTTTAATGATTGAATATGATTTTAAATGAAACATATATTGATAAACATGATTAAAGAATTTAATAATATTTAGTAAATGTTATTAATTAGATATCTAGAATGAAAAAAAAAATTATTTGCATTATACCAGCTAGGGCAGGATCTAAAGGTATTAAAAATAAGAATATGGTTGAATTAAAAGGAAAACCTTTAATTTATTGGACAATTAAACTTGCTAAAAAAGTAAAATATTTTGATAAAATAGTTGTTTCAACAAACTCAAAAAAAATACAAAATTATTCAAAAAAAAATGGAGTTCAAGCACCCTACTTAAGACCTGAAATAATTTCAAAAGATAAAACGCCAATGTATAAAGTTGTAAAAGATATGACGCAACATTATATTAAAAATAATTATATTCCTTATGCAGTAGCAATATTACAACCGACCTCACCATTAAGGAAACTTTCAACAATTAACAAAGCATGTCAAATTTTTTTGAAAAAAAAATACGATTCACTAACTACAATAGAAGAAATTAAACACAATCATAATCCAGACTATATATTCAAAAATAGAGGAGAATTTAAAAAAAAAGTTTTTGAAAAATTAAAAAAAAAGAAAAATAGACAAAATGAAAAAGTTTTTTTTGGACTTGATGGTGGTGTGATATTTCTAACAAAAATGGCAGTGCTAAATAATTATCTGATAGGTGGAAACGTAGGTTTTTTAAAAGTAGCAATGCCGGAGTCAATTGATATTGATAATATTAATGATTTAAAAATCTGTAGAAAATTAGATATAAAGATTTAGATAATATCTTTTAATCTTATAACTGATTTAATTATTAAGCTTTTATTCACTACCGGAATTAAAGTAATATTAAATTTTTTCATTAATTTCTTTGCTTCTGTTTGATTATTTTTTAGAAGAAATTTAAATGATTTATTCATAATACTTGTTACTTTAACGTTATCAATATTCTTGTTAACTAATAAAGCTCTCATTATATCACCTTCACTGAGAGTACCCAATATTTTATAATTTTTATTTATTATAAAAACCAATCTTTCATTTTCAGAATTAGTTATAATTTTTTCAATTGCTTGATTAGTTGTATTTGTTTCAAATAAACAAAATTTATCTAAACTTTTCATTATTAGTAAGTTATCTCCTTAAAAAGTAATTCTTTATCTATCTTTGTTTTTATTAAAGTTTCAACTATTTTTTGCGACGAATTTCCATCTCCATAAGGGTTCTTTAAATTTTTCAAGCTTTTAATAAAAGTTTTCGATAAAGATTTATTAATAGCTTTTATTATTTTATTTTTGTCATGATTTATAACATCGATTACATTTTTTGCGCGTAATCTTTTATTCTGCCTTCTACCTATATTTACACATGGGATTTTGAAAGTTGGAGCTTCAATTAACCCAGAACTCGAATTTCCTACTATGCATGATGCATTTTTTAAAAGATATAGGTATTTTTCTCTATTTAAATTGTCAAATATAAATATATCATTTTCTCTTTTTTTAAATATTTGATTTTTTATTATACTTGAGCCAGCATCATTATTTGGTAAAATCCAAACTTTAGGTAATTTTATTTTTCTCAAAGAATCAAAAAAAATATTAAAATTTTTTTCAGTATTATAAAATTCCTCAGTAACAGAATGGTAAACTACCAAAAGATATTTGTTTATTTTTTCTAGATTAAGATCTTCAAATATAGTATTTTTTTTTTTTATATTATCAATTAATTTTAATTCATCTAGTTGTGGAGACCCAACAGTTTTAATTCTAAATGATTGTTCTCCCATCTTTTTTAACCTATTAGAAAATTCTTTATTTGCAGAAAAATGCAAATGAGCAAATTTTCCAATAGCATGTCTAGATTGACCATCAATATTACCAGATAGTTCTCCTGCCTGTATATGAGCAGTAGGTATATTGTTATAGGCAGAAGTTACACAAGCTGCAAAACTTTCTGCTCTATCACCTGCAATCACAACCCAATTTGGTTTAATTCTCATAATCATATCTGTAAAAGAAACCATGAAAACACCTAGAGATTTAGTCATTGTATAAGTATTATATCCATCGAGTGCCATATAAATTTTTTCGTTCACTTTATGCCCATCCTTCTTTATCTCATTAAGTGTATATCCATAACTCTCAAGTAAATGCATATTTGTAAGACAAATATCGGTTTTAAATTTTTTCTTTTTTAAAATATCTAAAATTGGTTTGATATAACCCCACTCACTTCTAGAACCAGTCACAAATAAAAATTTCATTATTTCAAATCATTAAATTTTATTAAAGAATTGCTTCTTATATTTTTTTTTGCTTTTTTTCCAAGAACTTTAAAGTAATTATATGAGGGTATTCCAATTCCTGGCCTTTTTGAGAATATATTATTTTTAGTCAATTTTTGTCCTTTATTGATGTTTTTTGTTGATACAATACTTCTTCTTGCCCATTTCATAATTTGAATTTCGTTTTTATAAATTTTTTTTTCTGCACCAAGACTTTTTTCAACTTTTCTAATAGCAGAGGTCATCTCTTTAAATTTCTTAAAATTTATTGAAACATCTTTGTCTGGACCATAGTTTATATTATCGAGGTATACATGTTTTTCTATAATTTTAGCTCCTAAACTTACAGCAGCAATTGACGAATATATATCATTTGTATGATCTGAATGACCAATTAGCATTTTAGGATATTTTTTAATTAGTTTACCGATAAAATTTAAATTGAGATCTTTATAATTGGGGGGATATTCACTAGTGCAATTTAAAAAAGCAAAGTCATTTTTAGCTCTTGATTTTATAAATTTATACATCTTATGGATTTCATTTAAGGTGGACATGCCGGTAGAAAAAATGACAGGTTTTTTAAGTTCAAGTAATTTATTTATAAAAGGAATATCGGTAAATTCACCAGATCCAATTTTGTACATATCTACACCAATTTCATTTAACTCATAAGCTGCTTTTAAACAAAATGGTGTACATAAATACTTAATACCTACTTTTTTACAGTACTTTTTTAAAACTTCATGTTGATCAATTTTTAAAGAATTTTTTTTAAGAAAATTGTACAAAGAGATTTTAAAGTTACTTGATTTTGGAACATTCTTTAACATTTCCTCTTCTGGAATATGGTGTTGAAATTTCACAAAATCTGCACCAGATTTTTTAGATTTTACCACCATTTCTTTAGCATATTTAATACTTCCAAAATGATTTTCACATGCTTCAGCTATTAGAATAGTTTTGTTAAATTTTTTTAACATTATTTTAATTATTCACTTTGTATAAAATATGAGCCTCGCTCGATAGTCTCTTTTTATCAATTTCTAATTGTAAATTATCCAACAAACCTAAAAACATGTTATTAAAGATATTAACTGTATTATCTTTTTTATAATTGCTTTCCTTATTTCTTATATTTAAAAAAAAATTTCTATATAAATCTACAATATCGGCACCAAACCACCATTCAGAAACAATCTTGAATTTAAACATTTTTTCAAGATATCTTAATGATTTGTTTGTATAAAGATGAGTGTGTTGAGGTGCTAGAAGTCTTTGAAAGTAATTATTAAATACTATTTCGATAAATGAACTTGGAGAAAAACAGGGAACAACAATGTATAAATATTTTATATTTTTTTTTTTTTAATCTCTCGTAAAATATCATTTTGATTGTAAATATGTTCCATGCTTCCAATCATTGAAATACATGTTTTTTTTTTCTCATCAATATTTTTAATAATATCTATAGTTTTTTCATGATTTAAGAAGTTTAGATAATTAAACTTATTAATAAAATTCCCATAATTTACCATTTGTTTTGAAGGATCATAACCTTTTGTATTTTTAATCTTTAGTTTTCTTAAAGATGAAAGAAAATAACCAGATCCACAACCTATATCTACGAAACTAAACTTATTTAAAATATCGCTTTTTTTATTTTTAGATTTTTGGAGATTTTGAAGCAAAAATTTAGCTTTAGGTAAATAAATATTTTTAATTCTTTTATTATAATTTTTTTTTTCTTTTTCTAAATAAATCTTTGAATATTTTTTTGCCTCAGAGTCTTGATAAAATTTTTTTGACAAGTATTTTGTATCTTGATAAATTCCATTAAAGTGCCCACAAAATTTACACAAAATATAATCAATTTTTAATTTTATGAATTTATCACCCTGTAATTTTTTTTCACAATTTTTACAAAATTTTCTTTTTGGTTGTTTTGAGTAAACTTTATAAAGTTTTTTTTGCCATTCAAACAAGTTTTTATTTTCGTTTATAAAGCTTTTTTTGACAGCAAGTATATCTTTTGATTTTTTGCCAAATTTTATCATTTAAAATATTATTATTAGAAATTTAAAATACACTAATTTGATAACGCATATTTAGTAAAATTTTCACCTACTTTTTTATATATATCCCTGAGATAATTATCATTTTCATGTCTTACTTTTCTAAATTGCCCCTCAAGATTACTGATTCTTGTAACAATTTTTGATAAAGCATTAATATCTGTGCCATATCTTTTAAAAACATCTTCTCTAACTTTAATTTGATCAACCGTGTATTCAAACAAATAATTTTCAGAGAATTCAAATTTGTAATCTTTAAGTCTTTTCTCTCCATTATATTCGTCAATCCATCTTAAAACATCAAAATTAAACTCCTGCTTAATCGGTTCAGAAGAAATTTTTGGATTTAAAAGACCATGTATTTTTGATCTACAGAAATTAGCTATTTCTGATAATTCTAATTTAATTGTATTTAAATCAGCAATATTTTTATGAGCATCTGCTATTGCTGAGTATACTTGCTTTTCAAAAAAGTTTATCCAATCTAAACCCGCCTCAACAAGTGTTTTTGATTTATATTTATATATTAAATTACCTCCAACCTCACCTCTTTTAAGTTTTTCATAATTTTCTTTTATGTTGTAATGATTCAATAGTTCTTCCTCTGTGTTCCATAATTCTCCCTCTGTTTCCTCCAAAAATTCACTTATTATTTTTTGTATTTTTGGTGAAGAACTATTTATATTATCATATAAGATTTTTAATAGACTTGCTTGTTCAATCTTAAACATTTTAGCATACAAAAAAAATTCATTAAACGGTCGACCATTGTGTAAACCCTCAACTAATAATGCTAACGCTCTAAGATATAAATAATCTTTGAATGGGAGATCTTTACTTTCAATTCCAACCTCCTCATAATCAAAGATTTTTTTGCCGTCGTATTCCCCAAAATTAAGAGGAACTATTCTAAATTTCCCTTTATAACCAAATTGTTCTCTGTAATCGGGATTCTTAAATTGTGTTCCATGAAGCATCATTAATGTATATATTGTTACTGATGTTGCATTAGAGTTTAAAACATTGTTTAAACCAGTAATAAATGTTTCCTTACTTTCTCCTGGCAGTGTCATTATTAACTCAGCTTTAGTTGATCTTCCTTGATTTCTTAAATGATCATTAACTTCGATCATATGATCTAATTTTATATTTGATCTTTTAATATTATTTAAAACTTGCTCATCCATAGATTGCAATGACATGTTAATTGCAAACATATTTCCTAAAATATTTGTAATTTCCATAACTCTTTTTTTTGAATTCTTACCAGTTGTTGCCATTACTTGATGAGGCCATCCATATTTCTCCTTAGTTTCAACCAAAAATTCACAAGTTAATCTATCTTGAGGATACATTCCAAAATTTACATCAGCAAAATGAAGATTAGTTATTCCTAATGCACCCGCTTTTTTCCCAATATAATAAATTTCATCTTTAACTCTTTTTTCAGAAAATTTGTTCAATTTATGAAAATAGTCATTACCAGTATGACAAAAAGAGCATGTGAAAGGGCATCCTCTATTTGTTTCTATAAAAGGAGTTAATTTCCCATCAAAAAATTTATCTAAAATACCATTTAAATAAGGAGATGGAATTTCATCTAGATCTTTTATCCTATCAAGATGTTTACCTCGCAACATTTTAATATTTTTTGTATTTTTTGTTTTTGGATCAATAAATACACAACCGTCAATACTGCTCGCAAAAATTTGGTCCCTATTTCCTCTACTATCCAAAACTCTTTTTACAACATTAGTACAAGATTTTTCACCTTCTAAAATAGTGTAGATGTCTGTATATGGTCTCTCAGCTAAAAATCCCCCTTGTAATTTTTCTTCATGTGGAAAATTAGGTCCACCTTGAGTAACAATAACATTTGGATTACATTTTTTTGCAATTGATGCTACATGCTCCGATAAGTTACTATTCCAAGAGTAGTTACTTAGACTTATGATGTCAGGTGGATTTTTATATATTTCAGCAATTACGTCATTTGGATATTTAAATAAATTTATGTCAATTTCATTTCCAAAGTTCTTTTTTAAATATGATCCGATAAAACCTATATTAATTGGAATTGTATCAGACACTAATATAATAGTATCATAAGTGAGATCACATAAAAAAATTCTTAATTTTTTCATAAAAAAAGCTTAATTTGAAATCATGATTATTAATGTATCTTATTGATTTCAGCAACTGTTCTTTTAACAGCACTTAAACAAATTTGAAACAAATATTAATGTTAATGAAATTACTGACTTAATAGAGAATTGAATTTTAACATTGTAATTTAATATGATCTATTTACCTTGAAAATATATTAAAAACAAATATAGAAATTACAGATTATAAATTACATGTTTGAATGATTTTCAAAAGATAATGATAAATATTTTAAATAGGTTATTAAAAAAATACTTAAATTATAATAAATATTCTTTAGGAACATCACATTTTATCAAAATTAGACCCAATTACAATAATTATAAAAATTTAAATGATTTAGATTATAAAATTTACTCTCAAAATGGAGAAGATGGGATAATTGATTATTTATTAAGTTCACTTTCTATTGATAAACCAAAATTTTTAGAGATAGGTGTAGGAGATTATTCAGAATGTAATACCAGGTTTGTTTATGAAAGAAGCTCAGCCAATGGGGTAGTAATAGATTGTATTGAAGATTTAGAAAATAAAATTTTAAAAAATGTAAGTTTATGGAAAGGAGACTTAAAGATCATAAATAAAAGAATTAGTTCTCAGAATATAATAGATAGTTTAAACGAATTTTCAGCATTATCTGATTTAGACTTATTTAGTTTAGATATTGATGGAATTGATTATTGGGTATTAAAAAAAATGCCGAGTAATTTTTCTAAAATTGCCGTAATAGAATATAATTCTGTATTTGGACCAGATTTTAAAATAACAACACCTGATATTGAAAATTTCGATAGAAAAAAATATCACTTTTCAAATTTATGTTTCGGTGCCTCTTTAAGAGCAATTATAGATCTTATGCAAGAAAAAAATTTTACTTTTGTTGGAACTAATCTTACTAGATGTAATGCTTTTTTTATTCTTAATAGTTATTCTGATTTAATAAATACCCAATTACCTGATCTGGGGAATTTGTCTAAATACACTAATTCAAATATAAGAGAAAGCAGAGATAAAAATGATAATCTGAATTATTTAAGTGGCAATGAAAGAATCAAAAACATATTTGAGTGTGAAATATTTGATCTTGAAGACCAAAAATTGAAACAAATACAAAATTTATTCAAAGAAATTAAAAACAAATGAAGATTGTATATTACGGATCTATTTTTTTTAAACAAAGATTCGGTGGTATTTCCAGATATTATTATAATCTTGCAAAAAATCTAATTGAAAAAGATATAAATTTTAAAATTGTAAGTTCATTATATAAAAGTGATTTTTTAAAAAAATTGGATAACAATTTTAAAAAAGGGATTTATTTAAAAAGGTACCCAAACTTAAAGATTATTGAAAAAATCTTTCAATTTTCTAATGATTTATGTATAGATAAAATTAAACCAAATATTATACATGACACTTACTATCAAGAGCGATTTAATAATTTTAAATCATTAAAAGTAATTACCGTCTACGACCTAATTCACGAAAAATTTTCAAGTTTATATAGTGGGAACAATAAAAAGAAATTTTTAGATAAGTATGATTTAATCATTTGTATATCTGAAACTACGAAAAATGATTTGATAAATTTTTATGGCATTTCTGAAAAAAAAATTAGGGTAATTTACTTAAGTGGTGATCATATTTTATCAGTTACACCTAAAAATGATACTTCAATGCCGATTGAAAAACCTTTTTTGTTGTACGTTGGGTCTAGACACAAATACAAAGATTTTACAACCTTATTAAAAGCTTATGGAAATTCAAAAAAAATCAAAAAAGACTTTGATTTAATTTGTTTTGGTGGCGGAAAATTTTCTTCATATGAAAGATCTTTTTTAACAGATCTTAAAATTGAAAATAATGTAATCCAGATAGATGGAGGAGACGAAGTTCTAAATTATCTTTATACTAATTGTAGGATCTTTATTTCAACTTCAATTTATGAAGGTTTTGGCATACCAATATTGGAAGCGATGAATTGTAATTGCCCAATAATATTAAGTGATTGTGAAACTCACAAAGAGGTTGCAAAATCTAACACGATTTATTTTAGTAAGGAGAACTTTGATGATTTAATAAATGTTTTAGAAAAAAATATTTATGATGACAATTATCTTAATAAGATATCCCTTATGGGAAAAAATTATTCTAAAAATTTT
>MDTB01108569.1_pt1 | contig 12197 bp, 7 predicted proteins | sample 811161 | NCBI WGS metagenome assembly MDTB01 (sample SAMN05326650, study PRJNA326480) | marine metagenome | isolation source: seawater | place: Mediterranean Sea | collected 2009 | reverse complement strand
TTATGCTTATGCTGCAGCACAAGTCAAAAAGGCACTTGAATGCACGAATGAGCTCGATGGTCTTGGATACACTTTTTGGGGTGGGCGTGAAGGGTATGCTACTCTATTAAATACAAATATGAAAAGAGAGCTAGACCACCTAGCAAATTTCTTACACATGGCTGTTGATCACGCTAAAAAAATTGGATTTGATGGTCCTTTCTACATTGAACCAAAGCCAAGAGAGCCCTCAACTCACCAATATGATTCAGATTCAGCAGCTTGCTTGAATTTCTTAAGAGAATACAATCTGCTCGATCACTTTTATTTAAATATTGAAACCAATCACGCTACACTTGCTGGACACACTATGGAGCATGAACTGACAGTGGCACTCAATGCCGACCGTCTTGGTAGCATCGATGCTAATCAAGGAGATGAACTCATTGGTTGGGATACAGATCAATTTCCTACGGATATTTATCTCACAACTCAAGTCATGCTTAAAGTGCTTGAAATGGGTGGCTTCAAAACAGGTGGTTTAAATTTTGATGCAAAAAGACGCAGAGAGTCCCATGACCCAATTGACTTAATTCATGCTCATGTGGGTGGAATGGATGCGTTTGCTCGTGGATTAAAGATCGCACATGCGATCCGTGAAGATGGTCGTTTAGCAAATTTTGTGAAAGACCGCTATTCATCATTTGATTCAGGAATTGGTGCTGATATTGAAGCAGGGAAAGTTAATTTTGAAAGTTTAGAAAAATATGCCCTCAATCAAAGCGAACCAAAGATTGCAAGTGGTCAGCAAGAGATGCTCGAAAATTTAATTAACGAATTTATCTAAATTCCTATGGCTTATTCATTAGGCATTGATGGATCGACTCAAAGTATGTCGGCAATCGTTATTGATTTGGATAACAATGACGTTGTGTGCGAATGTACAATTAATTTTGGTGAACGGCTTCCTGTATATGATTCACCAAATGGATTTTTCAAAGGTAAAACCTCTAGTGAGGTCTATTCTAACCCTTTAATGTGGCTAGATGCTATTGATTTACTATTTAATGAGTTGAAAGATTCATGCGATTTGAGAAAAGTGAAAGCTATTTCAGGCGCGGGTCAGCAGCATGGATCAGTTTATCTAAATAACAGGTGGCTTGAAACCATTGGTCAATTAGATCCGACAGTATCCTTATCAAAGCAAATAAAGCCCTGTTTAAGCCGTCCACACTCGCCAATATGGATGGATACCTCTACAACGCTTGAATGCCAAGAAATTGCACAGGCTTTGGGTGGCAACGAGATCATTTGTCAAAGATCAGGATCCATCGCTATTGAAAGATTTACCGGTCCACAAATACGCCGATTTTATAAAACTTCACTCGATGCCTACTCTAATACCGCTAGAATTCATTTAGTTAGTTCCTTCATTTGTTCGATTCTTTCGGGTCAAGATTGCCCAATTGATACAGGTGATGGTGCCGGCATGAATTTAATGGATCTAAAAACCAATACATGGGACTCGGAATTAGTTCACGCAACCGCACCCAATTTAATGGATAAACTCCCATATATCGTTCAAGGAGATACCGTGGTTGGGAAAATTTCAGAATATTTTAGTGAAAAATATGGTTTCTCAAAAGAGGCTTCTATTGTTGTATTTACTGGGGACAATCCAAGCAGCCTAGTTGGAACTGCAGCCAGTACTCCTGGTAAAACAGTTATCTCATTAGGCACTTCAGATACTTTTTTTGCGGCTATGCCAAGTACCGTTTCAGACCCAAATGGATATGGTCATGTATTCGGAAATCCAAGCGGAGGCTCCATGTCACTTCAATGCTTTTTGAATGGCTCGCTTGCTCGTGAATATGTAAAAGACAAATTTGAATATTCATGGGATCAATTTACCAATGCACTTTCAGAAACACCGCCAGGCTGCAATGGCAATTATATGCTACCCTTCTTTAGCCATGAAATCAGCCCACTTTACGATGGCAGCAATCCCATCCTCAAAGGCAACAGCAATTTTGAAAATTGGCGTAGCCCAAAACTAGCTATCCGTGCCTGTGTTGAGGGACAATTTATCAATATGAAAATGCATACTAAATGGATGCATATGATTCCAAAAATCATATATGTGACTGGTGGTGCCTCAAAAAATTATGCTATACTTCAGATCCTTTCAGATATTTTCCAGACTGATGTACAAAGACTGGAAGTTACTGGATCTGTTGCTCTTGGTGGCGCTATACGAGCAGCGCAGCATTGCCTTAATTTTTCTTTAAAAACATTAGAAGCAGGATTTTGCAACAACAGCTCAGAGCTCATACGCCCTAATAAATCCAATAAGGAGACATATGAAAGTGCTGCTAAAGAGATAAAATCAATGCTACTAATTCTTTGATGGAAACTTAGCACACTTTTTCAATTTGCTGCTTGAAATTTGGATTAAGCTGATGGCCTAGAAGTAGATCCCTCCAGAAAATACGATATTTCTTCCTTCTTGATATCTAGCATTGTTGAGTCCCGTACTGATAAGGCTTCTGTTATTAAATATATTATTAATATTTAATTGAAGTACCGTCCAAGGCATATGCTTACGAATTTTACCTGACCATTTAAAAAATAAATCTGTATTAAATTGGTCCTCAAGCCAAAGAGTATTATATTTGGGTTGCATAAGTATCTGTGAATTACCATTTGTTTTAGGATCATCCACAAGAACGGGAATATAGTCCGCTTGGCTATCACCATCTTGATCAACAAAGTAATGACTGAGTAATGCAGATGATCTGTACTTTTGATTAAGACCAATTTGAGTTCCTTTGAACCTTCCGTCCTTGAAACTATATTTAATCGTAAAATTTGCACTATGATCTGATGTTCCAGCAGTAGGCAAACCTTCTAATATACTTAAAGAAGACTTCAAAACAGAAGTATCTAAATATGCGTATCCCAAAAATATAGAAAGATTGCGATTTGGATTGTAGTATAAGTCTAATTCAATGCCCTCACTCCTAACCTCTTCATCGGCAACTCTGTAACCCTTAGGGTTAAAAACTGTTCTAATAAGTGGCTCTCCTGTTTCAGGGTCAATTTGCGGATTACCTAATCGGTCAACATAATTATAATAATCATAAATTTCATTTGGGTAGTGACCAATCCCATTACCCGCTTCATCTGTATACTCTTGATTCGGATCAATAACTGAGCCATCAGCGTTCTTGGATGGGTAGAGAGAAGTCAACATGGGCCAACTAATATTTTGCCTTTGTTCATTTTTCTTATCTATAGTGAAGACTGTTAATTGGCCATTAAGAACATTGTCGGACGTACTTAACTTAAACCCTATTTCTGTACCCTTACCTGTTTCAGGCGGAGTAAGATCTCCAAAAACATCAAATTGGAAACCGGTCGGAGATATCACAGATTCTGAATAATTTCCGAATATAGATATGTTTTTATTAAACCAATACAAAGCGCCAATAGAAGGACAATAAATTGTTTTATTAACCTCTTCACTTTTGACCTCCATTAGATCTTGAACTACTTTTGGATCAAGAGTTCTATGCATCAAACGAGTAGAACTAGCATTAACAGAAATTTGATCACGTCGGACTCCCATTAAAGTACGCAACCTGTCATTAAAATACTTACCATTAGCAGCAAACCATAATGCATTGGATTCAACCGTTGCTTCATAAGCCTGCAGGCGCTGCCATCTTGCGACATTTCCAACGCTATATGGTATTCGAGTATTAGTAATCCAATTAGGAGCTCCATCATATTGATGGCCATTTATATTTAAATCTAAATTTGCATACCCACCTTCTGTCTGAAATATATTATCATATAAACCAACATGATCTGAAAGCATCTCCCTCCTAAGATAGACATCAAGACCATTTGCAGTAGGCCATGCCCTAGCATTCAAACTAATTTGATATTCGTTTACCTGTGATGCTTCTCTATCATCTAAATCAATACCGAATAAAAATTCCTGGCTACCTGGTATGAAATCCTCTTCTTCAATATACTTGTAAGTGATTCTTGCAGATTTATTATTATCAGAAAGGGTATTCCTTTGCCATTGTCTAGTAATATAAGGTTCTAAGATTTCACCAGTGGATGCGCTGATTGAAGGCAAGGCGTTATCTCTTATTCCATCACCATCCATATCAATGAATTCACTATTTGGGTCTAAATAAGCAGTATCCTCTGCAACAGCATCTAATCTTAAAAGTAATCCGGGCTGAACGTAATCTCTCCACATCCATGAATAGTCATTAGTTTCATGTAATTCGTACTTAAAGAAATCATATACTTTATTCGTAGCATCCCAAAACTGATTATCTAATAAATCTTCATCACTTGTATCGCTTAAATCAGTTATAAGCTTTTCGTAAACATGCTTAGCAATAGCTCTTCTTTGAAGATCAACTTCATCTGGGTCCGCTCCATTGACTTTATTATCTATTCTTTGAGTTAAAGGAATTTCATTGCCTTCAGAGTCGAAAGTCGGGAATATTCCACTAATTTCAGGCGTAGTTATATTACCATATTCATCAACAATTCTAACAGTATTCATATCCCTTATCTGACCATTTAGGCCAGCAATTAACCATGTAGGGATCGCATCATATATCAATTTTTCCCCATCTTCAAGAAGCGCATAGTCTTTTGTAGCAATCTCAATTGTTACAAGATTTCCATTTTCATCAGTATCAGATACAGGATTATCTATTAACCCACTGTAATTTAAATTTTGAAGACTTATATTCTCATAGGACCAACCGTTACTGTAGAGTTGTGCATTATTCCCCGAATTAAGCCTACTAGATCTCCCAATAAAGTCTTGAGGTGTGTCATAATTTTGGAGCTGTTCACGATACTTTCTTACATCAACATATCGGTCTAAATTATAAATTTCTGAAACAGCCTTACCATTGGGCACACTCTGTTCCCCATCCGTAAGTATATCGTAGAAAATTTCTCCTAATGATTCTTTTCCGTTGGCTCTATTGCCCCATAAATAACTGTAAGAACTTTCGTAATTTGAATGACTCTGATCCAAAAAGTTTCGTACTCGACCACCAAATTTAGCTACTTCATACCATTTTTCTAAGTTTGATAAATTCTCACCATTAGTGGTATAAGGCTTTAGAAAGCTATCTACAAAATAATCTACCATCTCCGTCGTAGTTACAGAACCATTGTCATCAGCATCTGCATTATTGAAAGCAACCAAATTAACAGAACCTCCCCACCGAGGATCCTGCTTATCAATATCATTAGCAGGATCAGCCGTTACCCCATTAATTGCAGCATGGAAATCCGACCTAATTGATTCAATACCTTTAGCCTCAATTGTATTAACTATCTCATGGGCAAAATTTGCATTTGTTAAGTCTACAAGAACAGCTTCATAAGGTGATTGTATTCCATTATTTATAGGATTTTCCTTATAATTATTGAGTGACCTAAGATTAGGAAATCTTACAGTTCTTCCGTATCCGGAAGAAAACTTTAACTGATTAGCTGACCACCCTGATGTGATAGTTTTTGAATCAAGATCCTCAAAGCCTACTTTAACATTGACTGATAACTTATCTGAGAATTCATGGTCCATTTCAGCTAAAATAAAGTCGAACTTTCTGATGGAATAAGAATCTGGGCCAAACCCTGTTCCTGAGTTACGGTAATCAATTCCTCTAAATAAATTTCTTATGTCTTCCCTATTATCAATATAATCTGGCACCAATGGTCCACCAGCAGGATTAATCCCCCATATATTTGGGTTATCAGATCTTGTCATTAATCCTCCACCAGAGTTGATTCCGGAGGCGTAATCAGAATCATTATAAATCTGATCATCATTACTATCGACGAAAGGTTCTCCACCTATATCACCTGGAATTAAAGGATCGATTTCAGCTCTATCAATAATTCCTGGTAGAAGATTACCGTCATTATCTCGGCCTATTAAGGCATAAGAGTTTTCGCCTGGATCCGGTTGACCATTATTATTAGAGCCAATATTTGGAAGACCTCCGAAAACTTGTATGTATTGTTCTTCTGTTAAAAAACTCATGTTATCAGGAACCCCCACTAGCTGAATGGGAACCCAACCATCTTCAGTTTCTTCTAAAATCTCATCACCGAATCTATCCCTAAGAGTAGCATTGGGATTGCCCGCATCTGAATCGGATTGTGTATCAAGTAAAAAAACGTCACTGTAATCATACTTGTTGTTACCATTCCAATCAGTATAATTTGGCCCAATTCTTCCATCAGTGTTTACATCGATAAAACCGTATAAATTTGTTAACCCTGCATTTGAAGCCGGATAAATGGAATCATGATTTACTCCATCGAATGCATTAACTTTTGAATAATTTGCTATTTCATTCAAAAGTTCGTCACTAATTAAATCAGCTAATTTAGGATCTGCAACAATACCGTTGGGTAACCCAGTAGGCGATGAGCCTACTTTAAATGTTCCTCCAATAAGAGACCTTTCTGCTTCACCCTGTTCTAAGTGGAGCCTAAGTCTGGTGTTTGTTTGAGGTCTATGCTCGATTTCCAGAGTTCTACCGATAAATGACTGATATTTATAATTTGCATCAAATTCTCTATGCTTATCTACAAACATAAAACGAGCTGCCGTTTTATCTCCGTAAACCTTATTCAAATCTAGAGTAAATTTATGCCATGACTTGTCTCCGATTTCGACAACAGCACTCCCACGATCTTTACTGAAATTAGCAGTTTTAGATAATACATTTACTTTACCCCCAGGATCTGCTTGACCATATATAAGGCTGTTTGCACCTCGAATAATGTCTGAACGCCCTACATTATACCAATCAAGTGGGGAATACCTTGGCATAAATTCGTATAACTGATTTCTAGTTAATAAACCTCTAAATCTAATTTCCTGATTATTATAGACACTTCCTTCAGCCTCTATACTAGGAACAAAATTACCTAAATCTGCGAGGGTCTTCATTTTAAAATCCTCAATCATTTCTGCATTAACTGTGGAAATGGTCATAGGGATATTTTTGGTTAATTCATTTGTCCGAGTACCCGCTAACGTGTTGGCAGAATAATACCCTTTATCATCTTCATCTGTAACAACAAAGTCAGGTAAGATATAAAACTCTTCCTCGCTCCCCTCATTTGCTTGAGCTGCCATAAAAGCTATCAATGTAAGAAAGGATAAAGTAAATGTCTGTAGACTGTAACGCATATTTTTAAATAGGGATAAGTTGAGTAAAGTTTTAACAAATACAATACATATAAAAATTAATGATCTCAACATTTGAAAATGACCCTTTAGTCATCATTATTGAAACCAAGTGTTTAATGGATAATTTTGAAAAAGCCCCTAAAGCAATTACCTTTGAGGCCCTTAGAGTTTATTTGGTCATTTATACTATTTAGACAAGAACTCTTCCAATGTTATTTTTCCATCTTTGTTCTTATCGTTATATTTAAAATACTTTTGGCTTTCTTCAGCTGTATTTTTTGGGTTCCATTTCAATCTTGTTTCTGTGTACTCTTCGAGAGTTACACTACCGTCCTTATTTCTATCTAGAATTTTAAAGCGTTTAGCTTTTCCATCATTTGCAGAAAGAATTGAAGGGAGAATGAGAGATAGTGTAATGGTTGTAAGTAATAAATGTTTCATAATAATAATAAAAGTAATTAACAGAAACTAAATTATATTAGATATATTACAATATAAATTATTTAAAAATCATTAATAATGAAACACTAAAGCACAATGCATATTCATCCTTGGAATTGTCACAAAATATCCCGAATCCGAACGATTGATACTTAAACTTTTACAATCAGGTATTATCATGACTTTGTTAATTTTTTTAGGAAAATTGAAGTACACCTCAACATCACACAAAGGAACATGATCTTCAATGACTGCGGCAACTCCCCTATTTAAAGGAGTACTGTATAACAAATGGAAAACGAACCTTCTCTCTTCCTCTTGATGTAACAAATTTACGCGGGCGCTACTCGGAAGTTTTACAATAATGTATGGATTTTTATATAAGAGGTTAAGGCAACTATTAAAAAGATCTCTGTGTATCCTAGCACCAAATTTTTTATACATAATATCTAGATCATGAGCAATGAATATACAGTTTTTGCTTTTAATGACTGCAGGATAAGTTGCTTTTTTTTCTTTATATGGTGTTTTTTGGTGAGAGCAGTAATGCTCTATGGTTCTGTTAAAATAAGGCTCATATACCTCGGCCAGTACTTCAACCGTATCTGCAGGCTTCACACATATTGCTGGATGATAATTCAAGAAAGGGGTTTTTACAAAACTGGGATATAGGGGCTCTTTAATTAAAGTGTAATCACAATCAAAATTAGAATTACCATGATATCGTACGCCAAAATCTTTTGCAATGCCATCTTCAAGAAAATTCAAAAGACTTTTTGACAGAGATATGACTGCTCCTCCCAATCTAATATAATTTCTAAGCCTTTGAATTTCTTCCTCAGATAGACTACTATTACTTGGAAGTACTAACACTTCATATTCTTTAAAATCTCGGCTAAAATTAGCCACATCAAAGTCTATTTGTTTTTCCAAAAGCATTTGGGATAAGCCCTCATCACTTTCTTGGTCAAATGATCGCCAAAGACCTAAGCGAGAAATTGGTTTACCGCCTATTCCATAGTCTTCAATTTGCTCAACATAATCAAAGGCATGGCCAATATTCTCATAAGTACTTATATCCATGATCCCATTTGGATGTAGCTGATCCCCGAAATTGCAATTGGCCCCCGAAGCAACCATAGCCGCTGCCTCATATTTTAAGGCATCTGGGTGTTTAAAACCTCCAAATTCACCCCATGCAGTATGGAATTTGCCGCTCATTGCAGTTATGCGATAATCTGCATTAAGGAAATACTTTGCCTGCATGGGCAACTTGTCATAACCACCCCAAGTGGTTGGGAGATCCTCCAAGTCCTGGATAGTGTTATTTTCATACATTTTATGACGAAAATTTGCCCCTTCATCAAGAGCCGTAGTACCATTGAAGAAAACTTTTGCTTCAGGCATATACTGATGAATTAATTGATTCAGCGCATTGCAATGGGTCTTAATTTGATAAGCATTGTGAGCCTCTACATCGTTAAAATTATTCACATCATAAGCCATTGATTTCATGGAGTTTAAGCAACTTAGACAGAAGCACTTACGATGCACTTGATATATATCAAACCAGAATCCGTCTACTGTATATAATTCGCATAATTCTTTTATTTGATCATAAATTAACTGATGATACCCACCATTTACACACATGAATTTCCAGTGATAATAGGGCAATGCAGAATTCTCCGACTCTCCAGCTTCTATAGGACTATGAATTATAAAAGAGCCGTCTTTATTTCTTGCACACCAATCAGGATTTTCCTCAGCATCATTAGCGGACCAACCAACCGTAAAATAGATAAAAGTCTTTAAGCCAATTGCCTGAGATGCTTTTATTTGTTGGCCTAATAAATCAAAGTTTAAGTGAGGGTGAACTTTTCCAATTTTCGTAGGATAATAGCTCCAACTATGATGACACTTTGCAAATAGGTTTATAGAATTAACTTTTGCTTTTTTAAGGCAGGCTTGAAAAGATTTAGCATCAAATTTTTTGCCAATATCTTCAATAAACTCGGAACAATGAAAATCTAGATGAACCTGCCTTGTTAAAGCCATAATAATGACAACATTTTTAGCTAAAAAAAATGGAAGAGGTCAAACCTCTTCCATTTAATAAATTATTATTTTAATAAAAGTTATTTTCTACCGCGCACAGCAACAAAAAGAAATGCAGCAAACCCTGCTATCAATGCATAAGTTGATGTTTCAGGAACGGCAGTAACATCCAGAGAAATATGATCCACTGTCACCCACGCACCTGGTTGATTACCTCCCATTGATGAGGTACCCCATCCAATATCACCATCACCATGGTGAGCATTTAACTGAATTTGGTCGATTGTAGTTAGACCAGAGCCATCGCCAATTTGAGTGAATGAAATCGAACCCTCATTTGCGTTATTACCATTAACGCCAATAGAAACCCATGATGTCCAAAGACCTGATTGCGTGTTACCTCTAATTTGTAGCGTTAAATCTTTTGTATCTGAAGAGTCTGCTTGAGTAAGCCAATTGGTGTTAGATGCACCTATACCAGATGTATATCCTTGAAAAGCATTGCCACCACCTTGTGAATAAACTTGTCCGAACGCGTTTTCAGTAACTCCTAATTTTAGACCGATTACAATATCATTCAGTAGAAACCTTATGCCTCTTCCATTATCGGAAGACATATTGGCTGGATTCAATTGCCAAGCATCAATTACAGCAGTGAAAGTAAAGTCATTATTTCCTGTTACAGAATCAGAAAGTTCAACAGTTCTAAAAGTAGAAGAAGGAGAAGCATCAGATAAGTTGTTGGAAAAGTTCCCTTTATAGTAATGTGTGTAACCTACGTTTAAATGACCATTATTATTGTTACGCGTTTGCTGTTGTGCACCGCCGAAGTTCCAATTAGCAGATGCATCCGTACCAGAATTGTAAGCCGTGTTAAGTTGTGCGCCATTATTAGCACCGCCGACGCCATTTTCAAAGTTAAACTCAATAAGTTTCGCAGCACTTAAGTTGATAGCCAAAGTAGTAACTAGAGGTATTAGTAAAATTTTCATAAGGGTATAAGAGGGTATAAAGTATTAGTAAACAACACATTATACCAAAGATATTATAGAACTGCAATTAACCGTAATGAAATAAAAAGCACTAAAAATGAAACTTTTTGCGTGATTTTTACTTGCTTAATAATTTCAAATTATATTATAAATAAATACTTTATTTCAAAATATGAAACCAAAGTGCCTCTTCTATTTCATTGCATTATACTCTAAATGATCAAACCCAAACACATATTACTTCTTTTGGAGTGGTACGATTACCGAATCCATAAAGGTGTTGCAGAAATGGCTCGTCGATATGGGTGGCAATTAAATTGCCCTAAAAATATCAACGAGAGATCGTTCGCATCAGAAGTTTTGAAAAGCTGGAAGGGAGATGGTTGCATAGCTATGATTCAATGCATTGAGACATTTCAAAATTTAGTAAGTAAAAATATTCCGCTGATTGATCTTGGACTAAGAGATTATGGAATGTCTATTCCGCGATTAATTACTGATAATAAAAAAATTGGAAAACTTGCTGCCGAGCACCTTCGAGAATTTGGACACAAAGAAATATTTGCACTAGACCATGGTAAAAATATGATGTTTAAAGAGCGGCTAAACTCACTTAAAGCTCAATCAAGAATTAACGACTGTAAGGTAAACGTTTTAAAATCATGCGCCACCATACAATTTAATACAATAAATGAAATAGAGGAAATAATGGAAAAACGAGGTACAAGCTTAAGAGAAAGTTCTGTAGCATTTTTTGCCTATAATGACTCTATTGCAGCAGACCTAATTTCTTCTTGTTTGATTCATAACATTCGCGTCCCAGAAAATATTGCGATTTTAGGTGTAGATAACGATGACTTAATTATAAGTAGCCTTGTTCTAGGACTTAGCAGTGTTGATAGTGATCAAGAAGGTTTAGGAAAATCAGCTGCGAAGTTAATGCAGTCACTTTTAAATACAGAGACTATTGCTCTAAATGAAAAAATATACAGACATCCACCAAAAGGAGTTGTTACGCGCAGAAGTACTGACTGCTATGCTGTAAGAAATCCACTTGTCTCTAATGCACTTCACTGGATACAAAATAATTATTATAAAGGGATTCAAGCAACTGATGTTGCCTCAGCAATGAATGTAACTCAGCAAGGGCTACAAAAAGCATTTGCTAAAAGTTACATAAGAAGTCCTGGAAATGAAATTCGAAAACAAAGGCTAGAAGCAGTAGCATTCCTATTAAAAACTACAAATGCCAATCTAGATACAATTGCTAAGAATTGCGGATTTTATTCCGTGAATTCCCTTATTAATAGTTTTAGAAAAAAATACGATAAAACTCCTGGAAAATTTCGAGAATTTTATAAGAAATCAAAAGAAAAATACTAATAATCGATTTCGACTTTATAAAATTTGTTAGGCGTTCCGGTTGTATCTTCAACCCAAGTATTCAATGTTGTACCGTGACCTTGAATAGC
>MDTB01021586.1_pt1 | contig 12197 bp, 2 predicted proteins | sample 811161 | NCBI WGS metagenome assembly MDTB01 (sample SAMN05326650, study PRJNA326480) | marine metagenome | isolation source: seawater | place: Mediterranean Sea | collected 2009 | reverse complement strand
TTAAATGAACTATATAGTAAAGACTCCACAAATATATTATTTAACCAATTGTTTGGTGAAGAATTAATGAATGAATTGTCTTTAATTGATAAAACCAAAGTAGAATTTGTAAATGATGCAATATATAGTGATGATACAATTGAAAATATAAAATTTAAAATCATGTCTCAATGGAATTTATGTTTTGATGAAATATATTTATATGGAAAAGTAAATACACTGTTTAATACGGTTGATATATACAATCATGCTATGGAAAGTGGAGGACTTTCAAATGATATGATGAGATCATTATTATTAAATTATGATATCGATTTATCTATTATTACTCAAGCTTTAGATAAAGAACAATTGACATATAATGATTTGTTTTCATTAAATATAGACAATACAGAATTGGAATATACAATACCCATAGGTATGAATTATAATAATTATAGCGATTTTGTCTCTTCTAATCCATTTATGAATGTGAAATATAATGATTATTTATTATCTAATATGGATAAATTAATTCGTACAAATAATCACTCGCTGTTATTTCAATACGGTAATTTAAATAAAAATATGTTGTTTGTTTGTTTGGCTGAAGATATTTTAGATTATTCAGATATAAATGGATTATCATATGAAGAAAGCATACAATTATATTTTCCGTTTTTATATGAAAAAAATATATTTACCAAAGAACTTTTAGATAATCATAAAAAAAAAACAGTAATTGATAAATCTATACAAAAATATAATAAATCTATTGACGCGTTATATGATATCGATAGAAATGTAAAAGAATATCCAATATTAAAACAAGGTATTCATGCAATTCATTTTGTAATTCATTCTAAAATAGACATAAAGTTACCGTTAGATTTAGTATTTAAATTATTACACGTTTCGAAGGAATATCCGTTTATGGTATATAATCCTGGCAAATCAATTGAAAATATATATAAATTATATTCAAATGAATATTCAGAAAATGGTAGAAAAATACCCTATTTATCAAAAAATATTATTTTTAAATTGATGCGTGGATTCAGAAAATTCGATTGCGTTTCAATATATATAAATAATACGTTTAGTGATGAAAATTATACGTTGCAGTTAGATATTACAAAAAAAGGACATATTCACGTGATTGGAGACTTTGAAAAATATTTAGATATAGAATTTTTGGAAGAAATCATAATACGTAGTATTAATCCTATTATAAAAAAAATTCAATCAAGATTTGATGATAATAAACTTATTTTTCAATTATTTGATACCTTTGATAATGATCAAGTAGAATTAATAGATTTACATTATAATTACATATTAAATATAGAAAAACGTTTTTCATTATTAAAATATGTAGGGTGTTTATCTGGTGTATTTAATATTATAGAACAAAATATATTAAATGGAGTACAAATGCGTTATAAACGTGTAGCAAATTATAACGAGATGAATGGTATTGAAGCCTTTTTAACTGAATTAATAGATAAGCAAGTACCAAAAGATGAAATAGTATATGCCTTAGAAATTAATTATAAGTTAACGAATCAAGAAGCAAAGGATAAGTTTGTTAATTTTTTAAGTAATGCTCAAATATTGCAATCACAGAATGAAAATAAGGTATTAAAATTAAAAAACAATCCAGGTTTTAAAATAACAATGAATATAGAACAAAATTTACGCCCAGGTTATCAAATAAATATAGAAGTTACAAACATAAATCATATACAATATTTAAATACCATACCAATTTATATTAAAAGTTTAATTAAACTTACACAAGATAAAGTAAATGATTACAAGATTTTGCAATTGTGTAAATCTAAGACTGCGTTAAAATCCGCAGATGTAATACAAGATATAGAATCAAAAGACGAAATGCATAGCAAAGGAGCATTTCAATTAAATAAACCAGAATTTAATCTTGATTTTTTAATGGATGATGACGATGAAAGCGACGAAGATAGTAAGGATGTAGTAGACTATATTGATGATAATAATGAAGAAAAAAATGAAGAAACATCATTATTAAAGAAAAGTGTTTTTTCAGGTGGTTCTGATTTAGACCTAGGTTCCATGGAAGATTTAGATTTTGATATAGATGAATTAAGTAATGACAGTGATGATGAAGCTGATAAAGATGAAGATGAAGAAGATGAAGATGAAAAAGATGAAGATGAAGAAGAAAAAGATGAAGATGAAGAAGATAGTGATTTGGATATAATGGAAGATTTAGATATAATGGAAGATTTAGATATAAGTAATTTGAGTGAAAAAAGTAATGATGATTTATCAAATATATTGGAAACATTAAAAGCCGATAATAATGAATTATCATTGAAATCAGACAAATTATTAAAAGAATATGAAGAAGGCGAAGAAGCTGAAATCAGTGATAATGATGATGATGATGATGATGATGATGATGCTGAAAGTATATCTGACGATATACAGAATGAGAATATATATGAGGAGAGCAAAAAATATTTATTTTGTTATGGTTCAAATAATAAAAAACAATTAATAGAAAGATTAAAAAGAAATAACATAGAGCCAAAAAAAGCACAATTAAATAATTATGAACGTATATTTGCTGGAAATTCTGGAAATTGGCAGGGAGCAACATGTAGTTTAATTTATAAACTACATAGTATATGTATTGGATCATATATAGAGGTAAATGATGTTGACATTCAAAACATGAATACATTTGAAGGAATTTTATCAAATAAATCAAAACAAATAACAATTACTATTTTAAATGAAAAGAAAAAACAAATACAGGCATTAGCTTATGTTTTAGTAGATAATACATGGATTAAACATCCAAGTACAAACTATTTATATGCTTGTAGTTTAACATTACATCCATTTTGGCCGGATTTAGATGATAACCAAGAAATAATAGTAAAAAATAATAATCAAAAAATAATGGGAATATATGATTACAAAACAAATACATATACTAAAATAGACGATGAAGAATTAGAACCACAAAAAGTATCAGATATACAGTTACATCCAAATCCATTTTTTAAAAGAAAAAAACAATTAGATCCTAAATTATTTTTCTCTAAGGATGATGAACAGTTTGGTCAATATTCAAGAGCATGTCCATGGAATATAAGACGTCAGCCTGTAATTTTAACACAAAAAGAGAAAGATGAAATAGACAATGGCCCTCATAAGGGTTCATATGATAGCGCTATAAAACACGGATCGAGTCCAGACAATCAATATTGGTATATATGTCCAAGGTATTGGAGTTTTAAAGATAATACATCCCTTAGAGAAGATGAAGTAAATCCAGAAAATGTTATTCCTCATGACGCGAGTGAAGTTAGTGATCCTAATAAAACATATATTTATGAATTTGTAGATAAAAGTGGTAATTATGGTGAATATAAACACCCAGGATATTTAGATCCAAATAAACATCCACAAGGGTTGTGTGCGCCATGCTGTTTTAAAACAAATAACTCTAAATTACAAAAAGATAGAGCTAAGAAATGTAAGGGTATTTTATTAGATGAAGAAGTACAAAACAATAGAAAATTTGATAAAAAAATAGAACTTGCAGATAAATATATAATGAGTCATGATAAATTTCCATTAGAACAAAATAGATGGGGACATCTCCCATTAATCATACAAAAATTCTTATCATTTAATAGTTCACAATGTGAAGGTAAAGATAAAAAAACATTAAAATATAATTCAACTTGTTTATTGCGTCATGGAGTAGAAAATAATCAAAAACAATCTTTTATAGCATGTATTAGTGGATTATATATACAATTTAATCTAACAAAAGAACGATTAACTATTCTTGAAATGAAAAATAAAATAATAAGCATATTATCGATTGATAATATTTTACAGTTTCATAACGGTAATTTAATAGATATATTTGCGAAAGAAAAATATGATTCAATAGATATTACTCCATATACATCTAGTGAATTATATAAAAAAATATATACAGATAACCCAAATGGTTTTAAAAAGGTAGTATCAGGCTTTACAAATTTCATTGAATATTTAAAAGATGATACAGTGTTTATAAATCATACTTATTTATGGGATATTATTTGCATGCCGAATCCAAAATTATTTCCGGATGGTTTAAATTTAATTATTATGGAAAATAAAAATGCAGATGTAACAAATAACGTGCATGTATTATGTCCATCGAATCAATATTCATCTCAAGTATACACCAGAAATAAACCTACTGGATTAATTTATAAAGAAGGAAGTTTTTACGAACCAATTTACGTTACATATAATAAATACATTGAAAGACCTAATCAAAAACCATTAAATGAACTAACTATTTATTATACATTAACAATACATGATTTTAAATTAATACCTAATTTATATAATTTTATTACTAAAATAATGAAACATCAAGCTGAAAATTGTATGCCAAAAAGTATATCCGATGATGTATATACATTTAAATCTAATATTTCATTATTGGAATTATTAGAAAAGTTAAAGACAAATACAACAAGTAATAATAGTTTTTTATATACAGTTATTAAATTAGTATTACATTTTGATAATCGTGTTATAGGGGTTATAGCGGAATCTAAAAAAACTAAAGCACAAGGATATATTCCTTGCGCACCATCTGCATTGTTACCTAATTTTAACAACGACTCTTATTATGAGCTAGTCAATGATTCAATGTGGCTATCATATGCAAATACAGTTAAGTTTTTAAGTGATGTAAATGAAGATACAGACATTCCATGTACCCCTAGATTTAAAGTATTAGACAATGAATTAATAGTTGGTATATTAACCGAAACAAATTTATTTATTCCATTAGATCGCCCTGAACCTATTGAAAATACAAACGATGATTTGGAAGTAATATCTGATAAAAATTATATATTAGAAGATAAAAATCAATTAATATACGGAAAAGAAGACATAATAAGGGTGAGAGGAATACAAATGATAAGATTAGAACGTCAATTTTATTATGCATTTAGAAAGCTTTCTAAATATTTATTAAACCAATTTAAATTTTTTAGAAATAAATTAGAAATAGAAAATCTTGTATATAATGAAAATATATCTTACATTAATAAAACAAAACAATTAGTAAAATTATTAGACAAATTAATACATCCCCATGTAGATTTTATAGATGATTATAGTGAAAATGTTTTACTTGAAATATCAAATGTAGAATGGTGTAATGAAGATTGTGATGATTTAATTTATTGTACTACTACCAAAGATATTGCATGTAAATTATTAATACCAAAATACAATTTAGTAACTGGTGATAATAATACTATAATTTATTATAATCGATTAGCAGATGAACTTATAAGATATAAAATGATACAAACCTTTTTATTTGAACCAAGTTCTCAATTATTTCATTCTGAAATAGATTATCAGTTATCTCCAAATGAAATATTAATTATTCAATCTTTTTTAACACAAGATTATTTTTTAAACTTAAATAAAAAAAATACTTCAAAATATGAAAAACATTTGCCTCATGATTTTATTTATCCAGATAAAATGAAAAAAATGACACTTAATATGAATCATTCAGAATTATTTAAAGAAAATGCTATGTATGAAGCCCCTATTAGTATAAAATATTCCAAATATTTTACAATACAAAAAGTAAATATTACAGTTACACCATTTTCAAAAAATATATCATTTGAATCATTAGCATTAATTATTAGTGAGCAAGCTCAATACAAAAAAATAGAAATAAATGTTGAAAAAGTGAAGAAAATGTTAATTTCAGCGTATCAAAATTATATGGGTGATTATAGTTCTCAATTAATGAATACATTACAAAAAGAAGGCAAGGAAATATATCCATTAAAAGTTTCATCCGGAGAAATAAGTATAGACACTATGATAAACGATGAATTATATTATTTAACACCATTAGATATATTACTTATTTCTTCCGAATATAATATTCCAATTGTAATTATATTAGAATATAAAAATATCGATACACTACTTGTGTTGGATAAATATATAGATAATGATAAATATTACAGTTATATATTTAATTCAAAAGATAAATTGTCACTTATTAAAACAAATATTGGTTATACTTTATATAAAGTGATAATAAAAGACCTGTTTTTACAAAATATAAAATCACAAAACATATCATTAATACATTATATTCAATCATGATAATATAGTATAATAATTAATTGTATCTACTATATTAAAGCGAGGTCCTATAATAGAATGTATTCTGTATATTTTACGACCAAAATTAACATTAGCCATTTTAAATAAACGCAGTTGAGATTTTAGAGCTCTTTTAACAACGCGTTTTTTATATTCATTCATACCATATAAACTATATAAATAATTATAAAGATATCTATTAAAATGTAATAATTTATTTTTATTAAATTCAGAACATACCACTATATTTAAATAATCATTTAACATATTTTCTATATATTCAATTGCATCTTCTTGATTCATTGAAATAGATTCTTTATATATAATATAATCTCTTATTTCAACTTGATGATTTACTATAAATGCAGTTAAATGAAGTCCGCAATTAATAAATTTAACAAATAATTCATGTACTTTAATATTTTTTTCTAATAATGTTAAATATATATTATACAAATTTTGATCAGAAAATCTTATATTTGTATAAGGATTTTTAATAGAATGGCTTTCTATAAAATAATTATCGTGATATGTTAAGCTATTATAAATAATATTATTTAATTCGCTAAGCAAAAATGTATACTTAATATTTTTTTCCATTAAGGTAATATAAAATTTATTTTCTGGACTACTTTCATCAGGTATTTCATCTAATAATAAATCGTATTCATTAAATTGTTTTGCTCTTTTTAATTTAAATATGTATGACAGTTTATTAAATGCATTATGTACTTTTTGCAAATTAAAAAATATATCTAAAAATACATCAAAATTATTGCAAATATTGTAAGTATATTTTGTTTTGAAATATTCAAATTTATTATTACGCGCCAAATCATTTAATTCGCACTGCAAATTTATATTATATTCTTTAATTTCATTTATACGAAATGAATGTGAAAAATATTGTGGATACATTCTTTTTATTATATATTTTGAAAAATACATGTGTATGTTGTAAATATATAATAATCTTTAAATCTATTAAATGTCTAACTCATAATCATCATCTATTCCAAGTTCAACATTACTTTGCACTGAAGTATTATTTTGTAATTTAATATTTGAAACATTACATTCACTTAATTGATTCACTATATCAATAGTGTCTGATTTTTCTTCTAATGCTATTTCTTTCAATTCTTGCATTTTTGGTATATTTAAATAGACTTGAAATGAAGAAGTACCAAAATATCCTTCTTGTCCACACATTACATTTGCCGAAACACCACACATTTCATCAAATTCTCCATGACGAGCTGCTTTTAAAAACATTTCTGATGTTTCTTCGAAAGACGCTTTAGCAAGAGGACCAATATTATCATTATTAATACCATGTCTAAAAATAGACACCAATTTAGCATTAGTAGTTATGCGGTCACATAGTAAATTCAAATGATGTGAATTAACATATTCACCTGCATCTTCAATAACTTCATTCATTTCATTAAACAATATTGTTCTTGCCGCTTCTATTCCTAATACGCTATACATTTCCATAATATTATTTGAAAATGTGCGTTTTGTATCAATATAAGACAATGATAATACATCCATCAAATTAGACCCTATTGTATCAAGAACCCAAATATCCTTTTTTACATAATTACATTTATCCTCGTCAAACTCTACAACATTATTTAATTTACGTGGTGTTACTTGAGTAATATTTTTAACACCTCTAATTACAATATTATTTAATAAATTATCTTGAAATGACGTTAAGAAATGTATATGGTCATCTTGGTCTAATAACGTGGATTTCTTTTTATTTTTCAAATTAATACATCGAATTCTAAATACCAAATTATCATCATTGTAATCAGAATAAACACATGAAATTTCATCTTTGTAAATAGTCTTCAATGTAAAATGAATATCTTCCATGGAAATATCTATGTCGAGCATTTTAGTTACATCCATTTCCATGCGAATAATCCATTTTTGTTTATCATTATTTTCTTCTTCACTTACAATACCACTACATTCTTCAATAAGTGATTCAAATTCTTTATATTGTTTTAACAGCTCTTTGTCTAATTGAACCAAACTATTCATATCATCCGGATCATATAATATTTCCAATTTTTTAACAAGATTATATAATTTAGTATGTTGCATTATTGCTAGAATTTCATACGCTCTTTCTTTATTTGTTTCTTCATCTTTATTTAAATATACAGTCATGGATGGATTTTTCAAATTTTCTGTCAAATTTAAAATTTCTTCAATTCTTGGAACTCCTCTTGTTACACCCGATTTTCCTACACCAGCATAATGAAATGTATTTAACGTCATTTGTGTTGTAGGTTCACCTATGGATTGTGCGGCCACAATACCAACCATTTCACCTGGATTTACTAGAACTTTTTTATAAGTAGTAATAATTGTTTCTAATAATAAATCTAAGGCAGCGGCATTGAAACGTTTTTTATACAACAAGGTTTTTGGATTTAAATAAAACATATACATAATCTTAAATATAATAGGCGGGGATATATATTTATTTACACACATTCTTTTATAAGCATTTTCAATCTTTTCATATGCTTCAATTGGTGTAATATTAATCAAAGTGTCTGATAATTTAAATTGAGAAGCTACGTTTTGAATTATATATTTAAATGAAACCGGCATATAAATATTTTTGTTATCATTATGGTTATATACATTATTTGTTATGCTATGTTTATAAAATATCATTTCATCAATTAATTTTTTAGCTATAGTTTTGCTTTGTTTTTTCTGTTTTTTATATCGTTTTAAAGTTTTATCTTCATACATTGTTTCCATTAATTTATCATTTAATTCAAAATTAAATTCATTGTATATTTCTTCATAACTCATTGAAAGTATTGGGCAATATTGTACCTCTATTTTACTTGTATCAAAGTGATTACCGCCATATATAAATTGTATAATCTTATTTTTATTATTACGAACAGTCATATCATATTTAATTTGAACATCTTCCATTGCTTTAACTAAACGCCTTTGGATATAACCCGTTGTAGACGTTTTAACAGCGGTATCAATTAAACCAACCCTACCACCCATTGCATGAAAGAATACTTCTGTAGGAGTTAATCCGTGGATAAATGAATTTTCTACAAATCCACGTGCTTCGGGAGAATCGTCAAATTGGGTAAAATGTGGTAAAGTTCTATTTGTAAATCCATATCCAATTCTTTTACCATCTATATCCTGCGAACCCAAACACGAAATCATTTGAGCAATATTTAGTGTTTTACCTTTAGAACCACAATTTACAATCGTAAGAAATCTATTATGTTCATCCAATTGTTTAATAGCAACTTTTTCTGCTTTTCTCATGGCAGAACTTAATATATTACCAACTTGTATTTCAAATTCATCTTCATTAGACCTACCTGTTTTATTTTCAAATATATTTAAATGAAACTGGTCTTCAAGATTTTTAATTTTCTTTTTATGTTCTAAAATAGCAGCGCGTATGGAATTATTAGTTTCATCATTTGTAACTAAATCGCTAATACCAACGCTAAATCCTGCTGTTTTCATATATTCTGTTACAATTGTTTGTATATTATCGATAAAATTTTGTGATGTGGTATTCGAAAAATCATTGGCTATTCTTTGTATTAATCCTTTGCCTCCACTACCAAATACTTCTTTATCCATTTGTCCACGAATATATTTACCATTTTTAATTTCTAGTACACCATTAGATGTTTCATATTCATCCCCTTCTTTAAACATTTTATTGATTTTATATTCTAATGATATTGGTGGTAATATTTGAGATATAATATCAAAATTGCTAACATAGCTTTGAGTAAATACATGTTTATTTATAGTATCAAATTTACTAAGTAAATTCATAGCTTGTAATGGTGTAAAGTTTGTACCATGACGAGTAAATAAATTACTTCCTAATAATGAATCTTGAAATATACCAATAATGGATTTATGATTTGCAGGACTTATAATTTGATTTGTAACCGCAGCCAAATTACGCAATTCCATTTCTGCTTCGTCATCTTGTGGCATATGAAGATTCATTTCATCACCATCAAAATCTGCATTATACGGTTTTGTATCACCTACATTCATACGAAATGTATCACCAACATGCATAATGCGTACAATATGTCCCATCATAGACATTCTATGCAAAGAAGGTTGACGATTAAATAAAACAACATCACCATCCAACATATGACGATGTAATATATCTCCTTCTTGTAATTTTATTGAGTTTTTATCATAATATCTTAATGATATTGAATCGCCATTTTTTTTCTCAAGAATTTTAGCACCTGGCCATACATCAGGACCATTTTGTGCCATTTTAAGTAAATATCTCATATTTTTTTCATTTACAGTTACAGGTTTTGTAATATTTTTTGCAATTTTTAATGGAACACCTAATTCTTTAATTGATAATTCCGGGTCAGGTGTAATTACAGACCGAGCACTGAAATCTACTCTCTTTCCCATTAAATTACCTCTAACTCTACCGGGTTTACCCTTTAAACGTTCACTAATAGATTTCAATGTTCTACCAGAACGTTGTGTTACAGGAGAAGCTCCGGGTATTTTATTGTCAACCATTGTGGCAATATAATATTGCAATACAGTTGTCCAGTCATCTATAATATTACTTGGAACCCCTGATTCTATTTTTTCTTTTAAAGTATTATTTGTTTTAATAATATTTACAATAATATGACTAATGTCATCTTCACTGCGTTGCTGTGCATCATGCTTTACAGATGGACGAACTGCAGGCGGTGGTACTGCAAAATTTTGACAAATCATCCAATCTGGACGAGACCATAATGGTGAAAATCCCATAAAGGATACATCGTCGTCAGATATACGTTTAAATATTTTCAGTACAACTTCTGGGGTTAGCTTCAAATTCACTTTGTCACTTTCTCCTTCTAAATTAGACCATTCAGCATATAGCGTAGACAGTCCTTCTTTTTTAATTTTACATGGTTGTTTGTATCCACATCCATCTTCCGTGTCTTCACCGCATCGTTTTATTTTTATAGCAAGAGATGAAATTTCATTCCATCGTTTATCATTTGGTAGATTTAATAAATGCTTATGTTTCTCTTTACTAATTAAAAGTTTACTACACTTTACACATACGCATCGGGTCATTTTTATAATTGTATTTAAATATTGTATATAAAATACTGGTCTTGCTAACTTAATATGACCAAAATAACCAGGAGTATTTATATAATCTAATCCATCTGTAGGGCATATTAATCCAGGATCTAATACTCCCATTCGAGGATCAAATAAGCCTCCCACCACTGGTTTAGACCCAATATAGGTATCTCTTGAATTTATTTCAGCAACCGAATTCCTAACAATTTCTTCAGGACTTAATAAACTAAATTGTATTCCAATAATTTTTGATGGTTCCTGTTTTATATTTTTACTCATTCTTTAATATTAATATATATATTTTTATATACTTTCAATTTTAAATTAAATAATATAAAATTGAAAGAATATAAACTAAATAACATATTTTAAAACATGGGTAAATCTGATAAGAAAACGAAACAAACTAAGAAAAAAGATACAAAAATCAAGAAAAAATGTAAAAAAGCAGAATCATCTTCAGAGGAATCCTCTTCTGAAGAAGAAGAACCGGTTATGATTGATTCTTTAAAATATAAAAAAATGTTAAATCAGCTATTTCCTTCCAAATATATGAATGAAAAAGTAAAGAAAGAAAAATATAAGAAGAAAAAAAAATGTAAAAAAAATAAAAAACAAGAATCGGAATCTGAATCGGAGTCAGAGTCATCTGAAGAAGAATACGATGAAGAAGATGAAGAAGGAGGTATGCAAAAATTTGACATTGTCTTTACAATTGCAGCTCCTGATATGGAAGAAGAATATGATGAAGAAGAATATGAAGATGAAGATGAAGATTCCGAAGAAGAAGATGAAGATTCCGAAGAAGAAGATGAAGATTCCGAAGAAGAAGATGAAGATTC
>MDTB01189453.1_pt1 | contig 12198 bp, 7 predicted proteins | sample 811161 | NCBI WGS metagenome assembly MDTB01 (sample SAMN05326650, study PRJNA326480) | marine metagenome | isolation source: seawater | place: Mediterranean Sea | collected 2009 | reverse complement strand
GAGAAGTGTTTCAGGGATGCGCTCACCTCAGAAATCCAATTCAGACAGTTGGTCATGAAGCGCGTCCAATCGAGGGTCGCTTTTTGCTTCCTCTTTGCCCGGGGTACGCAGTTGTCGTTCTGCATCAAGCCGAGCCAATTCGGCCTCAAGATCTGCTCGATCTTCTTGGATGGGTATTGACCGTTTTTCCTCGCTGGATTCTTCAATTGCCTCAGACTCGTCCGGAGCAGGCATTTCCTCCCATTCATCGGATACCTCAACAATCACAGGTTCAGAATCCAATGAAACACTCTCTTCAACGACCAAGGTCGGTTGAATGTTCTCCATCATATCGTCCATCACAGGCGTACGTTGGCCAACGGGGATTGCGGTTCGCTCGAACGGCAAGAAACCATCACGCTGGAAGTCCCACATCGCTCCACGAGGTACGCCTTTTGTTAATCCAGATGCGTCAATTTGTGTCAAAAGTTCTTCCAGAACTTGCGCGGTTTGTTCAAGTGCAATTGCCTCACCAGCATCACGCTGATCTGCCTCAAGGTAGATGTCATCAAGTGCTACACGAATCAACCGACGTGTTTCAACAGCAACATTTGGGAGTGCTTCAGGACGCATGCAGTTCATTCGCAATGCATCAATTTCTTCCGGCGGTGCACCGAGGTTGCCGAGTTGATCGAGAACGTTTCGCATGCGTCGCAGCATGGTAATTGATCGGTCGTAATCCTCGAGAATGCCTTCCAAATCGAGAATGAGATGCCCAACGGTTTCTCCCAGTTGGTTTTCCAAGCGTTGTTGAACAGACCATCTTGCTAATCCTCGTACAGCACCTGCGGTTTGGGGCACCTGACGTTCGAGAAGTGTCATAACTTCACTGCTTAGTAAATGCCGAGGTGTTGATGCAATATGGTCAACGGTTGATTGTACGACCTGCAGTGCACGCTCGACCGCTCGATCCAATAGAACAACAGAGTATCCGAGTGTTCGGGCATGTTCAAGACGCTCCAGAACAGGACCGAGCCCACGGAAGGTTGCATCATCGTTCAACAATGCTTGAGCAAGGGGCTCCTCAGAAAGCCGAGCACGAAGTCGTTCGGCTTCTGCGATGTCAGCCACAGCCTCTTCATGTGCTTCAGTAAGTGCTTCGGCACGGGAAATCAGGCCAGAGAGTTCTGTCTCTGCATTCCCACGTCGAGCACCAAGGTTGCCAAGTTCAGTCAGCAATTCCTTTCGTTCTCCCATCAGTTCTCTCATTTCAGAGTGGAGTTGCATTCGACGGGCTTCATCCTCTGCAAGCCGTTGGCGTTCCTCTTCTGCACGTCGCCGACTCGAGAGTGTCTCTGCTTCGATTTGATCCAATCGGGCCTGAGCAGATCGTATCTTTTCTTCGGATGCATTGCTCTTCGTTTGTGCACTCGCTTGGCGTTCACGTAGAGCTGTCACCTGTTCCTCCAAAGACCGTAATCGACGTTCTTCAAGTTCAATTTGCTCACGAATTGATGATAGGTTTTGAGCATTGGACTCCAAATCGGCACGGGTTGTAGCTTCCTGATGAGAGAGTTCAATCAGTTCGTCCTTCAAAGCCGCACTGCTTTCTGTATCACCAAGGGTTTTGGCCAATTCTGCGGCTCTCTCACTCAATTGGTGCTCCAGTTCACTGACTCTTCGTAGCAAACGATCAGCACGTTCCTCAGCTTGTTCCATACGGGCTCTGGATTCTGAAACGGTGACCTGTACGCGATTGAGTTCATCGTTCTTTGACTGAATCGTATTGGTCTGATCTCCCGATGATGATTTAATCTCATCGAGACGAACCAACGCTTCCGTTCGCTCTTTCTCAGCATCTTGAAGTTGCGTGGTCAAACTCGCATTGGTCCGCATAAGCGTATCAGTACGACGTTCCGACTCCTCGAGTCGTCGTCGCAGACCAGCATCCACGCCTGCAAGTGGAGCAGCGGATGGAAGCGGTTGAGCAGTTTCTTGTCCGCCAACATGGATGCTCAGTTTTGAACGGACTGCTCGTACATCGCCAAGACCGATTTCGAATCCATACATATTCATCAATCGATGCATCATCGAATCTTTTCGTTTCTCAGATCGTGTGCGCACCGTAGAAAGGGCTTCAACGAATTGCTTGAGAGTGAAGTCTGTAACATCTCCTGTCGAGGATGAAACCATTGTGCCAGAAGCTAGTCGGTGCAGTTTCAATACGCGTTTGCTCTCGGTTAATCCGAGCATTGCATCCTCAAATGATTGGCCGTTGGCTGCCATCGCTACAGGTAGCCCATTGTTGAGGGCAAGCGAAACGGCTTTGTCGCTAGCACCAGCTTTGAGATGACCGGTTACACGTTCCTCAAGCGCAGCGGAAAGCATCGACATCACTGCATCAGCACCACCTTTTCCTTCTCGGAGGACAAATCCATCGGGGAGTGTAGCAGAACCCTCTGCATAGGTGCCAATTTCACCATCAAGTTTGGCAGTAACGTCGGTAAGCAAGCGAGCATGATTTGCGTCAAGTTCGGTCCATATTGCCAAAACGATGGTACTGCTCGAAGCAAGCAGCAATGATGTATCGCCCATGTTCAAGGATGCGTAGCCGTTTCCATCTCCACCAAGTTTAGCCTGTTGGAGATTCATCGCCTCGGAAAGAGAAGCAACGGTTGCGGAGAGCTCTTTTGCATCCCCTGGTAAATCTCCTGTGCTGTCAATAACAATTCCCTGATCAGCCGCCAAGGCGCCTCGAACGTGCTCATAACCGGAAAGGGCTTGCAAAACTGCGGATATGTTTCGAGCAAACAGGCGATCTGTAAGGGCTCCACTTGCGCTAAGTCCTTGCATATCGGCTTGGAATTCGAATGCTTCCGGTAGGAGCGTCGCTAATTCTGCAAGCCCATTCATAGAACATGTTGATGCAATCAATCGGTGCTGATTCTTTTCCGCCTCTTCGAGCGCTGTCCGAGCATCAGCTCCACCGAGGAGTTTTGTTGAACTCGAGCCTTCACAAATCCATCCAACGGTACGTCCAGCACGTACCAATCGGTGACCAAAGGGCGTCTTGCGACGTCCAACCCAGGTCGTGATAAACCCATGCTCGAAGGATTGAATGGCTCCGGAGGAGACATCCACTTCATCATCAAATCGTTCAATATGTGGTAAGTCAAACATTATATCGCCTCAGGTTGTTTTGAATTCCATTGTTGTCGAGCTCGTTCAAGCTCATATCGCCAAACGCCTTTTTTGCCATCTTTACCGGACAAGTGAACAAACAGATTGTCCTCAAAGTGATCGTAAAGCGTCAATCGTCGCCCTTCACCCCACACTTCGAACAATGTCCCGAGGGCGAATTGTTCTGCAAGTGCGCAACATTCAGCCCATTCACGACGCTGTTCTTCGGCGGTCTCAGGCCATTTATTTGTGGTTTTTACGATGCTACCAAATTGATTCATCAGGCGAACGTGCTTTGCACCTTTGAGTTCGCAAAGTTGAGAAAACAACCTTTCCAGCATGGTAGCCCAATCTCTTTCACAGCAACGTACCATTCAAGAACTTTGCCGAAACTCTTCCCCCGTAGGGGGATTTGGCCACTGAAATAGAAATTCCAACTGGGAATTTGCAAAATACGAGGCGCGGATGTTCAATACAGCAAACTTTTCCGCGGATTCATTCGACCGCCGAATGCCAAAAGAGGTTGAAATCTCCAATTAGAATTTTGAATTTTCAATTGGAATAATTTTCAGAAAGAGCATCAATCGGAGGCGTTTAATGCAGGTGATGTGACCAATCAACATGGCCGAGGCATCTCAGCGTCCATTTCAAGCACCTGCTTGTGATGTGTGTGGCAAGGATGCGGTTATAGAGCAGGCTTATTCTGGACGAATTCTATGCGGGCATCATCTTGAGAAGTCGATACGAAAAAAGGTAGCTAAGGAACTTCGAAAGCAACTTCACCTTGATAAATCCAAACCGACCACGGTCTTCGTTGCAATATCTGGTGGAAAGGATTCAGCCGTTTTGTTGACGCTTCTTGTCGAATTGATAGGAATGCGCCGAGACGTTCGCATCGTTGCAGGTTGTGTCGATGAGGGAATCGAAGGTTATCGTCCACCTTCCCTCCAATGCGCAATCGATCTATGCGAGCAGCTCGATGTTGAATTCATATCAACAAGTTATGAAGATCTTAACTTTCACCAAATGGACGAGGTCGTAAAGCGTTTGCCAATGGTCTCTGAAAGCAACGAGGGGGTATCCATGATGCCTTGCTCGTATTGCGGTGTGTTCCGGCGACAAGGCATCAATGCTCTAGCGAAGAGCGTCGATGCTGATGTTGTTGCACTTGGTCACAACCTGGACGATATGGCGCAAACCGTTCTTATGAACATGACGAACGGTGACATCGATCGAACCCTTCGACTTGCGCCCCACACCGATGCTCCAGTTGATGGACTGCCTCCAAGAATTGTTCCTCTTCGCTGGATTCCAGAACAAGAGATTCATCTTCTTGCTCTGCACAAAGAACTACCTCTTCACCACGAGGAATGCCCCTATGCACAAGGAGCACTCCGATGGCGCTATCGAGACATCGTTGCCCAACTCGAGCAGGATGTTCCCGGTACACGGCATAGTCTGGTTCGAATGTCGGACAACATCAAGCAGGTCGCTCGCCAGCCGGTCTCAGTGCAGCAGTCGCATCCAATGAAGTGTCAGCGATGTGGTTCGCCAACTTCTGGACAAACCTGCAAGGCTTGCGATATGCGAGATCTTCTTGATATCAATTTAGAGTAAATTGAGGACTAGTTCATCCAAATCTTGTGGCCGCTGACAATAATGGCAACGCAGTGCTAACGGTGCAGTTCTGATGACCTTCAAGCGATGCGGCAATGGTTCTCTTGGATTCTGAGTAATGCAATTTGAGAAAGTGCAGCGAACGACGTTTCTGACCTCTTCACCAAGGTTGACATTCAACTTCTCTGCAACAGAATAGACCCGAATGATTGCAATGCTTGAATCTGGAGCAACCAGTGCAAGGCGATCAAGTTCAGATTGTGTTAATTCACGATCTTCGACTTTGATAATGTCCTTTGCACCCATCTTCTTGGAGGGAACGTTCATGACCAAGGATACAGGAACGGACGTATCGCCTGAGAGGTTGAGCAACTCGAGCACTTTGAGTGCCTGACCGGACGGGATGTGGTCGATAACCGTTCCATTCTTAATCGCAGTCACTCTTCGCATGTTGTGTTCTTCAGCCATCAGGCATCACCTCCAGGGATTTTGGCGGGAACTTCGATGTTGAGTAGGCGACAGAGCAACGCCATTCGAGCGACTACGCCGTTGAAAGCCTGTTCAAAGTATCGAGCATGACGGGTTTCATCCACACTTGGATGAATTTCATCAACACGTGGGAGCGGATGCAGAATCACCATTTCCGACTTTACGTTGGCAAGATCTCGTGCATGCAACTTGTAGGCACCGGCAACCTTGGCGTATTCATCCTCATCGGCAAAACGCTCTTTCTGAATTCGTGTCATGTATACAACGTCTGCTTGATTGATGTTTCCGAGAAGATCCTCAGTTTCAGTAACATCTGCACCATGTTCACGTAGGTCTTCTACGATCTCGGTAGGCATGCGCAGGAGGTCAGGTGATGCGAAAATCAAACGGCATCCGAATCGAACCAATGCATGGGAGAGGCTGTGGACGGTACGCCCGTAGCGCAAATCGCCTGCAAGAATGACCGTTAATCCCTCAAGCGTGCCGTGCGATTGCTGAATCGTGAACAAATCGAGCATGGTTTGCGTCGGGTGGTGTCCCGCTCCATCGCCTCCATTGAGAATGGGGACTCTGGCAGCATCTTGTGCGTAGCGTGCGGCACCTTGACGCGGATGACGCATAGCGATGATGTCGGTGTATCCATCGACCATCTGGATGGTATCGAAGAGTGTTTCACCCTTCACAACGGATGAAGTCTTTACGTCGCCAAGATTGACAACGTCACCCCCAAGTCGTTTCATTGCGGTTTCGAACGACATTCGCGTTCTGGTGCTCGGTTCGAAGAAAAGATTGCCCAGAATTTTCCCTTGCAGAAGCGGAAGGTACGATTCACCTCGAGCGACTGGTAGCAGTCGCTCTGCATCAGCAAGAATGCTGTGTATGTCTTCGTTGGTCAAATCGTCCATCGTGATGAGTCCTTTCATAGGATGTCCCCTTCTTCACCAACCATCCAAGCACACCCTTGAACATTGTTGCAGAGCAATATGCAAAGAGTCGGTGGTTTCATCATCAAAACCCCCTTGGTTCAACCATGCTCTGGGGGGATGTTGATGAAGCCATCAAGGCCGAACGTCTCCTTCGTGTTCAGAGAATCGAGCGATTGAGCACCGTCTGTGCTTTGTTTTGTTTGAGTGGAGCAATCTGGCTTGCATGGCCAGTACTGAAAGATGCCTTCGTTGGCGATGCGAGTCTGCTCACTGGACTTGGAATGCCGGTTCTCGTCCTCCTTTGGGGAATTGTCATTCAAGATTTGATTCTTGACGATCCTCGTGCACGAACTCGAATAGGTGCAGCTTCGAGTATAATTTGGCCAGTCTTCCTGATGTTTTCATTGCGTTCTTTTTCCTCAGATACAGGCGACGTCGTTGCATCCTTGCTGTTTGCTGGATTGGGCTTTTCGATGTATCAAACATCAGCAAATACACTGAGAGGCGGCATCGACGTCATGCGTTTCAGGGCTATGATGACAGGGATTGGGGCATTGACCATACTCGGGATATTGGTGGGTGACCGAGCCGGTGAAACTTGGATTGTCGACCCAATTGATTGGGGGCTCCCCGTATTGAGTGCCGTAATTCTGACCCATGTTGCATACCTTTGGATTGCAGGTGATGACATGCGTGAGGAACGCAAAGCGTTTCGAAAGGAATTGGATATCATAGAAAACAGACTCCTTGTTCTGCGTTCAGAAGGTGCTGCTGTCGATCAAGCGAGCAGTCTTGTCATGACTGCGAAGGAAGAGGGTCACATCGATCCATCATTCGGCATACGCCTATTACGAGAAGCATCGGAAGACATCGAGCGTTCACTTTCACTTGCCACAGACGTTGATGTTGTACGCAACGAAGCACTTCTTGTCATTCAACATGCAGAAGAGTTGGCTCCACTGGTGAAGCGCCCTCGCAAATCGTACGAAATAGGCGAAAGGGAGGTTACACTCGGCTCGTTGCGAGAAGCTGAAAGTTTGTTTCGTCAAGCGAAGCGGCGAGCCCAAGAAATCATCACTTGGTGGGAACAGGCCGAGGATGCAATTCGGACCGCCGAGGAACTGCTAACTGGACAATCTGGAGCAACCATCGATAATCTGCGACAGATCGTTCGCGATGCAAAGAAGCAACTCGAACGGGAGGCTCCAAAGAAAGCATTCGAGTTGGCTTGTGTTGTACCAATACAATTCCAAGCAGATGGCGATGCGAGAGAACGCGCAGTTGAGGTCCTGAGCGATGCAGCCAAGGCTCTCAAAGCAGCCGATGGATTTGACACATCGGATTTTGAACAACGCCTCGAGCAAGCAGAAACCGCTCTTGAAGCTGGAGATACAGGTCAATCGATTGGGCTTGCGGAGGGGGTCATTCGTGTCATCCAAATTGAGAAGGAGGCAATGGACAGTGTGCGACGAGCGCTTCGTCAACGGAAGAAAATCACTGAACGTTTCAATCATTTCGATGATTCAAAAGAATGGATGGACCGATTCAAGCTGGTGCAAAAGGCAGCAGATGAACGAGAATGGAGTCATGCTGCAACGCTCCTGGAGCGTCTCATCATCGACCTTGATGCGCTGGGTAATGAACAGGATGAGGCTCAAACGCTTCTTGACTTTGTTCGTCAGGAGTGGTCCGTATTGAGAAACCAATGCAATGCGTCAAGCATCCCAGTGACCGATGAAGACATGAAACAGACCGAAGCAGCAATTTCTATTGCAGAGGAGCGTTTGAAGGGCGGTCAAGTAGAAGCAGCACTTGAGCAACTTGGAAAAGCGGATGCCTCAATGGAACGATTGCGAAGACGCGTGTGATTAGATCAAACCTCTTGCTCGGAGATCCTCAATGCTAATCCCACTTGGTAAACCAAGGTCGACGGGCATTCCAGCAACGGTTGTAATGATGCCATAGAGATGAAGATAGAGGCCATGTGGCGGCTGGTTTTCTCCGTCGTATGGAATCTTCTTCCATAAGTTCTTACGATTGTAGAACTTTGAAATGGATTGTTCCTTTGAATGCACAATCCAAGCGTTTGCTCTTCCAGCGTGTTTGCGCGAGGCTGTTGAGCCGAGTCGAGGTGAGACATGAACAGTGTGAAGAATTGGCCAATCTCGCATCCAATCTCCCTCGGAATCAACCAGCAGCGTCATCTTTGTCGGTTCGGTTGCCATTCCTTCAAGAAGGCCTAGTTCGTTGAGAATCCGAACCAATGATCGAACATGTGGATGCCTCGGTTCATTCGCTCGTAAATCACGTGCAATTCGAACTGCAGTGTTCGGCCTGTTTGCGTCAAGGTGCAAGAGAGCAGCAACGACACGTCCTTGTGACCATGCAGTGGTTGGTAAGTCGGCATTCTCCTCGTGCTTCTTCATGAAGGATTCAAGCATCGAAAGGGCTTCTTCACTTCGTCCATCCAAACGCATTCGTGCACAGTCACCGAGAAGCATAAGTCTGTCAGCAGGCCTGTTTCGATAGGTTGTGTTCCCACGGGGATTCCCTTCAGCCGTTCGCTCCAGCAGATCGATGTTTCGACGCATCAAAGGGTCAATGCCCAGAATGGGTTGAGAAACGCTCGGAACCTTACGTTTCGTATCCAGAACAGAAGCAAACCATTGCAATCGCGCTGCTTCGACATCACTCTTGTTGAGAAGTGCAAGTCTCGGGGCGGCCTCTGGTAAATCACGCTGACATAAACTCGCAGCAGCGAGAATTAATCGGGCCACTTGTGCATCTCTTCCAGCCTGCAAGGCGAGCAACGAGACTGCATTTTCTTCAGCCTCTTCCCACCGATTTAAACCAGCAAAGAGTTGCATTTTCGCACCCGTTTGACGGAGCAGGTCCAATCCTTGGGTTGAGATTTCGGTTGGATTCAAAATTTCATCATAGAACTCGATTGCTTTCATCCATCGATCTTGAGCGATGAGTTCGGTGAACGGTCGTTGCTTCAGATAGATCAAGTCTTCCATTTTTGTGAGCATCTGGCGCTGTTCGCTAATGCTTGCATCAAAGGAAATATCGTCAAGTTTGGAACCAACTTGCAAGGAGGTTAACCAAATCATGAGGAAGCAGATTTGACCTCCTGAAGCAAGCATCCAAGTCAATTCTTCCATTGCGTCTTTTTCCACATAAGTGCAGAGCGTTCCTTGCCAATTACCGCATTCAGCCCCTTGTGGGAGGAAACTTGAATCCCAAAACGTGATCATTGCGAGCGCCAAAAGGAGCATCGATTGTCCCGCAAAACCAGTAAAACAGAAATTCAGAACTCTTGCTTGTTGACTTCGCTCAGCTCGCAGTAAACGACTATCCGCGAGTCGAATGCCTCCTCGACCAGAGACATCCTGGACATCAAGGAACAAAATGCGTGCCACTTCGTAAACAAAGAGGAAGCCAACCAATGCGACGTTGAGCAGCAAAAAGAGCAGAATCGAGGTGACCAGCGGAACGCGTAAGCCAGGGTCTGGAATGTTTGAGAACAATTCAATCAAAAAGAATCCAAGCATGCCGCCCTCCTCCATGATGGTTGCTTGTTCACGGTATTCTGGCAGATTGATGACTTGGTCTGAATGGGTGAACAATTCAGGTGAGACGATGATTGCGATGAGCGATAACAACGTGTTGATAGCGACAATAGGCATTGCGAGCGTATTGAGGTGTACAATTCGAGCGATAAGTTGCTGTCGGGCATTTGGTGCATGGTTGTGAAACGGCGAGGGATTCCCTCGCGCAATTTGAGAAGACGATTGGCGTAGTGCTTGCCAAGACGTACCCATGACTCTGCCGTACGCTACAATCGAAGGAGAAAAGGCAAGCAGCAAAGAAGCGCTCAATCGGTGGGTAAAGGCAACGTTCCACGTACCCAGAATGGAATAGAACAAACCAACACCGAGGAACCAAATGAACGTAAGTGCGAAGTAAGCCGTATTTCTTGCACGACTCGATTCTTGCATCTTCGCTTTCCCATGACCAATCGGTTTTATGATTTGAGCGCCGAGTGATGAGCCCGATGAAATCACGGCTGGGAGAATGATGAGAATCAAAGCAAGGGAGATGTTTGGTGCATGGAAACCATCGCTCCACCCTTGTGCATAGATGATGTACTCGAAGAACAACAGCAAAGCTCCTGTCAGGGCGAAAAGATAGGTTGCGACACCAAATCGCATGCCTCGACTGCGGAGGAGATCTCGCGCCTCACTAAACGACTCTGTGACAGTGTGCACTTCGTATCGCATCGGTCCTGTTTCAAATGCAACTTGCAGTCCACGTAATTGGCGTGGAACAACAGTGCGCCAGAACAACAGCGCTATCAGGCCTGCAAAAATGAGTGGTATGACTGCGATTGAAGCAAAGCCTTCAACAATCACCGGGCCACTCATACTTTACCCTAGCCGTGCTTCTTTTTATGCAGTACGAAACAATGGACTGTACGGACTTAGTTTTCCTTACGAACAGGAACCAAGCTAGGTTCGGTAACTTTGTTCTCAATCTCCTGCTTGATGTTTTCAATGAATTGGCCAAGGGGGACATCAGCGACTTGATCGCCGGTACGAGAGCGGAGTGAGACACAGTTGTTGTTCATCTCACCATCGCCTAAAATCATCAAATAAGCAGGGCGCATCTTTCGGTGGGTACGAATCTTCTTTCCAATCGTGTCGTCTCCATCATCGATTTGGACCCGAACACCTTGATCCATTAATTGTTGGGCGACCTCAGATGCGTACTGTTTGTGCTTTTCTGAAATGGTCAGGATGTGGACCTGCGTTGGCGATAGCCACGTTGGGAACTTACCAGCAAAGTGCTCGATTAGGACACCACAGAAGCGTTCCATTGAGCCAAATGGGGCTCGATGAATCATCACCGGCCGATGATTCTCTCCATCGCTTCCCTTGTACCACAAATCAAATCGTTCCGGGAGATTGTAATCGACTTGAACGGTTCCAAGTTGCCACTCGCGTCCGATAACGTCTTTGACAACGAAATCAACCTTCGGCCCATAGAATGCTGCTTCTCCCTCTTCTTCGGACCAGTTGACCCCAAGTTTTGCAGCAGCAGAGCGACATGCCTCTTCCGCTTGATCCCAGCGTTCGGATTCCCCGACGTACTTGTCTCCGTTTGGATCTCTAAGTCCAACACGTACACGATAATCGTGCATGCCAAGAACGTCAAAGATGGTTTGAACCAACTTGATGCATCCCATGACTTCGTCTGCGATTTGGTCCTCGGTGACGAACAAATGGGCATCATCTTGCGTGAATCCACGGACTCTGGTCAGTCCTGAGATTTCACCGGATTGTTCCCACCGATAGACCGTCCCAAATTCTGCTAAACGCAGGGGAAGGTCACGATAAGAACGTGCTTGGGAAGCATAGATTTTGACGTGGTGTGGGCAATTCATTGGTTTGAGCATGTACCCCTCAATGTCACCGGTGCTCATCATGTTGGATAATTCCGAACATGAGCAGCCATCGTCGGCAAGTTTCTTCATCAAATCCCGTTCAACAAGGGGTGGATATTGACTATCTTGGTAGTAAGGGAAGTGCCCTGAAGTCCGGTACAAGTCGAGTTTCCCTATGTGTGGAGTGAAGACTTGGTGGTAGCCCTGACGGCGCAAATGATGCGAGATAAAATCCTGCAACTGCTGTCGAACGATGGCACCACGTGGTGTCCACAGAATCAGGCCTTGTCCGACTTCTTCGTCAACATGGAACAGTTGCAAGTCTTTGCCGAGTTTTCGATGATCACGTAATTTTGCTTGTTCCATTCGGTTCAAGGTGGCTTTCAGGGCTTCCTTTGTTGGTTCAACAATTCCATAAATTCGCACCAATTGTTCTCGGGATTGATCGCCACGCCAGTACGCAGATGATACCGATGTCAATCGACTGAACATCAATTTCGCAGTGCTTGGAACGTGTGGGCCAAGACAGAGATCGTACCATTCGCCTTGCTTGTAGATTGT
>MDTB01234961.1_pt1 | contig 12199 bp, 12 predicted proteins | sample 811161 | NCBI WGS metagenome assembly MDTB01 (sample SAMN05326650, study PRJNA326480) | marine metagenome | isolation source: seawater | place: Mediterranean Sea | collected 2009 | reverse complement strand
GCCGGTTCAAAATTAAAAAATCCAAATTTAGGATACGCTACTGATTTTGTGACACAGCTTTCTCCATTACTAAAAGATCTTCAAACAAAAAGTATTAAAATTATATCTAATGCAGGCGGGATTAACCCTGAAGCATGTAGGTCAATGCTAGTCAAAGAAGCAAAAAAAGTTGGAGTTGATTTAAAAATTGCAATTGTTTTTGGTGATAACTTGATAAACAGTGTAGATGAATTGAAAAAATTAGATTTAAAAGAAATTGATACCAATAAACCCCTGCCTGAAAACATTCTAAGTATCAATGCATATCTTGGAGCACCAGCAATAGCAGCTGCATTGAAAGAAGGAGCTGATATTGTCATAACGGGTAGATGTGTTGATAGCGCAATGGTTTTAGGTCCATTAATGCATGAATTTAATTGGAAACATGACGACTATGACTACTTAGCAAATGGAAGCCTTGCCGGACACATTATCGAGTGTGGTGCACAATGTACTGGTGGTAACTTCACGGACTGGGAGGGAATAAAAGGCTTTGATAATATTGGTTTCCCTATTGTTGAGGTAAATTCCTGTGGAGAGTTTAAGGTTAGTAAACCACCCAAAACTGGAGGGCTTGTAAGCTTTGGTACCGTTGCGGAGCAATTTTTATATGAAATAGGTGATCCCTCTAGATATCTACTCCCCGATGTTGTTTGTGATTTTTCTGAAGTAACGATCACTGAAATAAGTAGTAATACTGTTCGAGTTAAAAATGCAAAAGGACTACCCCCTTCAAACAAATATAAAGTATCTGCAACATACATGGATGGTTATAATGTCATTGGGAAACTTGTAATTGGAGGATTAAAAGCAGAAAAAAAGGGCAAAATCATTGCAGAAGCAATTTTTAAAAAAACTAGTAGAATGCTTCAAGAAAATGATCTTGATCCATTCACTGAAATTAAGTTTGATTTAATAGGAACAAACTCTATTTATGGTCCTAATAATGTAGATACAAACTCAAAAGAAATTGTTCTGAGAATAATGGCAAAGCATGTCAAAAAAGAAGCTCTTATCCTTTTTTCAAAAGAAATTGCTCAAGCGGTAACTGGCATGGTAGCAGGTGTTATGAGTTATATGGGTGGTAGACCTAAAGTCTCTCGATCTATCCATTTACACTCTTTTTTACTTGATAAAAGCCTACTGAGAATTGGTATAGATCTAAATAGTAAAAAAACTCTAATACCCATTTATACGAAACAACATAATCTTCCAATAAAAAAAACTAAAATAAAGGATTACTCAACTTTAAAGAAGCTGCATCTTGATAGTTCAGTACCATTGATAAAAATTGCTTATGCCAGAAGCGGCGATAAAGGAGATCATGCAAATATAGGTATAATAGCAAGAAAGCCTGAATACTTACCTTTTATTAAAGATGCTTTAACTTCTACCACTGTTTCTACTTTTTTTAACCATGTCTTGATAGGAAGTGTTGAAGTTTGGGACGTTCCAGGAATTTCAGGAATCAATTTTTTATTAAAACATTCTCTAGGTGGTGGCGGAATGGCGAGTTTTAATATTGACCCACAAGGGAAAGCTTATGCACAACAAATCCTTGAATATGAGATTCCTATCAGTAGACATTTAGCTAATGAATTAAAATAAAAAAGAGATATCATGATCAACAAAAATTTGCAAAACACTAAGCATCTTATTTTAGAATACGAAGCTAGTTGGTTGACTATTTGGTTTAATAGACCTAAAAAGAGAAATGCATTATCTAATGAGCTTATAAATGAGATCCAGTTCACTTTATCTTCAATCAAAAAAGACCCTACAATTCGAGGAATTATTTTCAGAGGGAGAGGTGGTGTTTTTTGTGCTGGAGCTGATTTAGAAGATGTTAAAGAGATAACAGCAGCAACAAATGAATCACATACTCCAGCTTTGAAAATGAGTAAACGGATTGGATCTCTTTTTGAACAAATCAGTAAAACTCCTCAAATTACTGTATCTGTTATCGAAGGGGCAGCAATGGCTGGAGCATTTGGTATTGCATGCGCATCTGATTTCATAATAAGTATGAATGATTCTAAATATGCACTTACTGAGACTAAGTTAGGTCTTATACCCGCTCAAATTGCACCTTATGTTTTGAAACGGCTTGGATTTTCTAAGGGAAAAAATCTTTTACTACTTGGAACTATGTTTAATGGACAAAAAGGATACGAGATGGGAATGATAGATTATTTAGCACACAATGAAAAAGATATAGATCAACATTTAATTAATATTAAAAATAATGTGAATAGGTGCGCTCCTAGAGCAATTTCTTTAACAAAAAAAGTTATTACCTATGGTGAAAAGATTAATGTCGATAAAGCAGCCGAACTCTTTTCAAAGAGTGTTTATGATAATGAAGGACAAGATGGATTAGCGTCTTTTTTTGAAAAAAGAAAACCATTTTGGGATATTGATTAGATAAATGCCAAAAGTTTTTAAAGCTCTTCGAACATCTGTAGATGAGAATGGTAATTATATTAATGAAATTGTAGAAAAATCTACAAATGATTTACCAAAACATAATACTTTAGTGAAAGTTGAATATTCATCATTAAACTATAAAGATGCTTTATCCGCAACAGGAGTCCCAGGTGTAACAAAGTCTTATCCACATACTCCTGGCATTGATGCAGCGGGAGTTATTGAGGAATCCTCAAATAATTCTTACCCTAGAGGGACTAAAATAATTATAACAGGGTTTGATTTAGGGATGAATACAGCTGGAGGTTTTGGACAGTATATAAGGATACCAGAAGATTGGATAGTTAAATGCCCTAAGAATTTATCCACAAAAGAAGCAATGATAATTGGTACAGCTGGATTAACAGCAGGTCTTTCAATCAATGCTATTAACAAAAATTTACAGATTAAAGATTTGGATATATTAGTAACTGGAGCATCTGGAGGTGTCGGAAGTTTTGCAGTAACTATCTTATCATCCCTTGGAGCAAATGTTACAGCAATTACTGGAAAAAATACATCTCATAATTTTTTAGAATATCTAGGTGCTTCTCATATAATATCGCGTAGAAAATTTTTAGAAGAAACTAAATACCCATTAAATAAAGGAATATACGATGCTGCAATCGATGTAGCAGGTGGCGATATTTTATCATCAATATTAACGAAAATGCGATACAGAGGAATAGTTATAGCATGTGGTAATGTCTCTAATCCAAATTTTAAAACAACTGTTTTTCCATTTATTTTACGTGGCAATTCATTAATTGGAATCGATTCTGCCGAGGCAGCTTTAAGTGAAAAAAAATCTGTATGGATAAATTTTTCTAATAAATGGAGAATAAAAAATTTAAAAGAAATATGTAAAATTGTAACATTAGAACATTTAGTTCCTGAAATAAATAAAATGTTAATTGGCAGGCAGAAAGGACGAGTAGTGGTCAAACTATGGTAATACTTCATAAATGTTAGAGAGAATTAATATTTTGGACCATAAAGTTCTTCTCTGGGTTCATAAATATTTATCAAACTCAATTTTTGATGTCTTCATGCCATTTATAACCGATGAAGACAATTGGATATTTCCTATAGCTTTATTGGTAATAGGTCTATGTACTTTTGCAAAGAAAAAAGGAAGAATAACGCTCATAATATTAATTATATCTCTGAGTTTAACAGACTTTATCTGTGCACAGTATATTAAACCCCTTATAGAAAGAATTCGTCCATCTCATCTTGCATTAGAGGAATTAAATTTATTAGTCAAAAAAGGAGGTAAATGGAGTATGCCTTCAAACCATGCTGCAAACATGTTTGCATTTGCAACAATATTATCCTTCTTTTACAAAAGATATAAAAGTTTTCTATTTATACTTGCATCCTTGGTCGCATTTTCTAGAGTTTATGTTGGTGTTCATTTTCCAGGAGATGTATTATGCGGAGCACTTATAGGCTATACAATAGGTTGGCTTATATTAAATATTTGGAACAATATTAAAATTAGAGAGCTGAAAAAAGGTAAACAATGGATATGGTATGAAACAACCAATCCGAAATTTAAAAAGTTAGTTCGGTAATCCTTCGTCTGATGCTTTAATATTAAATGGAGCTAACCCTTCATTTTTTTTTGGCATTAAAATCTCACCGTGTTTTGATTCAAATTTCTTTATATTTTCATTTAACGCACCGAGAAAAGCTTTTGCGTGTTGCGGTGCCATAATAACTCTTGAATGAACTTTTGCTTTAGGAACGCCAGGTAAAATTCTTGTGAAGTCCATCACAAATTCAGCTTGAGAATGTGTTACAACGACAAAATTTGAATATTCACCGGAACTAACTTTCTCATCTAGTTCAATATTAATTTGTTTAATATTTTTTTTTTCTTTGTCCATTTTATATCTAAGTACTTTTAGCTGAAGTCTCTCTTTCATTAAACTCTTCCCAATCATCATTTATGCCTTCGAACTGCGTATAATCTTTGATACCATCATTTTCTTCAACTTTATTTGGATGGAGTTCATTTTCATAAATATTGAATAGATCTTTTTTCTTTTCGTACTCACTCGGGTCACCTTCTTCAGCAATTGTTTGATCTAGATCTTCAACATCATCACTATAAACTTCTTGATCAAAAAAGTCTAGATTATCAACAATTCCATTAGCCATCAAAAATTCAAGGAAATCAAGGTATTTCCTATCCTTCAAATCAGTAGAACAATGGGGACATTTGAATGAATCCCTTAGGTCTATCTCTTCAATAGTATTTTCACAAGCTGGGCAGATTAAGCCTTCTAACATATATTTTTCTCTCTAAAACTGGCGGACAATATAGTCTAGTGTTTAAGCGTTGGCAATACTTTTAAATATAAAATATAATTTAAATGATAATAATTTTCCCAGAATACAAAGAATGAGCACTTTAAATTTAGCTCTGATCAATATTTAAAAGGTTTTCAATCATTTTATAATTTTTTTCTAAAAAACTTTTTTCTGAGGACTCTACTATTAAAGTGTATAGATTATCAGCTAAAGGAGATTTGAATCCAACTCTAATAGGTATATTTAATTTTAAACAAATTAATGATATCAACCTGTTATAATTTTGATTCAAGTCTACTAAGGCCTCATATTTTTTTTTATTTATTTGATTAATTATTGATGTTGTTTTCAGAATTCCAAATGAATTTAGATCATCATCGTTATATATTGTAGAATCACTCAAAATATCTTCAGAATAGTATTCAAGTGCTTTTTCATGAATAAAATAATTTCTTTCAACATTATTATCTTTTTCAGATTTTTTGATAAAATATGATGCTAATTGTGCATTTTTTTTTTCGGGTGGAAGAAAAAAAAGCAACTTTTTTATTCCTTTCCCAGATTTATGAATTTTAAAAATTTCATCATTAGGAATCTTGTAGTTAAAATCGAGATGCCACCAAAATAAAAATCTCATTCTCAATGTAATTTTCATGCACAAATATAGTAACTTGTTAAAAACATAAAAACAAGTTCAAGAATCTCCAATTAACAAATTAATTTGTGTAATATTAAAACATAATAACAAAGGTTTTATATGTCGTTAAATAAAAAATTGTTTTGGAGTGGTCTTGGCTGGGCTTTTGGTGGTCCTATAGGGGCGATCTTTGGTTATACAATTGCATCGTTGAGTGATCAAGAATCTAATAATTCGTTAAATAGTGGTCGCAATAATTCTAATATATCACAAACAAAACCAGCAGATTTTATTATCTCTATACTTGTCTTATTTGCAAAGGTAATGAAAGCAGATGGACAGGTATTAAAATCTGAATTAGATTATGTAAAACAATTTTTAAAACAACAATTTGGTTTACAACAGACAAAAGAACTTATGCCAATATTAAAAGATATCTTAGATCAAGATTACCCCCTTAAAGATGTATGTAGACAAATCCAGCGTTCAATGGATCATCCTAGTAGGTTGCAACTCTTGCATGTATTGTTTGGTCTTTCAGCGGCAGATGGACATGTTCATCAGGATGAAATAAAAATAATTTTTACAATGTCAAATTATTTAAATATCAATCGAAATGATTTTGAATCGATTAAAGCAATGTTTTTTGACAATAAGGAATCTGCTTATAAAATTTTAGAAGTTAGTCCAGAAGTAAGTGATGGAGATCTAAAAAAAGCTTTCAGAAAAATGGCTAATAAATATCATCCAGATAAAGTTTCTCACCTAGGAAAAGAGATGCAGTTTCTGGCTGAAGAAAAATTTAAAGCTGTAAATGATGCATATCAGAAAATTAAAAGAGAAAGAGGAATATAATGCCTCAAAAGAGGCCAGGTGATTTTCCATTTAGAAGAGGTCTTTATAGAAATATGTATAAAGATAAGTTGTGGACTATGCGTCAATATGCAGGGTTTACTACAGCAGAAGAATCTAACAAAAGGTTCAAATATTTGCTTAAGAATGGTGTAAAAGGATTATCTGTAGCATTTGATCTTCCGACTCAGATTGGATATGATTCAGATCATTATATGGCACAAGCTGAAGTTGGTAAAGTCGGAGTGCCTATTTCTTTTTCAGATAATATAGAAAGTCTATTTCAAGACATACCTCTGGATAAAATATCTACATCCATGACAATAAATGCAACTGCACCAATTCTTCTTGCTTTTTATATTTCGCTTGCTGAAAAAAGAAATATTAAAATCAGAAATTTACAGGGCACATTACAAAATGATATCCTTAAAGAATATTTTGCAAGAGGAACTTATATTTATCCTCCTAGAGAGTCTTTAAACATGGTAACAGACATATTTGAATTCTGTGAAAGAAATTTACCAAAATGGAATACTATTTCAATTTCAGGATATCATATTAGAGAAGCTGGAAGTACCGCCGGGCAAGAATTAGGTTTTACTTTTTCAAATGCTATTGCATATGTTCAAGCTGGTATTAATAAAGGATTGGATCCTAATATCTTTTGTCAAAGAATATCTTTTTTTTTAAATGCACATAACGGTTTTTTGGAAGAAGTCGCAAAATTTCGTGCTGCAAGAGAAATTTGGGCAAAAATTATGAAAGATCGTTTTGGTGTAAAGGAAAAAAAGTCATTAATGTTTCGCTTCCATACTCAAACTGCTGGATCAACTTTAACCTCCTCAAATATTGAAAACAATATTGTCCGGACTACAGTCCAAGCTCTTTCTGCAATTATGGGAGGGACTCAATCTCTGCATACAAATGGAATGGACGAGGCCCTTTCTTTACCTTCATTTAAGTCTGCAAAAACCGCTCTTAGAACGCAACAAATAATTGCCTCCGAATCAGGAATAGTAAATCATCCAGACCCTTTTGGTGGAAGTTATTTAATCGAGGAGATGACTGATAAATTTATCAAAGAAACATTTGATATCATTGGTAATATTGACAAAATGGGAGGGATAATTTCTGCAATTGAAAGTGGATATATCGAAAATGAAATTTCCTCTAGTGCAATTAAATATCAAAATGAAATTGAAAAAAATGAAAGAATAATTATTGGCGTGAATAAGTATCAAGATCAGGATGAGAAAGAACCTGCTTTACAAAAAATTGACCTAAAAAAAGTAAATACTCAGATAAAATCTCTTAATCTATTCAAGAAAAAAAGGAATAATATTCAAGTAAAAGAACGATTAGAAAGGTTGAAAAAACTTTCAAAAAACAGTGAAAACATAATACCCCCAATAATTAAGTGTATTCAAAACGATTGCACCTTAGGAGAGATTTCAGATAGTCTAAGATCTGTTTTTGGTGAATATTAATTTATTTAATAAGTAAATGCAAAAAATTGCAAATTTATTTTCATTGATTCTACACCCGTTTATCGTTGAGTTAATCACCTTTTCATATCTTTCTTTAAGTTTAGCTAAAAACAATTTATTAATTATTTTTCTATCAATAATTCCCGCTTTTTTAGTTTTATTTTCTGCAATTTATCTGAAATATATCGGCCAACTATCTGATTATAATGGAAAAATAAGAGAAGAACGATTACTCCTTATCTCATTAGGTGTTATATACCATGGTTTGGGTTTTTTATTATTACAATTTTTTAATTCACCTTTAATTATCCAAGGATTAATGTTCTGTTATTCATTAAATACAGCATTTGTATGGATAATTACTACAAAATGGAAAATTTCAATTCACACAATAGGTTTGGGAGGCCCCTTAGTAGCCTTATGGATAAGTGGTATACATTACCCAATTTTTATGTTCTCGTTAATACTGATATTATGTATCTCGAGGTTGATATTAAAAGTACACACGCTGATGCAGGTATTGATCGGTACATTATTTTCAATTAGTTTTGCTTATCTTCAATTGAAATACTTATTTTTAGATGTATGATATTTACTAACCTCATCCAAACTAATCTTAGAACAAAAGTTTTTGGTAAGAAAATAGAATATTACCAAAGAATAGGCTCAACAAATGAAGAGGCCTGGGAATTAGTTAATGCTGGTGAAGCTGACCACGGTACTGTGGTTATAACAGATAATCAGTTTTCTGGAAAGGGTCGTGATAATAATACTTGGCATATGAGCCCAAGTAAAAGTCTTGCAATGTCAATAATTATTAAGGAGGAGATTTCCAGTGAACAAGCTTTTTTAGTTCCTCTTGCAGCTGGATTAGCTGTAGCAAAAGCTTTGAAGAATCGTAGTTTTGAACCTCAATTAAAATGGCCCAATGATATATTATTGAATAGTAAAAAATGCGGCGGGATTTTATGTGAGAGTCGAGTTCATAAAAATAAAGTAACACAAATGGTAATTGGTATCGGTTTGAATGTAAACGATCAAAAGAGTGACTTCGATAAAAGTATCCAAAATACTGCAACTTCATTATTAATTGAATCAGGTTATCCAAACCAGCGAGAACTTATTTCTGCAATAATTACAACTTATTTTGAGCAGATTTATGACAACCTTCTAGCCATTCCAAGTCAATGGATTAATTATTGTTTTCATTTAAATAAAAGAGTCAAGTTTAAATATATGAATAATTTTGAAGATGGTATTTTTAAGGGTATTAACGAAAAAGGATTTGCTCAAATTGAAATTGAGGATCAAATAAGAGAATTTTCCTCAATTACTTTAGACTAAACTGTATTCACTGAATCATTTGACAATTGATTCTTATAATTAATAATTTTGCCAAATAGAAATGGTAGAATTTTATGTACTCAGATAAAAAAAATTACAAAATCAATCAACTCCTGAGAGATTCAGAACGAAATAGAACTTTTCTTTTGAATAAACTTAGAAGTCATGATGTTTATCATAACCTTAGAGATATTCAAGACGTTCGCTTATTTATGGAATCTCATGTATTCGCCGTTTGGGATTTCATGTCTCTTTTAAAATCTCTTCAAAATAATCTTACCAGCGTAACCGTACCCTGGCTACCTAAAAAGAATGCAAAATTAACAAAATTTATTAACGAAATTGTTCATATTGAAGAAAGTGATTTAGATAATAATAATATCCCTAAAAGTCATTTTTCAATGTACTTAGATTCAATGGATGAAGTTGGAGCTGATAGAAAGAATATAGATGATTTATTACTATCTATAGAACGCGGTCAAATTGTAGAAGATGTATTGAGCAGATTGAAAATTGATGCTAGAATTAAAAAATTTGTTAATTATACCTTCAAAATTATAAATACCTCTAAATCCCACTTGATTGCATCTTCTTTTACCTATGGTCGAGAAGATGTCATTCCGGAAATATTCATTAATCTTGTTGAAGAATTAGATTCGAAAAATAATAAATATTCTGCATTTAAATATTATCTAGAACGACATATAGAAATTGATGGTGATAATCACGGTCCCATAGCACTTGAGATGATGCATGATTTGTGCGGAAATGATTTAGATAAGTGGACTGAAGCATTAGCTTGTGGAGAAGAATCCCTAAAACATAGAATAGAACTTTGGGATGCTATAAATAGTACAATAAAGCTGAAAAATAAGAGTAATGGTAAATTTAAAGATTCCTTTATTTATAGTAATACTCCGGCTTTAACTATTTAAGCATGCCATCAACTTTATAAACTTTATTTGATCCATTTTTAGATAAAGCATAATCAAAACTCCATTTTAAACAAGCTGCACCAACTTCTCCATCTTTTCTAAGAGCTATATATCCAATTTGAAAATTTGGATAACCATTATGCATATCTATTGATCTTTTTAATGCTTCTTCACATGCTTCCCTAGGACTTCTACCTTGTCTCATTAATTCTACAACAAGAAAACTTCCGTTTGTCTTTATAACTTCTTCTCCAAGGCCAGTCGCCGCTGCTGAACCAATTTTATTATCAACAAATAAACCTGAGCCAATAATTGGACTATCACCTACACGACCATGCATCTTATATGCCCACCCACTTGTAGTACAAGCTCCAGCAAGATCACCCTCTTTATCTTGGACAAGGACTGAAATTGTGTCGTGAGTTTCATGTGGTGTCATTTCTCTTCTGGTTTTGAGCCATTTCTTCCACTCTTTTTTTGATTTCTTTGTTAAAAGATCAATTTCTTTAAAACCATTTGATACTGCAAATTGCCGAGCTCCTTCACCAACTAGCATGACATGTTTTGTTTCTTCCATTACCTTTCGAGCTACTGAAACAGGATGTTTAATATTTTGCAAGAAAGCAACCGAACCTGCATTCCCCGAGGAATCCATGACGCATGCGTCTAAAGTTACATTACCCTTCTCATCAGGCGATCCTCCAATTCCAACTGAAGTATTTTCTTCATCTGCTTCAGCATTCATAGCCCCTTTTTCAGCTGCATCCATTGCATTTCCACCATTTTCTAGAGCTTTTTCAGCATCAATATTTGCCTTTAAACCAAAGTTCCATGTTGAGAGTATCACTGGACTATTTTTTGATGTTTTTATTTGATTTGCTTTTATGATTGACTTGTGCGACGCTAAACCTATTGCACTTGCTTTAAAAAAATCTCTCCTTTTCATAATCAAAGCTAACTCTGAAAAATATTAAAATCTATCAAACTTTCCTTTTCAAGCGTACCAAAGTAATTTCCGAAGGAACTCCTAACCTCAAAGGAGGCCCCCAATACCCTGTACCACTGTTAACATATATTTGGGTTCCATTGTGATTATGAAGTCCTGATAAATATGCATTTACAAGTTTCGTAGGATAATTAAATGGCCAAAATTGTCCACCGTGTGTATGCCCAGATAACTGTAAATCTGCTCCTGCTTCATTTACAGCGTAAATACTATTAGGTTGATGAGCTAATAATATTTTTGTTTTATCCTTTGGAATATTTTTAAGTGCTAATGCTGGATTAGACCTATGACTTTTCTTTATTTGATGTGCTCTGTAATCTGTTATACCTGCTAAAAATATCTCAGATTTAGATTTAATTAGTTTTGTATTTGAATTAACAAGGTTAATCATTCCAAGTCTGTCTGTTTCATCCAGCCATTGATCTACTCCTGAATAATATTCATGGTTTCCCGTGACAAAATAAGTTCCATATGGTGCAGAAAGATCCATGAATGGTTCTAAGTCTTTTTTCAAATGATCAACAGATCCGTCGATCAAATCTCCAGTTACTGCTATCATATCGGGATTAACTTTTGATATTTCATCTAGCACATTTAATACATATGGTTTTTTAATAGTAGGGCCTACATGAAGATCTGAAATTTGAGCAATGGTAAAGTTGTCAAATTCTTTGGGTAAGTTTTTTAAAAAAACGACCTGATTTTTTATAAGTGGACCTTTCCTACTATTATAAAAACCATATACTGTACTAACGCTAGAGGAACTTAGTATAGCTAAACTGCTCATTTTAATTAAAAAGTCTCTTTTTGTATGATCTACAGGAATTGGAACTTTGAAAAAGTTTTCGATTACATTCATAACAATAATAAAAAAATCTCTAAAAAGAAAAATCATAAAGGTAAATGAAAAAAAACCAAAACTTGTATATCCAAATAAAGAAAACTTATCTATAGCTCTATTTTCAAACCCTATCATCCTTAGTATAGGAGGGAGTATTGGTAAAAAGCTTAATAGTGCTGTTATAAATAAAATTAAAATGGATGGATTATTATTCAACCCAAGAACAGGTAAAATTCTAAAAACAACATAACCGTGTAACGTAAATAAAACTAG
>MDTB01147561.1_pt1 | contig 12199 bp, 9 predicted proteins | sample 811161 | NCBI WGS metagenome assembly MDTB01 (sample SAMN05326650, study PRJNA326480) | marine metagenome | isolation source: seawater | place: Mediterranean Sea | collected 2009 | reverse complement strand
TAATTCATTTATTTTTTTAGATCGCTTGTCGATTCGTTAGTCTCAGTGATATAGTACAGGAATTTAAATTGATGCATAGCGTTTAGAGACTTTTCTAAGCTATATTTTATTTTTAGTATGGCAATGGATACTGTTGACACAAGGATAAAGCAATTGATTTTGCTTCTTCGTTGACCGTTTCGGTATCGGCGCTGTCTAAAACGAGGTTGATAGCTTTGGCAACTTTTATCATATCCGCATCGACAAAGCCTCGACTCGTGACCGCAGGAGTCCCGATTCGAATACCACTGGTTTGAAATGGACTTCTAGTTTCGCCAGGAACGGTGTTTTTATTGGCGGTTATGTGGGCACGGTCTAAAGCGATCTGAGCCTGTTTTCCAGTTAGCTCTGGGTATTTTTTGCGGAGGTCAATCATAAACAAATGATTCTCTGTGCCACCACTGACGATGTCATGTCCCGCTTCGATTAAGGCATTGGCTAGAGTATGGGCATTGCTGGCTACCTGTTTTTGGTAGGCTTTAAAGAGATCCGTATTTGCCTCCTTAAAGCAGGTGGCCTTGGCAGCGATGACATGCATCAAAGGTCCTCCTTGAGTGCCTGGGAATACGGCTGTATCAATTTTCTTTGCGTGCTCAGCTTTGCACAAAATCAACCCGCCACGCGGTCCGCGTAGGGTTTTGTGCGTTGTCGTCGTGACAAAATCTGCGTGGGGAACAGGAGAAGGATGAACCCCAGCTGCGACCAGTCCGGCGATGTGGGCGATATCAGCTAGGAGGTAGGCTCCAACTGATTGGGCAATTTCTGACATACGCTTAAAATCTATAATGCGCGAGTATGCAGAAGCCCCAACCGTGATCATTTTAGGCTGTTCTTGCTCGGCGGACTTAGCGATCGCATCATAATCAATCAAGCCATTTTCAATGGAAACTCCATAGTGAACAACTTCGTGGTAAATACCACTGAAGTTCATTGGGTGTCCGTGGGTTAGATGCCCGCCATCAGAGAGATTCATGGTCAAAATCTTGTCGCCTGGTTTGAGTACAGACAAATAAACCGCAGCATTGGCTTGGCTACCTGCGTGGGGTTGAACATTTGCGTGGTCCGCTCCGAAGAGAGCTTTTGCCCGCTCAATGGCTATGGTCTCTATAGAATCAACAAACTCACAACCCCCGTAGTAGCGTTTGTTTGGGTAGCCCTCAGCGTATTTATTAGTCAAGATACTACCCTGAGCTTCCATGATCGCTGGATAGGTAAAGTTTTCTGAAGCAATTAATTCGATGTGTGATTGCTGGCGTTGTTTTTCTTGGGCAATCAATTGAGCGATTTCTGGATCGAGTTGATCGAGGGCAGTGTCGTTGAGCGGATTCATAATTGTGACGAGTAAGCGTTTACGTATGTGAGCTAAGTTAAAACAAGATTAATAGAGAACAATAAGCGTTTTAAGATTTAGATTTTATAAAAGTTTTCAAGCGATCTATGCATGAAACTGAAAAAATTAAGCAGAAGTGCGCGCTTTTAGCCGAATTGAGCCGAATTCGCTTCACATTCGCATTATCATTCTCAGTACGGCCAACGCCAAGGATTCGCTCGGGGGATGAAGGATTCTTCTGCTTGTGCTGTGCTTTCTTGATCCACGGACTCAAGGTCTGATTCGGGTTCTTTAGAAGCCAGTGAAAGCCCCTCATCTGTTTCTGACGCAGACCGATTATTTTGAAAAAGTTCTGTTGGGTTTAAATCTTCTACCGCCTCAGTTGAGCTTAAATTCGGACTGTCATTCCAAATAGGCCACCACCAAGGATTGATGGGTGGGCTATACTGAGTCGACTGAGTCGAATTGTGCGAGCCTCCGAAAGCGTGCGCCGCACCGTTGAGGAACTGTTCTTCAGACCACTGACTGAGTAGATTGAGGCTATAGCTGGGCTCCGATTTGAGCCAAGTTAGTTTATCTCTATTCAGCGGAGCGGTTGTCAGCACTTTGTTTGGATAGGCATCGAGCGGACGGGTTGCTTCATAAACAAAGATGAGGAATCCACTGCCTACAGGGCTGAATAGCATGCGTGTTCCGTCTTCAAAATTAAGGGTGCAGCGTCTGCTCGTGGGATACCAAGTACCCGCATTGCGTTTGTTTGAACTCAGTTCGACTCCGCCAAAACGGCCAAATTTTATAAAACTATATGGCTCTTTGCCGGAGGGGTCATGTACAACCCAATCGCCACGGTAAAATTTCAGGAGTGTTTTTTTTGCCAGGTGTTGTAAGCTTATTTTTGACTTTTGCTCGATTGATGAACGCATTGTTTCCCAAAATTCCCGATCCGCAGTCTCGAGAGATTGTGTTAGGATGGAAAAGGAGCCAGACTCTTTAATGGCTTCACCTGGGCGAAAATCGTATAATTTTACTAGTTTTGGATTTGAATTATCAACAATACTGTAAGTTCCATTCTCCCAGGAGACATGAAGTTGCTGTCCGTGTTTGTACCATTCTCCTAAAAGTACAGTACGCTCGTCTTGGGATTCCTCAGTCGCATTAGTGGGAAGCGTTAGGGCGATAACCCTGCGGTTTTTTTGCACTTCAAAACTGCGCCCATCAGCATCGGATGAAATTTTCCAATAGCCGAAATAGGAAGCGGGTATGTACTGATTTTCCGGCGATTCATAATCTGGAGGTCGAGCCCAATCACCTAAAAGAGCCGAATTAACCCGCTCAATTTTTGAGCTCTGTGAGAGTGGCGGGGCGGGGGTCGCTTCGGCAGTCGACAAATCCGTTGATGCGTAGTGGATCGTCTCTGATTTGAGATCAATGCGGATGCGAAAGGATGCGATATCGAGCACTTCGAGTCCTTGATTAGGATCGAGTTGCCATCGAGACTGATAGACGGTATTATCGATGCCAGTTTGGTAAAAGTAGCGTGCGATTTGATTACGTTGAATTATTAGGTAGAGCGCGCGACCATCAATTTCGGTCAGCCAAACCCCTTTGAAATCATCGAAAGAATAACTGGGATTGAGCGTGGGTGCTTCACTGTCTGGTTCTGAGGTTTCAACCACGCCACTTTCGATTGTTTCTCCAAGCAGAGGCTGGAAGAAACCAAAAGAAGCAACAAGAATTAGCAGAGTGAACAGAGCGAGAGTCAACCGTTCAGAGATGGGAGGGCGGATACTCATGAGTAAAGCTTTCATCGGTCTATGAAGAAATAAATTTTAGAAATAAATTTGGCTGAAAATTCTGGAGTGAGTATCTTTTATAATCCGGAATACCAAAATGCAATGGAGAGTAATTCGGTTATCTGTAGCAAATAAGCCTCTGTCTTTTCTGTAAAGTAATTAGTTGTAAATTAGATAATTTTGCACCTTTTTGCTAAAGCGATCGCGCTCAATTTTCCACAGTTTTAAGAAGTGTTTCACTCGGGGTCGGTGTTTGTTTTGAATTAACTCCTTCCACCAGAGAGAATTCCCCACATGCTTATTAAATAGGCCTGGGTTTTTGCTATTGCGAAAGGGGTTTTCAGGATTAATCAACCGCGCGCAGTCCATCATGTAAAAACTTAACTCGGTCGGTTGGCAGTCTTGCCAATTGTTGATCCCGACATAAACCCCTTGTATGGGGCGACCCTTTGCATCCTCTGTTCGCACAATTTGATAGGCAAGTCCCTTGATATTATAGTGCTTCAATTGACGAATTATTTCTTCGGGGCTGAGTAATGAATGGCTGAGCAAACGAAAGGGGTAGTTTGTTCCGATCCCATGTTTAAACCCGCCCTCTTGGGCGCCGAGTCCAGTCATGGCATAACCGAGTGCCGCAGCAAAGCTCGGAATATAGGGAGAGGTGGGAATCCATTCCAGACCGGTATCAGGCCAGAGCATACTGCGTTTCCAGCCCCGCATGGGAACGACCTTTAAGCGAGCCTGCTTGCGTACCGAAGCATCGATGGGCATCCAATCAGGCATTGATTTAGCTAGTACGGCAAGTTCTCCAATCGTTAAGCCGTGAACATAGGGGATGGGGAAAGCACCGACATAGCTCTTCAAATTTGGATCGATCATCGGACCATCTGTCTTGATGCCACCGAGCGGATTGGGGCGATCTAAGACCACGACTTCGACTCCATTTTCAAAACAGGCCTCTAGGGTGTAGAGCATACAACTGATATAGGTATAAGAGCGCACACCGATATCTTGTAAATCGATGACCATGCAGTCTATGTTAGCGAGCATTTTCGGTTGGGGCTTTCGATAGCTTCCGTAGAGTGAAAAAATCGGAAGGCCCGTCCGCTTGTCGATTCGGTCTTCAACGGGCTCACCTGCTTTTTCATTTCCGTAAATACCGTGCTCCGGGCCAAAGAGGGCAACGCAGTTTACGGCGGGGCTTCGCACTAAAACGGTGATGGTAGATTCACCCCTTCGATTGACACCCGCTGGGTGGGTGAGTAGTCCCACTCGCTTGCCTTCGAGGATGCTGAACTGGTTGGCTTCAAGTACATCGATGCCGAGTTGTAGCTTTGCGGCGTGTGCATGCGGATTTAGACATACAGTGATGCCTAAGAAAAAGAGGATGACTTGTAACTGAACTTTAAACCGAGCTGTAACGAGTCGCCTAAGCTTTGAGTTGACTGATTTCAAAATGTTCAATGTGAAATGCGGGGTCTGCCGAGAAGGCAAGACGAGCGCCGTAATTCCGTTCAATATCAAGTAAAATTTGTGCATCCTCCTTCAATTGTTTTAAACAATTTGGGTGCAATGTCACCTTTAAATGGATTTCTTCTTCAATACCGTCTCTCTGGCGAATCATTCTCAGTTGGCTGAGTAAACGCCTTTGAATATCAATCGTCACTGTTCGGACTGATTTAATCTGACCGCGACTGTCGCAGTAGGGACAGCCCGTGTAGAGATTACTGGCATGACTTTCAGAGTGGCGTTGGCGAGTAATCTGCATGATGCCAAAATTAGAAATGGGCAAGAGGTGCGTCTTTGCTCGATCATTTTCAACCTCACGCTTCATTTTTTGGTAGACCGAATTGCGATCGCGTTTCGCCTTCATGTCGATGAAATCGACGATGATTAATCCCCCGATATTTCTCAGGCGGATTTGGCGTGCGATTTCAGTCGCCGCTTCTAAATTTACAGCGAGGATAAAGTTTTTACCGTCCTTATTCGAGTTCTTGTGTGAGCCTGTATTCACATCGATGGAGATGAGTGCTTCAGTTTCCTCGATAACGATTTCACCACCCGATGGCAGGGGTACATTTCTCTGATAGGTTTGGTTCAGTTGATCTTCTATCTTATACTGTTCAAAGATGGCTTTTTCGTCCTTGTAGTGATAGACTTTAGATTTAGAGCGGGGTGAAATTTTTTCGACCTCAGACAATACTTTTTCATAGGTTTCGACATTATCGACAACAATTCGATCGATATTTTCCGTGAGGAAATCCCGTACTGTCCGACCGATTAAGTTCGGCTCTACATAGACGCAGGATGGTAATTTAGATTGCTTGATACGATCGGTTATGCCTTGCCAGCGCTTTTTTAAAATCTCTAGATCGCGGACAAAATAGCGCAGTTTTTTTCCTTCGCCCGCCGTGCGAATGATCACGCCCATTCCTTCAGGTAGGGAGATATTGCGAAGAATCTTTTTTAAGCGGGTTCGTTCAGATCGTTCTTCAATCTTTCTAGAAATTCCTAGTGTGCCGCCGTGGGGAGTCAAAACAAGAAAACGACCGGGTAAAGAAATATTAGTAGTCACTCTCGGTCCCTTACTTCCAATCTGTCCCTTGGTGATTTGTACCAAAATTTCGCTTCCGATAGGGTAGAGGTCGGGAATGTTTTTCAAGGAAAGTTTTTCCCGCTTTAACTGATTTTTTGATTTGTTGCTCTTGACGACCTCAATCGTGCTATCGGCGCTAGAAGGCAAAATATCCCAATAGTGGAGAAAAGCATTTTTTTCTTGGCCAATATCGACAAAAGCGGCTTTCAGACCGGGTTCAAGATTTTGAATTTTACCTCGGAAAATAGCACCGACTTCGTGGCGGTCCCCTTGGCGTTCAATATTGAATTTTTCCAAAATCCCATTTCTCAATAAAGCCATTCGCTTCTCTATTGAGCCCGAATTAAAAATCAATTCCGAGTAGGGTGATTGATCGTTGCTGATTGTTTTTTGAAGCTTCTGAAGCAAGGGCAAGCGTTGTGCCCGTTTGTTTGCTTCTTTGTGAATAGCTTTATTGTCAATTTTTTCAGGCGAGGATTTGAATCCTTCTACTGATTTAATGTCAGCGTGTTGTGGGTGTTTTTGTGAATCTTTATTTGTATAAAGTGTGTGATTTGTTTCTTGCATGTTAGGATCTGTTGTGTGAGCGAGACCCTCTTGCTTAATATGTTTTATCTATGCTCTATCGGATGTATTAGGAAATTATGAAAAATCTTTCCTATATCGATATATACTTTGGATTAATCCTTGCAGGATAAAACAACTTAAAACAAAAGAGCCTCCGTAACTTAAAAAAGGAAGCGGTAATCCTGTAATAGGTGTGATTCCAATAGCCATACCGATGTTGATAAACATATGAACTAAAAAAAGGACACTGATACCCATTGCTAACTGCGAACCGAAGCTATCTCTAGCCATTCCTGAAATTCGAATGCCGTTGGCAATGATTGCGCTGAAAAGACCTATAACAAAGGCACTTCCTAAAAAACCGGTTTCCTCCGCAAGTACGGAGAAAATAAAATCGTTGTGAGCTACTGCCTTGGGCAAATAGCCTAATTGGGCTTGGGTTCCCTTGAGGAAGCCTTTCCCAGTGAGTCCGCCAGTCGCAGTGGAAATTTTTGCTTGATTTGCATTCCAGCTTGCGCCAGTTCCCGAGGGATCAACGACTTTTGGAGCGATAAAAGTTAATATTCTATTTCTTTGATAATTGTGAAGAGGGAGTAAAGATTGATAATTGGAGTTAGTGAATTTGGCGTCACTCGTATTGGAACTAGAATTGCTCGATTGGGTTAATTCCAAGTGACGGCTGTAGTGATAGATATCTAAACTGAGCACGCTAAAGGCGACAGCAAAAAGAATAAATGCTGCCGTAAAGAATTGCTTCGATAATTTAGATACAAAAAGTAATGAAAAAATCATTGGAGGAAAAACGAGCGTAGAGCCGAGATCTGGCTGAATAAAGATCAGCGCGATAGGTAAGAGAACAATAAAGAGTATTTTTAGTAAAACTACAAGGGATTCTTTTATATTTTCTAAATTCGAACGAGCGAGCAAGCTTGCCGACATGATTAAAGTTCCAATCTTTGCTAGCTCGGTTGGTTGTACACTAGTGAATCCTACATTAACCCAACGGCGTGCCCCCATCATTTCAACGCTGAGTGGACTGAGCGGAGTGGCTAATAGCAACCCGAGCAAACCGAGGAAATAGAGATAGTGGGCATAGCGAAGAAAAAACTTATAATTAATTCGAGACACGACGATGTAGAGCACAATGCCCATCAACACCCAAATAACTTGTTTTTTCCAATCCGAATCACTGATCGTTGACTGAGCAGAGTAGATGAAGAGGATGCCCGTTATTGCTAAAATAAGGATGCAGATTGGAGATAGCCAATCGATTGGATTGTGCGAGCGATCGGGAATGAATTGGGCCGAATCAGATGTCGATGAATTACTGCGAAACTGCATGCCGTTTCTTTATATCCTGTGTTTTTAGTGCTGATTCGTTTGTTAATTGATTGCGCCTAATTGACATCGCCTAAGTAAGGGTTTTCCAATGTGAGCGGTTCGGGCTGAAGGAGTTCCTTCAATCGACTCGGTAGGATTCGGTGGTCTTTTAAGGCATCGATAGCGATCCATTTGTAGCCGACTTGCTTTTTGTCCAACGAATGCCCTTCGCCCAGACTTTGGTCGCATACGAGGTCGCAAAAGAAGACATGCTCGATTTGGTGAAAATGAATATGTCTAGGATCAAAGCTGTGGTTTTCTCCGATGTACTCACGCGTGAAGTAAAGCGAACCCACCGATACCTGCACGCCGAGTTCCTCCGCACATTCTCGTTTGACCGTCTCCGAGAGTGTTTCTCCGTGCAGTTGCCCCCCGCCAGGCAAGAGGAAAAATACACCCTGAGCATTCTTCATTTCAACGAAGAGAATAGAGCGATTACGAATGATAAGAGCACGGGCAGCAGAGCGAATAATTTGCATTTTTTGAAAACAAAGTTTGTTATACTTAGAACAGGAGCTATATCAATATCGGAATTAGAGAATTCAAAAATTCGTTTCTTAAATGAATGAAAATTACAGTATCGAGCTACTAGCTAGAGGCGATCGAAAAATTGAGTCGCAACTCAAAACCCACTTCTTCGATAAGCCTGAGGGGCTCGCTTACTTGGTCGGTCTAGTCGATGCGGGTTCTGCCACGCTCGACGAGTATCTCGAAGCCCTTGATTACCTCTCTGACTGGCTTAAAAGGGAAGGGAAGTGCCTCTCAATACAGAACAAACTCCAATATCTCAGTTGTGTAGAAGAGGCCCGAAGCCGAAGCGGGGCAGGGCAGTGGGAACGCTTCGTTCACGCTCTTGAAAGTATGCTTCAAGACTTTGGTTGCGAACGAGCCAGCGATCAATAAGCCCTTCGCTTTAGTTGCCTTAGGAAAAATGCAGAGAAACTCTTTTTTCTTTTGCACTAGTCCCCATCAGTCTTTAATCAGCTTAATTAAAATTCTCTGACACATTTGATTTCCATTTGCACGATTTTCTAGACTCATGACTGACGCCATTGCCAGCACCACCTCCGCCGAAACGATTCTTGAGTTAATCCAAGCTAAGGAATTAAAATCAGCGGTGGAGAAACTGCTCACTTGGGTCGATCCAGAAATTGCCGATATCCTCATCCGCTTAGAAAAAGCCGAGCAAATTCTCGTCTATCGAGCACTGCCCCGACAACGAGCAGCCGATGTATTTTCTTACCTTGAGCCCCAAGATCAAGACAGCTTGCTCACCGCTCTAACCGATGCGGATACGCAAGCCCTGCTCGCCAACCTAAATCCAGATGATCGAACCGCTCTCCTGCAAGAATTGCCCGCCACGGTGACACGCCGACTACTCCAACTCCTCAGCCCTGAGGATTTAACTGAAGCCCGCCAACTACTCGGTTACCCCGAAGAAAGTGTCGGTCGTCTCATGACCCCTGAATACATTCGCTTGCGTGCGGAGTGGACGGTGGAACAAGCGCTAGCCCATGTGCGAAAATATGGGCGAGACAGCGAGATTTTTAATATTCTCTATGTCACCGACCGAGCTGGTAAGCTCATCGATAAAGTGCGAATGCGACGGCTCATTCTCTCCGGCCCCAGTCAGACGATTCAAGAACTCTTAAACTATAATTGCATTTCCATTTCCGCCTTTGACGACCGAGAAGTTGCCGTGGAAAAAGTCAAAAAATACGACCTCAATGCCTTGCCCGTTGTCGATTCAGAAGGGATGCTCCTCGGGATCGTCACCGTTGACGATATTCTTGATGTTGCTGAAGAAGAAGCCACAGAAGATATTCAGCTCGGAGTTGCCGTGAATCCACTTGAATCCACCTACAGTTCAACCCTGCCCGTAGAACTCTTTCAAAAGCGCATCGGTTGGTTGCTCATTCTCATCCTCGTCAATCTCATCTCCGCCGCCGTTATTGCCAACTACGAAGAACAACTCCTTGAGTACATCACCCTTGCTTTATTTATGCCCTTGGTCATAGCCAGTGGCGGGAATAGCGGTGCTCAGTCCGCAACCCTCATGGTGCGAGCCATTGCCACTGGAGACCTCAAAGCCTCCGACTGGGCTAGTGCGCTGACCAAGGAAATCCTCGTCGGTATTCTCATGGGCTGTGCCATGGGCGGTCTCGCCTTTCTCGTCGGGTGGTTATACGGCGGCGAAAGTACGATCGCACAAGTGATTGGACTGAGTATGCTCGCTATTGTTCTCGTTGCCAATCTCTTTGGGGCACTCTTGCCCTTTGCACTTGAGCGTATCCGTATCGACCCCGCTGTTGCCAGCAGTCCGCTTATTACTTCGATTATGGATGTACTCGGACTGATCATTTACTTCTCTATCGCCGTCCTTATTCTCTAAGCCAACTATGGAAGACGCAAAAACCGACATTCAGATCTTAAAAGACCGCATCCTCGACTTTGCCCGAGAGCGTGATTGGGAGCAATTTCACAGCCCGAAAAACTTATCCATGGCCATTGCCACCGAGGCAGCCGAATTGATGGAGCACTTTCTTTGGCAGACTGCAGAATCCTCTCGAAAGGAGGTACTCACCGAGCCCCTAAGAGAGAAGATAACCGAAGAAATTGCTGACATCCTTATCTTCGCCATTGAGTTTGCCAATGTCGCTGAAATCGACATCTCCTCCGCTATTAGCAAGAAAATGGAGAAAAATGCCGAAAAATACCCCGTTGCCAAAGCGAAAGGGCGGAGTGAGAAATACACGGATTTATGAAGCCATAAACCGCCTGTACTCGCATATGCGAGAGAAAATTGCAGGAAAAAATAAAAAAAGTGAACTTTTTTTGAACAAATAAAGCGAGAAGCAGTCTAGCCTTATAACCGTCCTTTTATAGTTTCATTACTTTAATCGAGTACAGTTTTGTTCTTTTAATATTTTCGAATTTTTCAAGTTGTTTGTTTAAATCCGCCTTACACATAGGTCTCAGACGATTTCACTATTTCTAATAGACCGATTACCCCAATCGAAGCGTGCGTTTCGTTTATCAGCATCCAAGACAGCGCTTCGTACTATTAGAACCTTTATCACGATCCAATTTTCGATCCATGATCACCGAAATCTCCCTCTCCTAGTGTCAAGGCGGGTTTTTTTTGCGTAAATCAAAATCTCTTTAATCCGCCTTCAAAGTAGGGGCGGATTTTTTTTGCGTAAATTTTAAACCTTAAATCAAAATCTCCTTAATAATCCGCCTTCAAGAGGAAGCGGGTTTTTTTTGCATAAATCGTAAATCTAGAATCAAAATCTCCTTAACCCGCCTTCAAAGTAGGGGCGGATTTTTTTTTGAGTTCGCTGCTACTGCGGTAGAAATCCGTCACCCTTTATTCGATAGGGCAACGCTTTTTTTTTGGCGAAAAAACCTGCAGGTGACAGATCCGTCAATGGACGAGGAGAATTAGTGGTTCTTATAGTAAGCGTTTGAGGGAATAAATCCGACTCAAGTCCCTCACACTTATCTAAAGATCATGCTTTTTAATGATTTTCTTACTAATTCTACAGATGTGCTCCGCATGGATCACATCATTGCATCACTGCGTCATTGCAGCACTGCAGTACTGCGTCACCCAATCACGCTTGGATCACGGCGGTTAGATCACGATCGGTCACCACGGGAGTGCGTTCTCCCAAGGCACTGTCCTAACGCTTACACGATTCCAAACGGATAATAACCAATTTATATTCAATGAAATTTCTTAATTTAAACATTTTAAAGCTTAAAGATTCTAAGTGCCTTATTCCTTCGCTCTCTGCCCGCCTTCGCTCTGCCCGCCTTGGCAGGCTAAGATCGAACCGTCACCACCCGAGCAGTCTCCGTCCGAGCAGTCTCGGTCTGATCACTCTGATCGGTCTCACCAGTCTCAGCTCGGTGCTTTCGGCAGCGACAGTGGACGACCTCACTTTCACCCTGATCAATGAGGGCACGGAGTACGCAGTGACCGATTGTGCGGACACGGCTACGGGCACACTGACCATCCCCGTTAGCTATGAAGGCAAGCCCGTCACCGAGATTGGGGTAAACGCTTTTTATGATGCAGAGCTGACGGCTATCGAACTGCCCGCTAGCTTGCGGACGATTCGGAACGATGCCTTTGCTGGTGCATTGATAGAGTCGATTGATCTGCCCGCTGGCCTGACCGAACTTGGTGATAGTGCTTTTTCTTATTGCCTATCTCTGACTGGATCGGTGACCATTCCCAGTGGGATCACCGAGATTTCTGGTCATCTTTTTTATAATACTAAGTTGACTGAGGTCATCCTCCACGATGCGGTCACTTCAATTGGAAGTTGGGCTTTTTCTGGAGCTGATTTCCAGAGTATCAGTCTGCCCAGTTCATTAAAAACCATTCAAGCAAATGCTTTCGATGGTACTCAGTTGCAGAGTATCAGTCTGCCCGCTGGCCTGACCGAACTTGGTGATAGTGCTTTTTCTTACTGCAGTTCTTTG
>MDTB01101801.1_pt1 | contig 12199 bp, 11 predicted proteins | sample 811161 | NCBI WGS metagenome assembly MDTB01 (sample SAMN05326650, study PRJNA326480) | marine metagenome | isolation source: seawater | place: Mediterranean Sea | collected 2009 | reverse complement strand
GTTTCCCTTTCCCCTAAAACCAAAGGAAGTTCAAGCGCCTGCTCTACAGTTAACCATTTGTACTCAGTATGTTCGTTAGATAGATGAATGCACGGTTTATCTTCAAGAAGAAGTCGGTACATATGAAAAAAGAAATCTAAGTCCGGATAACTCACCGCCAAAGAAGTTATAGGAATAAGGTCATGAGGTGAAAAATAATAAGATAACTCTTCTTGTAACTCCCTAGAAAGTCCATTTTTTCGAGACTCTCCTTTCTCTAACTTACCTCCAGGAATTCCCCAAAGACCTCCCTGTGACTTTTCTGGGGACCTTTTTAAAAACAAAACCTTATCTTTCCACTCAAGATAACAAACAACAACTTCAATCTCAGAAACAAACCCTTTTGGTATCTCTTGATATACTTTTACTGCTTGCATAGCTCTCTTTTTTTTTGTCTCCACTTCCGGTGACCTAACTGCCCGCACGCCGCATGAGCTTGCTGCCCTTTTGGAAGACGAATAAGCGTGCGATACCCTTCTTTACGAAGAGTGGCTGCAAAAGAATCAATAGATTCCATCTGAGGTGACTTAAAACGAACCCCCGTTCTCTGGGGATTGTAGGGTATTAAATTCACCTTAACATTTAAACCTTTAAGATAGTCTGCCACTTGTCTTGCATCTTCTTCAGAATCCGTAACACCTTCAATAAGAACATACTCTACGAGAATAGAGCGTTTCATTATTTGCCCATACTCTTTCATGCTCTCATACAACAAGGATAAATCAGCTTGCCTATTCACAGGCATCAACTGATTCCTTATCATATTATTTGGAGCATTTAAAGAAACAGCTAAATGAATATGAACTTTATCCTCAATCAGCCTCTTAATCCCATCTACTCTCCCACACGTAGAAACAGTCACTTGCCTTGAACCAAAACCAAGACCTCCCAAATCACAAAACACAGCAATAGCTTGTTTTACTGCATCATAATTATCTAAAGGCTCACCCATACCCATAAATACAATATTTTTTATTGGAAACTTCTTAGTAAATTTAGCAAAAAACAATTGTGCTACAATTTCTTCTGTTTCTAGTGAACGCACAAGACCCATTTTAGCTGTCTCACAAAATGTGCACCCCATCTTACATCCAACTTGAGAAGAGACACACAAAGTCCAGCCTGCTTGCATAGGAATCGCCACACACTCAATGGGAAGATCATCATGAGTTTTCAATAAAAATTTATAGGTAGAAGCATCAACAGATTTTGTATCCACAGCTAATTCAGACCAATCAAATAAATCAACGATTCTTCTGTAAAGATGTTGCGCTGTTTTAAAAGCAGGATTACGATCACTCACTCGGCCTAAACGATACCATTCACCATACAATATACCGGCATGCTCTTTACCTTTACCTAAGCTCGCATAGGTAAAATCAATGAATTCTTGTCTTGTTAATGAAAAAATAGATGGCTTCATAAAGAAAAAATAACGCACCGAAGAGGGTTCGAACCTCTAACCACCCGGTTCGAAGCCGGGTACTCTATCCAATTGAGCTATCGGTGCGTAAATTTGTTTAAAAAAGACATCTTAACTGAGGAATTGCTAAAAAGGCAATTCCTTTCTTAACTCTTTTGTGTATTCATGATACAACATTAGCATGATACACACTCACGCCTTTATACTCTCCTTTCTTCCTTTTGAAGAACGCCATGCGATTGTCTCTCTTTTTTCAAAAGACTTAGGCCTTGTTAAGCTTTTTGTAAAAAACGCTATTAAACAGCGAGAGCTACAACAAATATTCCTAGAAGGTGAGTGGCTTCTAAACCAAGGTAAAGGAGATTTATTCAAATTAGAAGATTTAACTCCTTTACATTACTACTACCTTCACCTGCGACAAAGCTCTCTTCACTTAGAGATCTTATATGAGATACGCTCACTACTTTTAAAACACTTAAGTATGGAGTGCCCTTGTCCTCAACTTTATAGCTTACTAAAAATTTACCTAGAACAGTTAGCCACTACGTCATCGCCACAACATCTATTAAATAGTTTTTACCTTAAATTTTTGAAGCATGAAGGCTACCTTAATTTTCATCCCCCTTGTCAACAATGTGGAAACATGTGCCAACCTTTATTTCAGATGAAAAGCTCTTTTTTCTGTGCCAAACACGCCTTCCAACATTGCACTCAGTTTAACGAAGATGATTTAGTTAAAATGAATATTCTAGCAGAGGCTCGGAGCTTTTCAACTATCGAAACTCTCAGCATCTCTTCCAATCTTTCTAAGAAAATTAAACAGTTTTTTACAGGATTTTTTTATGAATAAATTACTTTGCTTTGGAATGGGCTACTGCGCCCAATACTTAAAAAAAAAATTAAGCAATAACTGGAAAGTGCTTGGAACTCATCAAGATGATTTTCTAAGTTTCAACTCTTTTGAAGATATAACACATGTCCTTATTTCAATTCCGCCAAATGAAGAGGGCGATCCAGTCTTTCAACGCTATTTAAAAAAAATTTCAAACATCAAGTGGCTTGGGTACTTTTCAGTCACATCAGTCTATGGAGACACAAAAGGTGCATGGGTTCAAGAAAATAGTCCAACCTCATGCCAATCCTCACAAGCAAAAAACAGATTAAAAGCTGAAAACCAATGGTTGAGTACAAATCTCCCCGTACATATTTTTCGACTTGCTGCTATCTACGGCCCTCAACGAAATATAATAGAGAGAATGTTAGAAAACAAAGTACGCCGCTTTGCCTCTCCTGGTCAAATATTTAATCGAATTCATGTAGATGATATTATCCAGGTACTTCATGCTTCAATGCTAGCACCTAATCCTGGAGCTATCTATAACCTTGCAGATGACCTTCCTTCTACCTATGAAGAGACCTTAATCTATGCAGCCGATCTCTTGAACATTGAGCCACCAAAGATAGAAACAAGTAAATCACAATGCTCAAATGTAGGTACTCGCCGTGTAAGTAACCAAAAAATAAAAAAAGAATTAAACATTAAACTACAATACCCAAGTTTTAAAGAAGGGCTGAGCGCTATTTGTTCAGAATTAAGAAATCATCATTGATATAGATAAAAAAGAAATGCGAAAGGGGGGATTTGAACCCCCACGGTCTCAATGACCACTACGACCTCAACGTAGCGCGTATACCAATTCCGCCACTTCCGCAAAAATTTAGATGCAAATATTACCCGAGGACTTTAATCTTGGCAAGATGAAAACACTCTTTATTTTTTTTGTTCGTATTTATCAATGGTGTATTAGCCCTCTCATAGGTCAACGCTGCCGTTTTTACCCCAGTTGTTCTAAATATATGGAAGAAGCAATCGTGAAACACGGATGTATTAAGGGGATCTTTCTAGGAATAAAACGTATTATTAAATGCGGCCCCTGGCATCCTGGAGGAGACGACCCAGTGCCTTAAAGTTACTCCTTTATACTTCCCTTATCAACTTCCTCCAAAACAAGAACTTTGGGCAGGTAAAGAACCTGTCCTGCTTTGATCACACTACCTTCGAGAGAATTTAAATCACGGAGATCTTTAAGTTTTACTCCGAAACGGTTCGCTATTTTCCAAAGACTATCACCATTCTGAACTGTATAGATGCCTTCATCAGTTTCCATCGGTTGGCAATTTATTTTTTTCTCCACAGAAATCTCTTCTAGTTTTTGAGGCAAAATAGTACTAGAAACAAGCTTATGTTCTGTAGGCTTTAAGTTTCGCTTAATTTTTTTATCTAAAAGTTCATTAGGAACAAAACGGTTAATAGCCTCTAGGTGATCATAAGGCGATGGAAGTGATTGACCTTCCCATGTGTATAAACACCGAGCAGCCTCTTTCCAAAGGGCATCACTTCTTGGGCTAGTAATCAACTCTAAAACAAACTCTCTATCTTCCTTGTTTTCAGAAGTTAGTAAAGGTAATACAAGTAAAAGCCGTTCATCGTCTAAATCCTTGATAAGAAACTCTTTTTCCATTTTAACTAAAAATTCAGCTGCATATGGTGATTCTCTAACAAGGTAATCTAAAAGAAGCTGTTGACGCTTACGATCAGATAAATCCATTGATAAATGTTGGCGTTGTAAATACTCACTAAGCATTTGCCAATCACCATCTAAAATCATAAAAAGTATATCCTTTTTACTTAGGCTTTTATTTTTGCGATGCAGTAATCGCTCCACACTACTAAACTCAGGTGTTAAGTAAAAAGCTTCAGCTAAAGAAGAATTAAAGCGATCCAATTCTTTAGAACGTTTTAAAATTAAAAAAAGTCCTTGAGGGGTTAGAGGCCAACGTTCCAGTTTAACAAAAGATAAAATTTCATTATACTGAGCATCTCCTAAACCAGGAAACAGTGTGATTTCTCCAGATATATTCTTTTCTTCATTTTGAAAAACTAATTGCCTATACTGAATAGACTCACCCCTTAAAGCTGTACTTAAGTTAAAGTAGTGGTGCGCAACTAAAACAGAAAGCGCAAGATCTCGTTTCCTATACCCTTGCTCGACAAGTTGTTCATCCTCTAAATAATGAATAAGCTCATTATAAGATCGTTCTTTGAAATCTGTTAAGGTATCAACTAAGCCCTTATGATCTTCAACTAATACTACCTTTTTAGAAGAGGTAGGCTTTGTTTCCACCGGTTCTGTTTGTCGAAAATACGCATAACCAATAGCTGTAACCAGACCAACATTAATAGCTGCACTCAATATTAAACCTTGAGTTAACCATCGAACCTGTTTTAATAAACGCTTTGGCGCTTCTTCCATCCCTCTAAACTACCTTTTTTGAATTGTTCATCACTATACTTTTTTCACAAAATTGACGCCATCAAGATTTTATGATATACTTTTTCGTTTCTTATCAAAATTAAAACTCTTAGATTATTATGAAACTCCCACTCAAGACTTTAGAGAAATTTATTTCCATTGATTATACACCTCAAAAGCTGGCAGAAATTTTGACTATGATCGGTCTCGAAGCCGAAGGTATTGAAGAACTCAAACCTTCCTTCGAAAAAGTAATTGTAGCAAAAGTACTAGATGTAAGCCCTCATCCAGAAGCAAGTAAATTAGGTATTGCTCAAGTCTTTGATGGAAATAATGAATATCAAGTCGTATGCGGGGATCCCTCTTGCAAAGCAGGCATGCTCGTTGCCTTTGCTCAACACGGTGCCAAACTCACAGATGAAAACGGAAAAATAATCAAAATTAAAAAAGGTAAACTTCGAGGCGTAGAATCACTTGGCATGCTCTGTAGTGAAAAAGAGCTCCAACTATCTGATGATGATAGTGGAATTACAAACCTTCCCCAAGATTACCCTCTTGGAACAGAACTTGCCAACTACTACAAAGATACTATACTAGAAATTGGCCTCACCCCAAACCTCAACTTCTGCTCAAGTGCCATGGGAGTAGCTAGGGAACTTGCCACAGTTGAAGGAAAAACCTTCTCTCTACCTAAACACAAGATAAATGAAAACTCAGATTGTAAAATTGAAGATAAAATACAAGTACAAATCAACGCATCACACGACTGCCCTCGCTACACATGCCGACTTATTAACAATGTAACTGTAGCTCCTTCTCCTCTTTGGTTACAACAAGAAATAGTAGCCATGGGATTTCGACCCGTAAACAATATAGTGGATATTACAAACTATGTGCTTTTAGAGCTAGGCCATCCTCTACATGCATTCGACTATGATGCACTAAATACAAAAAAATTAGAGATTAGTTCTAGTTTTCCAAATGAAAAATTCGAGACCCTAGACCATATCCATCGTTCGCTTCCTGAAAACACTCTTATGATTCGAGATGGAAAACAAGCTCTTGCCATTGGAGGCATTATGGGTGGAGCTGAAAGTGAAGTTTCTGATAAAACAACAAGTATACTATTAGAGTGCGCATACTTCGCCCCCTCAAGTATTAGAAAAAGTAGTAAACTACTAAACCTTTCTAGTGAAAGCTCCAAACGTTTTGAGCGTGGTACGGATCCAAACTTTCTAAGCATAGCTCTTGATAGAGCCGCATTCCTTATACAAGAAATTGCCGGAGGCTCCATCGCTCAAGGAATAATAGATGTTGGTACACAAAAATTTCCTGAAAAAACTACTTCTTGTCGACTTAATCGTATCAACCAAATACTTGGTCTTCAACTTTCCTTGAATGAAGTAGAAGAAATCTTCAAGCGCTTGCACTTTTCTGTTAAAACAGATACCGATACACAACTTAACGTAACAGTACCTACATTTCGTGTAGATATTTCTTCTGAAATAGATCTCATCGAAGAGGTGGCTCGTATCTATGGATATCAAAATATTCCACGCACACATACACCCTATAAAACAGGTGCTCTTTCACACTCCCCTCTCTATATCTTTGAAAATAAACTTAGAGAAAAAGCGCTTTCCGAAGGACTACAGGAACTTATAAGCTGCGATCTAATTAGTCCTACGCAGGCAAAACAACTTACCTCCAAAGATATTCCTATAAATGCCTTCATACATGTTCTAAATCCAACCTCGATCGATCAATCAGTCATGCGCCCCTCACTACTTCCAAGCCTACTACAGGTTGCTAAAATCAACCAAGATCAACAAGAACAAAATCTCTATGCTTTCGAAATTGGTAATACACACTCAAGAAAAGAAACCTTAATTTGCGAAAAAAGCGTATGTAGCTTCATTCTGTTTGGAAATAGAAGAGAACAGCATTGGGAAGAAAAAGCTGAAGCTCTTGATTTCTACGATTTAAAAGGAGTACTAGAAAACATCTTCAAGGGTATACAAATAGAAAAACTTACCTACCATAAGACCCAACTCAGCCACTATCACCCCGGTCGTCAAGCCTCAATCCTTCACGAACAAGACGAAATTGGAACATTAGGAGAAGTTCACCCAAGCCTAGCACGCCAATACGGTCTTAAAGGACGCATATACTTTGCCGAACTTAGCCTCAATACTATGCTTACACATGTAGAGCCTCTTCCTCAAATGAAACCTTTATCCACCTTCCCAAGCTCTTCCAGAGACTGGACTCTCTCGTTAAAAGCTGATGCTCACATTGGCTCTATCCTTACCACCCTGCAAGAAACCCCATCCAAACTACTCGAAAGAGTATATGTCAAAGATATCTACCGCAGCGAAACTCTAGGAAACGGAAAACAAAATGTAACTTTCCACTTATGCTATAGAGATAAGAAAAAAACCATCGCATACGAATCCGTAGAGAAGGAGCATAAAAGACTAACAGAAAAGGTTTTATCTGAATTCTCAGACCAACTTGTATAAGTGAACCCTTGTATAAAAGCAGCAAAGTAAGTAAGCTGTGCTTTTAATTTTCAACTATTTAAAGGGATTCAGCATGTCTTACAAAACCTTGAGTTTTAGTTTTCTTCTTGCTTGTACGACTCTTACACTTAGCTCTTGTCAAAAAAGCAAAATAAGCTCTGATGAAACTACTGTTATGACAGAAACCTATGTTCACAAATACGGTGTTCCCCTATCCGAACAATCATGGAAAGATCGTGGCGAAAATGGTGAAATTGTGACACTACAAAAAAATGGAGTTACGCTCACTAAGACATTCAAGAATGGTGTTCTAGATGGTCCACTTACTCATTCTTTTCCTTTCAGCGACTTAATTGAATTAACAGAGCTTTACGAAAAAGGCTCGCTTACCAGCCAAGTGTGGAACTATCAAAACGGAACCCCCAAAGAAAAGAAACTTTACCAGAAGAACAAAAAAACAATCTACTCGAGCTGGTACCAAAGTGGATCACCACGTACTCATGAAGTTTTTGAATCAGACTGGCTCATGACTGGAGACTACTACACAGCCGATAACTCTCTCGAGTCCAATATAAAAAATGGCCAAGGTACACGAATCATTCGAGATGGAAATGGAAAGCTCCTAGCAAAAGAAAACGTTGAAAGTGGCCTTCGAAAACAAAAAACAACCTACTTCGAAAATGGTGACCCAGAAACAGTAATGACCTATCTAAATGGCTTAGAAGACGGGCAAAAAAAAGTTTTCGGGCATGGAGGTATTCCTGTGCGTATAGAAGAATGGTCACAAGGTAAACAACATGGAATTACAACCCTCTTTCAAAATGGACAGATGCAAGCCGAACTAAGCTACCTAAATGGCAAACTTGAAGGTCTCGAAAAACGCTACCGCCATGGCAACCTTTTAGTTGAAGAAATTATGTGGAAAAATAACGAACGCAATGGCCCATCCCATTCGTATATCAACGGAAAAAAAATTAGCTATTGGTACCACAATGGTAAGCAAGTGAGTGAAAAGATCTATCAAGAACTCTCCAAAGATACAAGTACAGAGTAAGACCTTTAAGTCTTACTCTGTCAAAATAGCCACATCTCCATTAAGCGCACATTGACAAGCCAAACGATAGTCTTTTTCCAAGCCTCTTTTTTTTAACACCTTTTTTTCGGCCTCTCCCTGCTTTCCCAAAAACACCGCCCCCTCAAGAACTTTAAAAGCACAGACTCCGCAAGTCCCCCTACAACACCCAAAACGCCAAGGAAGAGCTGGGTAAGCTTCCTTAGCCTCCAAAAAATCACTTACCCCTTGTAAATCATATTCTTTATTTAATGATACAAACCGAACTTTCATTGCTCTTCCTTTAAAAACCCTGATTTAAAATATTTTATATATTATAATTTTTTATTTAAGTAAAGTTTTCATTAAGAATAATATACTACAAAAAAAAAGACAGAACACTTAGAATAATTAAAACAACAAAAAACAAACATATACTTAATTAATATTTAACTAAAAACATGTATAATTAAATGTAATTATAAAAAAGGAATTGAATGTCTTTTTTCGGACTTACACCAACAGGATCACCTCGAAGTATTAGTTCCTCAGTAATACCCCCTACATTACCTCCTACCAGAGATGTAAATACCTTTTCAGAACTACTTAATGCTTTTCATGAGGGAAGGAAGATTACCTCGAAACTTAGCATTGAAGATCGCGATTTAGCTGAGCCTTCCTCCGATAACCCGGTAGAACTCACCCACTCGATCGTATTAAAAATAATAAAAGATTTTAATCTCAACGGACTCGCTAATGCAGAAAAAGAAGCAGAACTAGCTGCCGCCACAGAACTGTTAACTTTAGCTAAAAATCAAGTACAACAAAATAGCCACCTCAATGATTCAATTATTCAACTTGCCCAAAAAACACTACAACAGATGGGTCGACACGGGTTGAGTATGAATCATACGAGACCTGAACCCGTAAAACCCACGAAAGCTGATGCAAAAGAAGCAAGAAGAAGACTTAATACTGCTAGTAGATTACTTTCCTCAAAGTTAGGAGTTTCTACCACTGAAACAATGCCATCTCCTGTAAGAAGACTATTTACACACCTTCCTCCAAGCCCTCTACCAAACCCTGAAGAACAATCTACCATCAGCTCTCAATTCCAAAAACTTAAAGCCATCATCTTAGGTCAAAAAGTTAGAAAACATATCATCTTACCTAAACAAATACTACCTGCACTTCGTAGCAAGTTTCCTAATACTCTCTTTTCAAAAGAAGATTTAAAAAACTTATCAAAAATTATTTCACGAGAATCTATTCAACTGTTCCAAGAGCATATAGTAAGAAATGGCCGAGCTAAAACCATCTCAGCAAAAATACCCTATTCATTTACCATACCTTCAGATGTTACTTTTGATGAAGCAACAGGAACGTACAAAAAAATACATGAGCTATCTCCTACAAAAAACACACTTATTCGCTTACCTTGCGATATTCAAATCACCATGCAAGGACACAAAAATCGCCTAAGAGTTCAGCTACTTCCCTCAAGAAAGTACGAGATTCAAGAAAACAAAGGAGCCTACAAAACTCTTTTTCATTCTGTTAAACTCTATATCCCCTTTACAAGACTAGAATCAAGTACCCACTCATTAAAGCTGCGAACTATCACCTACTCCCCTTATTTGATCTTCCGCCCAAATAGTCATTTAGATCAAGAAGATATCCAAAAAATTAAAAAAGGCTATATCAAACACCAGGAAGCCTTTCTTGCAGCTCAAAATGAATGTAGTTTACCTTTTTCACCCTACACAAAAATAAGTGTAGCTCCAAGATTACTTTCAACAACATCAAATGAATGGGAACAACCTCTTTACAACGGAGACTTAAATGATGCGGTAGAACTTGGTCGATTTTTTGTTGACCCACAAACTCAAGAAAGTAGAACAACAAAAGAACTTCGTTTTAATGATAAATTAAATATTGCTAGAAACCTAATAGCTACTTTGGCATTTCTCCACGAACGTGACCTAGTGCACCATGATGTTAAACCTAAAAATATCTTATTAAAAGTAGATAAATCTTCAGAACTGGTTGAAGGCTATCTAACAGACTTTGATTTTTCAGAAACGGCGGACCATCGACACCTCAGCTCAAGCTATCACTATTGGGACTCTTTAGGAAACCTTGGCTACTATACTAAAGAAGGCGATATCTATGGATATGCCATGACCCTTGGAGAAACATTCTTTCCTAACTTTTTCCTTACTTTTTCAAGGCACCCAGAGTACCTTTTAAATGAAACTAAATATCACAACTATTTATCTGGAGCTTTATGGAATACAGTTCGCCAAGTAATTCCTTCCTTAGCAAAGCAAGACTTTCTAGATACCTATAATAAGGCTCTGGAAAAGAGTTCTCAAGAAAATTTGATAAAAGACTTACTAAACGATCCAAATTTAACTTTTCACTCAAGTAAAATTAAACACGATCTTTTAAGAAACTTAAAAGCACAACAAAAAATTCTCCAAATCATCCGAAGAGTAATACAAGCTGATCAAAAAAGAAAACCTCATCTCGATATATCAAAATTTCTATTTGAAACTCTACTTCCTAAACTTCCTGAAGAAATTCACTCTAATATAGAAACTATAGCCAAACAACAAGCAAATGACTCAAAAAGCTTGTTAAGTTTTACTCTAACACTTTTAGCAGGACTCCCTGATATCAAAGATCAACTAAGTAAGGATGACTGTGGTATCCTTTCAGGGCTTCTCTCTCGTAAGCTTGTACATAACCAAGCTGCACTTGAAACACTAAGAACAGATATAACAACCTATGGTGACTTCCCAACAGCAGCTAATCTCTTTGATTCTATCAATACTATCTGTGATCCATAAGATATAGAAGATAAAAAACTAATACAACTTTCGTTCCATCACAAGTACACCTTCAGGGTCCCTTAAACGCAGAAAAGCATTCGGCTCCACCTCTTGTCTTGCAATTAATACTCCGTGAACAGAGTACCATTCACAAGTAGAAGAAGTTAAATGACACTCCCGAATTCTAACACGCTGATCTTGATCTCGTAAAAGTACTTCTTTCCCCTTTACTAACTCTTCTTTTTCCCATGAGAGAGGTTCTTGAATTTCAAGTAATCTAAAATCGAAAAGATTAGAGTCATACACACAATAAGAAAAGCTGCCATTTTCATATTTTTCAATGGAATAACGCTTCTTATAAGGATCTCTCATAATTCGGTAGGCTAATGGAGCATTTTTACAAACCTCTGGCTTTAACTTTTTACTCGTTTTAGGCTTTCCCTTATGCCAAAAATACTCTAAACAATGAAACACAAACTCTTCCTTATAGTTTTAGATGCAACTTAGCAAAGAACATGTTAATAATACAACTCTGGCATCTACCTTGCATCATCCTTTTATGCCAAACGAAAAGGAGCTGGCTTCATGGATGATATAAAACAACTTAGGCAAAGGATTGCCCATCTCGAATTTGCAAATGACCAATTAGTTACAGAGATTAAATATGTTGATAAATTATTACGTTTAATAGGTTTTTGTGATGGCTTAGAAAGCTTAAAGGATGCAGCTCGTGAAGTCATTGAAAAAGAACGTGGTGAAATAGAATAATACTAGATAAAAGAAGGTCTATCTGAGAGAATACATAAAAACCTATCGAGTAATGTATGTCCTCATCCTCAAAATACCGCTTTTGGTCTAATTTTAATACTTGGGAAGAAGCTGAAAATGCTTGGGAAGAAAGAGCTAAGAAATTCTCAAACCAAATCCCATTGAAAAGTTTAAAAAAACTTCCCTCAATGCCAGGTATCAGCTCTTCCACTAAAAAAAATATTAGATGGAAAGCCTTTAAATATATG
>MDTB01228627.1_pt1 | contig 12200 bp, 16 predicted proteins | sample 811161 | NCBI WGS metagenome assembly MDTB01 (sample SAMN05326650, study PRJNA326480) | marine metagenome | isolation source: seawater | place: Mediterranean Sea | collected 2009 | reverse complement strand
TGTTGCTGAAAGCGAAGCCGATTTAAAAACTGGAAAAATTTCAGTTACCTCACCCATTGGTAAAGGACTTCTCGGTAAAGCCGTTGGAGAGATTGCAGAAGTAACCGTTCCAAACGGCACGCATAAGTTTGAAATTTTATCTATTGAACGCTAATGGCGTCTGTTTTTAGTCGAATTATTGCTCGTGAACTTCCTGCCTATATTGTTGCAGAAGACGACAAGCACATTGCCTTTTTGGACATCAATCCAAATGCACTTGGGCATACCCTCTGTGTACCCAAAAAAGAAACCGACAAACTTTTTGATTTAGACCAAGAAGCCTACCTCAACCTGATGCAATTTAGTCATCGCGTGGCAACTGCACTTAGGCAAGTTGTTTCTTGTAAGCGTATTGGACTTTCAGTGATTGGGCTTGAAGTGCCGCACGTTCATGTGCACTTGATTCCGTTAAAAGAAATGGCAGATATTACTTTTCAAAAAAAGATCACAGTGTCAAAAGAAGCGATGGAAACGCTTGCCGAAAAAATCAATGCTGCTTTTCTGTAATTGGGAAAAGTACCTCAAAAGCAGTTCCTTTTTCTGAGCTTTCTAAAAGACTAAGTTTCCCGCCGTGATATTGTTCAACAATGCGCTTTGCCAAAGATAACCCAAGCCCCCAGCCTCTTTTTTTGGTTGTAACGCCAGGATTGAAAATGGCTTTCTGAAGTTTCTTTGGAATACCATTTCCCGAATCACGGATAACAATTGTTGCATTGTTATCCCAGTTTAGGTCTATGGTAATTGATCCTTCACCTCGTATGGCATCGATGCTGTTTTTGATTAAATTCTCCAACACCCACGCCACAAGTTCTGCATTGATTTCAATCATGTTTTCGTCTCCGTTTTCGTTTACATGAAGCTTTATGCTTTTTGGTATCCGAATTTGCATGTAAGCAACGAGTTCTTGCACAACGGTGCTAAGTTTTGTGAGATTTTTATTTGGTAGCGAGCCAATTTTAGAAAAGCGCGCACTGATGGTTTCCAGACGTTTAATATCACTTTTGATTTGTAAGAGTAACTTCTCCTCTACTTCGTGTTGTTCTAAAATGGTTAGCCAACCCAAAAGCGAAGATATAGGTGTTCCCAACTGATGCGCCGTTTCTTTTGCCATTCCTGTCCATAGTTTGTTAGCAACCACTTGTTGCGTGCTTTTATAATAGGCTACTAATAGACCCCCCAATAATGCTAAAATCACAAAAAATGCAATGGGATAATATCGCAGTTGTTGTATTAAGACAGAGTCGCCATAATACATTTTTTGATATAAACTGTCTTTGTAACTGATTTCAACAGCTGTATGCGCAGCACTAAATTCTTTAATTAATTCCGTCACATATCCAACAGAATCTTTAGCCAATTTTCGTTCACTAATATTATTGGAAAATAGGAGTTTACTTTCACCGTCAACCACAATCATGGGAATAGTGTTTTCTTCCGTCATTACCTTAAAGGTTAACGGACTAATCTGTTGATTGAGATCTGTGTTTGACGCTAATTCTTGTTGTGCCAAGCCCCAAAGTTCCATCTCTTGACGCTCATCTTCTTGAATACGTTGAATAAGTTTGTTGGTGTTCCAAAGGGTAAATCCAGCAAAACACAACACCAGCGCAAACCCCACGATGCGGAAACTGCGTTGATTTGCATTGGAGAAGTTTAATCTCATGTTTACGAATATAGTATATTTTCGTTCTTTGTATTCGCTGTAAATTGAGTAAATTTGTAATAACTTCATTAACTACCGCATGGAAATTACAGGAAAAATCAAACAAATAGACCAAACTAAAGAATACGGATCAAACGGATTTCAAAAGCGCGAACTTGTGCTTACAACTGAAGAGCAATACCCACAACATTTGCTTGTGGAATTTGTTCAAGACAAGTGTTCTCTTCTAGACGCATATGCCGTAGGCCAACGAATTAAGGTAGGCATTAACCTTCGCGGACGCGAGTGGCAAAGTCCGCAAGGAGAAATAAAATATTTCAATTCTATTCAAGGATGGCGCATAGATGCTACAGACGCCACATCCCCTCCTCCGCCGGCTGCACCTTTTGAAACCATGCCAGACGCACCTGAAAAAGAAGCGCCGGATGACCTGCCCTTCTAGTTAAACGTATGTATCACTTATCGGAAGAATTGCGTTTTCCTTCGCCTCATTTGGCCACAAAAGAGGGGATTGTTGCTGTGGGTGGCGATTTGCGTCCAGAACGCGTGTTGCTAGCGTATCGCAAAGGAATTTTTCCTTGGTTCGAACAAGATGAGTTTTTGATTTGGTGGAGCCCAGACCCAAGAATGGTTCTCTTTCCAGATCAATTGCGTATTTCTAAAAGTATGCGCAGTTTTCTACGGAAACATCCCTATGAAATCACATTTAATAAAGCTTTTAACCAAGTAGTACAATCTTGTGCAGGAGTAAAACGATTTGGGCAAACAGGAACATGGATTACACCCGGACTTATGGAAGTGTATGGCGTTTTACACGAACAAGGACACGCCCACTCTGTTGAAGTTTGGGACGGCGCAGAACTTGTTGGCGGACTGTATGGCATTGACGTTGGAGAAGTGTTTTGTGGCGAAAGTATGTTTTCAAAGGCAAGTAATTCCAGTAAGTTGGCCTTGATTTATCTTACCCGAGAATTAAAAAAGAATAATTATAAACTCATAGATTGTCAGGTGCCTACAGCGCATTTGGCAAGTATGGGTGCTGCGCCAATTTCCCGAAAAGAATTTCTTACTTATTTGGACTAAGTGCAGCTATCTCGTTGTGCCTAAAACAATCTAACACATGGTCATTAACCATTCCGACAGCCTGCATATGGGCATACATCGTAATTTTCCCAATGTATTTAAATCCGCGTTTTTTTAGGGCGTTGCTCATTTCAATTGCTAAGGCAGTAGTTTGAGGAAGTTGATGGGTTTGCTCAAAGCTATTTTGGATAGGTACACCCTTTGTGTATGACCACATATATTCACTAAAACTGCCTACTTCTTTTTGGATTTCTATAAAAGCACGGGCATTTGTAATTGCTCCTGTGATTTTACCTCTATTTCGAATGATTCCCTTGTTGAGAAGAAGTTTTTCTACGTCATAATCTGTTAGTTGTGCCACACGATGAAGGTCAAAATCGTAAAAGGCCTCACGAAAATGTTCGCGCTTTTTGAGAATTGCCCACCAAGATAATCCTGCTTGAAAGGTTTCAAGTAAAAGGGCTTCAAAGAGTTTGTGGTCGTCAAAAATGGGAACGCCCCATTCCTCATCATGATAGGCGATATAGGTAGGATTTGCCAAACACCAATCGCAACGAAAAGGTTCCATGGTTACGATTTTTCCTCTAAATTATGTAAAAATGCATCAAGTGTTAAGCTATCTTCGATCGTATAGTCCCCAATGGCAGTTCTGCGCAACGAGACCAAGTGTGCCCCGCAGTTAAGCGTTTGTCCAAAATCGTGCGCTAAAGAACGAATATAAGTCCCTTTGCTACAAGACACTAAAAAGTCTATGTCTGGAAGGTTGATGCTGGGTAGTTCAAAAGACGTAATTGTGACTTCTCGCGATGGAATTTCTATGGTTTCTCCTGCTCGCGCGATGGTATAAAGACGTTTTCCATCTTTTTTTATGGCGGAGTGCAGCGGAGGTTTTTGTTGAATTTCCCCCAAAAAAGTATCTCTTGTTTTGACTAATAAATCATGCGAAATATGATCAAAAGGCTTTGGGTTACTCACTGCGGTTTCCAAATCGTAGGAAGGCGTTGTTGCGCCCAATCGAAAGGTGCCCGAGTAAGATTTATGCATCCCCATAAATTGTTCAATCTGTTTGGTCATTTTACCTGTGCAGATTAGCATCAACCCTGTGGCAAGTGGATCTAAAGTACCAGCATGACCCACTTTTATTTTTTTGATTCCGTAGGTTTTACGAATGGCCCACCTAATCTTATTTACCAATTGAAAAGATGTCCATTCAAGTGGCTTGTCAATGAGTAGGAGTTGTCCCTCTAGAAATGCGTCTTTAGAAAAGTTTATATCCATGCAACAATAGATGCGATAATCCCAACAACTAAACAATAGGCTGCAAAATAGCTCAGTTTACTTTTTTTCACGATGCTAATCATCCACGTACACGCCAAAATACCAGAAAGCAAAGCAGCTATAAAACCCGTAAATAGTGGCAATGCTTCAATCGTTCCAAAAACCGCTTCGTCACTGTCTAACAAGGTTTTTGCCATGCTCCCCAAAATGAGCGGAATTACCATCAAAAACGAAAAGCGAGCAGCCTCGGGTCGTGTTGCTCCAATAAGTAATGCCGTGGCAATCGTAGCTCCACTTCTCGAAATACCTGGCAGTATGGCTATGGCTTGTGCCAATCCAATCAGTAGCGCAAATGTGTAGGAGAAAGAACGTTCTTTTGTTATGGTTCGGTCAGTGAAAAACAGGAGAAGCGCGGTAATACATAACATTGCGCCAACGAGTGCCAAATTAGATCCGAAAAGGGCTGTAATCTCTTCTTCAAAAAACAAGCCAACCGCAACTGCAGGCAACATAGAAAGTGCAATTTTTCCAATATAATGCCGTGCATTTGGGTTATCCTTTTGAAAAAAACCTTGAATGAGTTCTGCGATATCTTTTCGAAACACAATAATCGTGGCGAGCGCTGTTGCAGCATGTACCAAAATAGTAAAGAGCAGGTTTTCTTCTGGGAGTGTTTCTCCTCCTAAGAGTGCAGTAAAAAGTGCCAAATGTCCACTAGAAGAAACTGGTAAAAACTCGGTCAGCCCTTGAACGATTCCTAATACTAATGCCTCCCAAAAACCCATTATTTTTTCTTTGTAGCTAAAATAGCAACAATTAGTACGGCAAAGCCTGTCAATACAAGCGTTGGTGCTACTCTAATACGCAATGGGCTGAAAATAGCTGGATTAAAAACATTGGGATCGTCACTACCGCCGCCTGTCATTAGCACAAAACCTAAAACAATAAGCGCAAGTCCAATACCCATAATTTGATAGGATCTTTTGCCAAATAAAATTTTTTTTTCATTTTTCATAATCAGTAGATAATGTCATAGGTTAAACGTAGGTGCTTACGCGTTGCAAACCAAGCGCTTATACCACAAATAACCATGGATCCGCCCAAAATAGCAACCGTCAAAAGCACAAGTGAAAGTTGGTTTTCCCACCAGTTGATTTGCGGAATTAACTGCACTAAAAAGCGCAGAACTGCTGCAAATCCTATCAAGGCAAATAGGGCACTTAAGATCCCAAGCCCCATATAACGCCACAGAAAAGGCCGTCGAATAAAACGCTTTTTAGCCCCAACCAACAACATCGTTTGTATGATGAGTCGTTTGCTGTAAATGGATAATTTGATGGAATGATTTATGAGGAGTAATGCAATGCCTATAAAAACACCACTGCACACAAGCAGCCAAAATCCAAAACGTTGAATATTTTGATTGAGTAACACAATCAGTGGACGATCGTAAAGCACTTCAGAAATAAAAGGCTTTTGCTCGATTACGTCGCTTAAACTGTCTAAAACTTCTGTAGTAACAAAATCGGCCTTCAGTCCAATGTCAAGTGCGTCTTGCAGCGGATTATACCCCAAAAAATCCATAAAATCTTCGCCAATTGTAGCACTGTGTTCACTGGCTGCCGTTTCTTTAGATATAAACCGCACCGCTTTTGTAAAAGGGGCTAATTGTATGGTAGTAATCAATTGCTCTCGCTCCATTTCTTTGGTTTCATCTTCCAAAAAAACAGTCATCGTTACTTGTTCTTTAAAATAGTTGGCAATGGATTGACTGTTGAGCAAAACAAACCCCAGTATACTTAGGACAAACAACACCAAAGTAGTGCTGCTAACAACAGAAAAGTAGGAAGCAAAAAGGCGTCGTTTGTATATGCGGGTTGCAGACATAGTTGTTCTAAGGCATAAAAATAGAAAATATGACGGAACAATCTTGCTTGTTTTCCTAAAGACCGTACTTAAAATGTTATTTTTGTGGCTTAATTGTTTGTATGGGATATCCGTTTCAAGATATTGAGGAAAAGTGGCAGGCGATTTGGGCATCGCAGCAAACCTACAAAGTAGACCAGCCTTCACATAAACCCAAATTTTATGTGTTGGATATGTTTCCATATCCATCAGGAGCAGGGTTACACGTGGGGCATCCGCTAGGCTATATTGTAAGTGATATTGTGGCACGCTACAAACGTCACAAAGGATTTAATGTATTGCATCCGCAAGGCTATGACTCGTTTGGACTTCCTGCCGAACAATATGCCATTCAAACAGGACAGCATCCTGCTGTCACAACTGAAACCAATATCAAACGCTACCGCGAACAGCTTGACCGAATGGGTTTTTCGTTTGATTGGTCAAGAGAAGTACGCACTTCAGATTCATCTTATTATCGCTGGACACAGTGGATTTTTTCCCTTTTATTTGATGCGTGGTACGACACCAAACAGGACAAAGCACGTCCAATAGACGCACTTATTCAGCACTTGGAACATTTTGGCACTCAAGATTTGGAAGCCGCTTGTGATGAAGATACGCCCACATGCACAGCCGAAGATTGGCGTAGTATGGATGAAATGGAAAAACAAATCTTTTTACTCCGTTTTCGTCTAACTTATTTGGCAGAAACTGAAGTAAATTGGTGCCCTGCTTTGGGAACTGTACTTGCAAACGATGAAGTAGTGCAGGGAGTTTCGGAGCGCGGTGGACACCCTGTTGAGCGTAAAAAAATGAAGCAATGGAGCATGCGTATTTCAGCATTTGCCGATAGATTGCTTCAAGGCTTGGAATCCATCGATTGGCCCGAGCCATTAAAAGAAATGCAGCGCAACTGGATTGGAAAATCTGTGGGTGCTAGTGTGCGTTTTTACATCGAAAATAGCCAACGCCAAATAGGAGTATTTACCACAAGACCCGACACCCTTTTTGGTGTTACCTTTTTGACATTAGCTCCAGAACATGAGTGGGTAAAGGAAATTACAACCGCTCAACAAAGAGCGGAAGTTGAAGCTTATATTGCTCAAGCGGCACAACGCAGCGAACGCGAGCGCATGAGCGAAGTAGAGCGAATTAGCGGGGTGTTTACAGGAGCTTTTGCGCTCCATCCCATTACGAATGAAAAAATTCCTATTTGGATTGGCGATTATGTATTAGCAGGATATGGAACGGGTGCCGTGATGGCAGTTCCCTGTGGTGATCAACGTGACTTTGATTTTGCTACACATTTTAAATTGCCCATTAAAAATATCTTTAAAGATGTGGATATTTCAGCAGCCGCGCATACAGCCAAAGAAAATACTATAATTGATAATTCAGATTTTATAGACGGCTTGTCTATTCCCGAGGCTACTCAAAAAGTGATTGCTGAACTTGGAAATAAAGGTATGGGTGAAGGTGCAACTACCTACCGCTTGCGCGATGCTGTTTTTAGTCGCCAACGCTATTGGGGTGAGCCTATTCCCATATATTATGTAAATGGTCAACCACAACTTGTTCCAGACGAATGTTTGCCATTGAAATTGCCAGAAGTATCAAAATACCTCCCTACCGCCGACGGCGCTCCGCCTCTCGGGAACGCTTCCGAATGGGCTTGGGACACGACTCAAAACAAGGTAGTTTCTAATGATAAAATAGATGATAAAACCGTTTTTCCATTGGAGAAAAACACCATGCCGGGTTGGGCGGGAAGTTCGTGGTATTTTAATCGATATATGGATGCGCACAACACTGAGGCTTTTGCAAGCAAAGACGCCATGGCGTATTGGAAAGAAGTAGATTTATATTTGGGTGGAAGTGAACACGCCACAGGACACCTGCTTTATTCTAGATTCTGGCAGTATTTTTCATATGATTTTGGACTTGTCCCCGTTGAAAATTTCGCTAAAAAATTGATTAATCAGGGGATGATTTTGGGGGAAAGTGCGTTTGTATATCGTATTCCCGACACACAAATCTATCTTTCTAAAGGCTTATGCAAAGGCAAAAAAGTGATTCCGGTGCATGTAGACGTTTCGTTAGTTTCGGCTCAAAATGAATTGGATATAGAAGGATTAAAAAAGTGGCAACCTCATTTTTCAGATGCGACATTTGAGTTGGAGGACGGAAAATATATCGTTGGCCGAGAAGTAGAAAAAATGTCCAAGTCCAAATACAACGTAGTAAATCCTGATGCTATTTGCGCGCAGTATGGCGCAGATACCCTTCGTATGTATGAAATGTTTTTGGGCCCCATTGAGCAAGCAAAGCCTTGGAATACAGCAGGGATTTCGGGAGTGAGTAACTTTTTAAATAAGTTTTGGCGCTTGTTTCATAGCGGCGAGGACTTTGTTGTAAGTGATGACAAACCCACAAAAGAATCGCTCAAAACACTGCATAAAACAATTGAAAAAGTAACCCAAGACATCGAGCAGTTTTCGCTCAATACTTCGGTTAGTGCGTTTATGATTGCCACTAATGAACTCACCAGTCAGAAGTGCAATCATCGGGAAATTTTAGAACCGCTTACGGTATTATTAGCTCCTTTTGCACCACATATTTGCGAAGAGCTTTGGGCATTATTGGGACATCAAGATTCGATAACGAATGCTGCTTATCCTGTGGTAAATCCTAACTTTTTACAAGATGACACCAAAGCGTATCCAATTAGTTTTAATGGGAAGATGCGCTTTACACTGGCATTATCCACTTCGCTTAGCAAAGACGAAATCGAGGCTGCTGTGATGCAAGAAGAACGCACACAAACGTATTTGGACGGCAAAACCCCCAAAAAGGTGATTGTTGTGCCAAATAAAATTGTGAATATTGTAATTTAAAATGCTAAACCCTGAATACATCGGTTTTTTTGCCGCGATCTTAACTACTTCTGCTTTTTTACCGCAGGCATTTAAAATTTGGAAAACCCAATCAGCTGATGGTTTGTCATTGACCATGTATCTCGTGATGGGAACAGGAACGTTGTGTTGGCTCATTTATGGCGTATTAATTCAAAGCCCTTCGATAATTGTGGCAAATAGCGTTTCTATATCAATTATCATATTTATTATTACCTTTATAGTTCGCTCAAAGAAGTAGCGTGATATGTTGTTTGCTTAATTTAAAAGAAAAGTTATGTACGGAGAATATTATTTGCTAATTGCTGTTTTTGCTGGTGCCAGTATGTGGGTACAATACAAACTGAAGTCTAAGTTTAAGCAGTACTCAAAAGTGCAATTGCGCAACCAAATGTCTGGAAAAGAAATTGCCGAAAAAATGCTTTCCGATCACGGCATTCGCGATGTGAAGGTAACTGCCGTTCGCGGTAAACTAACCGATCATTACAACCCAAAAAATAAAACCGTTAACCTTAGCGAAAGCGTTTATCACGAGCGCAATGCGGCGGCGGCGGCCGTTGCTGCTCACGAATGTGGTCATGCGGTGCAGCACGCACGAAGTTATGAATGGTTGAAGTTTCGTTCGCTGCTAGTCCCTGTGGTAAGTGTGGCCTCACAGTTTTCTATGTACGTTATTTTTGGAGGGTTTATGTTGGGAATTGGCTCTGCAATGGGCTACAATCTGGCAGTTGCAGGCGTAGTTCTTTTTGGATTAGGTACCCTGTTTAGTTTTATTACGCTTCCTGTTGAATACGATGCCAGCAATCGTGCTTTAGCATGGTTGCAACGAAAGAATATGGTAAGTCAGCAAGAATTTGTGATGTCAAAAGACGCGCTTAAATGGGCTGCTCGCACTTATGTGGTCGCTGCTATTGGATCGTTAGCAACCTTGATTTACTTCGCCCTTCGGGTGGGAAGTTCTAGACGTTAAATATTGATTTGACGATTAATTTGCTGATGGAGCGAAATAAAGGTTTCTGTTCGTGAAACGCCATCGATAGATTGTATGTTGTGATTGAGTAATTGCATCAAGTGTTCGTTATTTTTACACAACATTTTAATCAAAATACTCCAATTACCTGTGGTGTAATGGCATTCTACTACTTCGGGAATTTTTTTCAACTGCGATACAGCTTCTGGGTTACGCATAGCTTTGTCCAAGTAAACTCCAATATATGCTGTGGTGGTATATCCGAGCGATGATGGATTGAGTTTGAGATAACTTCCTTGAATTAGATTAGCATCTTCCAGTTTTTTGATACGTTGATGCACTGCTGATCCCGAAAGATTTAATTGACGCGCAATTTCTTGTACGGGCGTTCGGGCGTTGTCCATAAGTACGCGCAAGATGGCTTTATCTATGCCGTCGAGTGATATTTGTTCTTCTACTTTTTTCAACCGATTTATTTTGGTGTATAAACATAGTAAACTATTTTAGAAAAAAATTACCATGACACAAAAACAACGCAGTATTTGGGGTGTAGCGTTTTGCGGAACAGCCGTTATTTTGGGTGCGTTTGGGGCACATTTGTTAAAAGCACATTTAAATTCAGATGCCTTGCAATCTTTTGAGGTTGGTGTGCGGTATCAGTTTTTTCATGGGTTAGCATTGCTGTTTTTAAGTACTCTTACACATTCATTTGTAAAACGCACTGTGCTTTTTTTCGTAGTTGGTACACTATTTTTTTCGGGTTCTATTTATGGATTATCCATAAGCAGCAATGCTTCCATAGCACTCTTGCCAAAAATTTTAGGCCCTGTGACACCAATAGGCGGATTACTCCTGATTTTGGGTTGGATAAATTTGTTAATAGGATATTTGCGTAGCTAACTAACGCTTATTGGCTATAGCAATGTAATCGCTAAGGGCTTTGGTCATCGAAGGGTTTTCAGGCGTCGGCGCCAAAATATCAATGCGAAGTCCTTTTTCTTCTGCAGCTTTTTTTGTGGATGTGCCGTATACTGCTATACGTGTATCGTTTTGCTCGAAATCTGAAAAGTTGTGAAACAATGACTCAATACCAGATGGACTAAAGAACACTAAAATATCATAATAGACATCCCGTAAGTCTGACAAGTCACTAATAACTGTTTTGTAAAAAACGGCTTTTGTCCAAGTTATGCCACAAGCGTCAATAGCATTTGAAATGCTTGGCTTTAAAACATCAGAACAGGGAAATAAAAACTTTTCGTCTTTATATTTTACTGCCTCTTTTAGTACATCATCTAATGTACGTGAACCTACATAAACTTTACGTTTGCGGTAAACAATATATTTTTGAAGGTAGTATGCAACTGCTTCAGATTGACAGAAATAGCGTAGTGTACTCGGTACTGTGTAGCGAAGTTCTTCTGCAATTCGGAAAAAATGGTCAACAGCGTTACGGCTCGTAAATATAATTGAAGAAAACTTTGTGATATCAATCTTTTGTACACGAACTTCTCTCGACGAAACACCTTCAACATGAATAAAAGGACGAAAGTCTATACTGACTTTTCGCTTTTCTACAAGTTGATTGTAAGGAGAGTTTTCAATAGAAGGCGCAGGCTGTGAAACCAAAATGGTTTTCACTTTTGCAATTTTCGTTAAAGTTTGAGTGTCTGTATCAAGAGCCATACGGGGCCAATTTCTGAGGCGCAAATATACAAAATTATATACACTTTTTTTATGGGATTGCGTCTAAAATATAATCTTAAAAAACGGAGGTGAATTACAATCAATCCAAGCGCATAGCTCAGCGCGAGTATTTGTGCTGCAATAGGCGACAACGATGAATGAACAAGCATAATGGTTAGGCAAGAAAAGAGAAAAGCCCACTTTTCTTTAAAAATAGTGCGCACATAAAACAATTTCAAAAGCCCTTCTTGTTGTCCAAAAATTGAAATCAACCCGCCTTCTATCAACGTTTTTGCCATCCAAAACAACATAAAACCACCAGCCCACCAAAGTAAGCTACCAGTAAATGTTGCAGAACTTAGATTTTTGGAAACAAATACCTGCGCCACTAAACCAAACATAAATGCCCTGAAAACAAAACCAACAAACGAAAACGCTTTTTTTTGATTAAAAGGCTTGTTAAGCTCTGCATTACTGCTTGTTCGGAGCCAAAAAAATACCATAGACTGAAATCTTGTAGGATTCAATAGCTTCAGAAAAATAAAAAGTATAAGCAGCACAAACAAGTAAAGTCCAAAATATGTTGCGACAAGTTCTCTGAGTTCGTACATAACACAAAAGTATCTAAATTTTTACGCTACGCTCACACATTTAAATATGT
>MDTB01025602.1_pt1 | contig 12200 bp, 9 predicted proteins | sample 811161 | NCBI WGS metagenome assembly MDTB01 (sample SAMN05326650, study PRJNA326480) | marine metagenome | isolation source: seawater | place: Mediterranean Sea | collected 2009 | reverse complement strand
TCCTTTTCACCGCAAAATAAGCTGCTGGTCAGCTACAAAGTTGGAACAATTCACTTTACTAATTTCTGATTCTAGAGATTATTTAGTAAAAATTCCAACTATTCACAAATAATCCCACATTATGCCAAATACTAGCCCTGAACTGTTCTTCTATTGCATCCCATTGTTCGGACTCATCGCACTCGGTTTTACATTTTGGAAATCTGCTTGGGTGAGCCGGCAGAATCCCGGCAGTGAGCGCATGGAGCGGATCGCTGAGAACATCTCGGTTGGCGCAATGGCCTTCCTCAAGGCAGAGTACCGGGTCCTCTCGATTTTTGTTCTCTCCATTGCCCTGCTCCTGCTCTTCGGCGGCTTAGCCAATCCAGAAACCAGCTCTCCCTTCACCGCGGTTTCCTTCATCCTTGGCGCACTCTGTTCAGCTCTGGCCGGCTTCATTGGTATGCGGGTAGCGACCAAGGCAAATGTACGCACCACACATGGAGCCAGAACCAGCCTTGGCGAAGGCTTGAAGATCGCTTTCGCCGGTGGCTCAGTCATGGGAATGGGCGTGGTCGGCCTAGGCGTATTTGGGCTCGGAGTCTTATTGTTAGTATTTTCCTCAGCCATCGGCACTGGCTCCGAAGCCATTGCCTCGGTCATGACCATCGTCACCGGATTTTCTTTTGGCGCCTCTTCGATTGCCCTCTTTGCCCGGGTCGGCGGCGGCATTTATACGAAGGCGGCCGATGTAGGTGCCGACCTCGTCGGCAAAGTCGAAGCCGGGATACCGGAAGATCACCCGCTCAACCCGGCAACCATCGCAGATAATGTAGGCGATAACGTAGGTGATGTTGCCGGCATGGGCGCCGATCTCTTTGAGTCCTACGTCGGCTCGATCATCGGCACGATGGTTCTAGGCTCTGTCTTTATGGTGCTTCCCGCATTTGCCGATCTACCCCTAGCCGCGGTACTCTTGCCACTGACACTGGCAGGCATCGGCATCCTTACCTCCATCATCGGCACTTTTTTTGTTCGCGTTAAAGACGGCGGCGACCCACACACCGCGCTGAATAAAGGAGAACTCATCGCCGGTGGCCTCTTTCTTGCCGGGACTTATCTGGCTACCGCTAAATTGTTACCGGCCCAGTGGGAATACCAAGGCAATGAATATGGAGCCTTGGGCGTATTCGGCGCCATCGCTCTCGGCCTGATCTCCGGCATTCTCATCGGTTACACTACGGAACACTATACCGGAACTGGGAAGAAACCAGTCATCGCCATTGTCCGACAGTCCCTCACCGGAGCCGCGACAAACATCATCGCCGGTCTTGGTGTGGGCATGCTTTCGACCGCCCTACCGATCCTCATCCTGGCTGCTACTATCCTCGGTGCTTACGAACTGGCCGGTCTCTACGGCATCGCCATCGCTGCCGTAGGGATGCTCTCCAACACAGGCATCCAACTTGCGGTCGACGCATATGGCCCCATTTCGGATAACGCCGGTGGCATCGCTGAAATGAGTGAATTGCCCGCTGAAGTGCGCCAGCGCACCGACAAGCTGGATGCTGTGGGCAATACCACCGCAGCCATCGGAAAAGGCTTCGCCATCGGCTCTGCCGCGCTCACTGCTCTGGCTCTCTTTGCTGCTTTCAAAACTACCTGGGAACAAGCTAATGGCATGACACTGGTCATCGAAGTCACTGACCCTAAAGTATTCGCTGCTCTCTTTGTCGGCGCCATGCTGCCCTTCCTCTTTTCCGCCCTCTCAATGGAAGCGGTGGGACGCGCCGCGATGTCGATGATCGAAGAAGTGCGCCGCCAATTCCGCGACATTCCCGGCCTGCGCAAAGGACTGGAGGCACTCAATCGCAATGAAGGAAAATCAACCGAGGACTGGTCAGAGGAAGACCGTAAGACCTTTGACGAAGCACTGGATCAAGCCGAATACGGCAAGTGTGTGGAGATCTCGACTAACGCAGCCATCCGAGAAATGGTCAAACCCGGCCTCCTTGCGGTGGCCGCTCCGGTCGCCGTCGGCTTCATTGGAGGCGCCCAAATGCTCGGCGGTCTACTTGCCGGCGTAACCGCCACCGGTGTACTCATGGCACTCTTCCAGTCCAACGCCGGTGGTGCCTGGGACAATGCCAAGAAGATGATTGAAGAAGGCTATACGGTAAACGATACGGAGTTGAAAAAAGGCAGTGAAGCGCATAAGGCCGCTGTCGTCGGCGATACTGTAGGGGACCCCTTCAAGGATACATCCGGGCCCTCCCTCAACATCCTGCTCAAACTAATGAGCGTAGTCGCTCTGGTGATTGCCACCTATATTTGATCCGGATCGTAAAATCCCACTCTAGCAGATACTTGCTTAGCGACCGCGGCGCATCTCGCGCTCGGTCTCTCGCATGACGACTTTTCGCTTCAGCGTCTCCCGCTTGTCGTGCATCTTCTTGCCGGTACAAAGCGCGATCTCCACTTTGATCAGCCCGTGCTTCATATAGATACGCAGTGGTACCAGCGTCTTCCCGCCCGCATCGATGGCGCCGACCAATTTGTCGATCTCACGCCGGTTCAAGAGTAACTTACGCTTCCGGCGGGGCGGATGATTCTGGAAATTACCAAACTCGTAAGCCCCGATGTGTGCATTGTAGAGCCAGACCTGCCGCTTCTCGATCCGACAAAAAGAATCGTTTAGTTGCGCATTGGCCATACGGATCGCCTTAACCTCGGTGCCGAGGAGTTCAACGCCCGCCTCTAAACGATCGCCCACAAAAAAGTTATGCGACGCCTTCGCGTTGCGAATCTCTTTGTAGCGGTCGTCCGCCTTCTTTTTTTTTGCACTCACGGTCTGCTGGGGCTCCACTCTGGAATGAGCCGGGTAGGTCGCAATTGCGACGTAGGAGCAGGCTGAACCGGCGGTGCCAGACCCTACGCTTCCTCAGGCTCGTCAAGCTGATAAGTGATCTTGCCCTCGATGATTTCACGCAGGGCCATGTCCTCAGCAGACAAACGCTCAAGCGATTCAATCAAAGGCTTGTAACCACCCTTGAGTTGCTTCGCTCGACGCGAGACCACATTGATCAAAATCATCGGGTCAGTGATGATTTCTTGAGCTTGGTGTAAATAGTCGTCTCTCAAAGTCGTATCTCCTTTGGAATTGTTACGGGAAACGCAGCAAAATGACCGGATGCACATCATTGGCAACAAAAAAGCGGCAAAGAGACGCTTTCCCTGAAAATTCCAATTGACAGGACCCTCGCCAAACCTAGTTTCCACCCCTTTTCCCTGCATATCATGAAGACAACTTTCGCCACCAAGACCGACCACAAAAAGGAGTGGTTTGTCGTCGACGCATCCCAAGAGACTCTTGGCCACATGGCTGTGAAGATCGCCAACGTGCTGCGTGGTCGGCATAAGGCAACTTTTACACCGCATGCCGATACAGGTGACTTTGTTGTTGTCGTGAATGCCGAAAAGGTGAAAGTAACCGGTAAGAAAAACACCGACAAGCGTTACATGTTCTACTCCGGCTGGATGGGTGGAGAAAAGTATGTCAACATGTCCGAAATGCGTGAGCGCAAGCCAGAGTTTATAATTGAGCACGCCGTCAAAGGGATGCTCCCCCGCAACCGACTGGGCCGAGAAATGATCAAGAAACTAAAGATCATAACCGGCCCGGAACACACCTTCCAAGCCCAGCAACCAAAACCGCTTGCCTAAATTTATTGATCCAATGAGCGCAACTGCAGAACAAACATTCGTAACCGTTGGCCGTCGCAAGACAGCGACTGCCCGCATTCGCCTAACCCGTGGTACCGGAAAAGTCGTAGTCAACGGAAAGGCTCCTGAAGATTACTTCAAAGCAGAAGACTTTACCCGTGCCGCCCTGTCCCCGCTTTCTACAGTGGAGATGGCCGACCAAGTAGACATCACTGTAAAAGCACAAGGTGGTGGCCTCAATGGTCAAGCCGGTGCCGTCCGCCTCGGAATCGCTCGCGCGCTCGAAAAACTTGACGAGGAGCTCCGCAGCCCGCTCAAGCAGGAAGGCCACATGAAGCGCGACCCTCGCGGTCGTGAACGCAAAAAGTCCGGCCAACCCGGAGCCCGCAAACGCTTCCAGTTCTCCAAGCGTTAAACACTACACGGCTGGGACTCAGTTCTTGCTAGCCCTCCTTGGCCGTGACCCACGTGCTGCGGAGGGTTTTTTGTTTCCTGATTTCCAGAATCCACATTTTATATAAACAGCAGTATGAAAACAGCAGTCATCGGAGCCTCCGGTTACTCCGGAGAAGAGCTCGTGAAGCGCCTCCTCGGCCATCCTCATGTTGAGTTGGCCGCTGTCACTTCGCGCACCCTCGTCGGCCAGCCACTGGCCCGGGCTATGCCCGCCCTCTCCCACCTAGCCGGGGATCTTTGCTTCACTACTTCCGACCCTGCCGCCTTGGCCGCTCAGGAGGCGATCGATCTCTTTTTCCTCGCCCTTCCACATGGAGTGGCCAGCGAATTTGCCCAGCCCCTCTACGAGGCCGGAAAAACAGTAATCGACCTCAGCGCCGACTTCCGGCTCGGCTCGGAAAAACTCTACAAAGACTACTACGGTCAGGAACACCCGGCGCCGGAGCTACTACACGCCGCGCCTTATGTCATACCCGAGCTGGCCAATGACGATTGGAAAAATGCCCGGATCATCGCTGCCCCGGGGTGCTACCCCACAAGCATCCAGCTCCCTCTCATCCCACTTCTCAGGGCGGGCCAAATTAGCCCCAAGGGCATCGTCATCAACAGCTACAGCGGCGTTAGCGGTGCCGGAAGAAAAGTCGCCGAAGACTACATCTATTGCGAACGGAGCGGCAGCATGAAAGGATACGGCATGCCACGGCATCGGCATCTGTCCGAGATTGAAGAGCAACTGGAAAAAGCCGCCTTTGCCGATTGCCCAGTACAATTCAACCCGCACTTGGCACCGGTACCGCGCGGAATCGCCACGACCATCGTGGCTGAAGCGAAAACCTCGCTCGACGCACTCTACAAGAGCTGGGGAAAAGCCTACGAAACATCTCCCTTTGTCGGAATCCTTCCAAGCGGAACCTTTCCCGACACAAAACACGTTGTCGGAACCAATCGTTGCGACCTCTCCGCCGTCTTTGACTCGAGGACCGATCGGTTTATCATTACTTCAGCCATTGATAACCTGCTCAAGGGGGCCAGTGGACAAGCCATCCAGATTATGAACCTGAAATATGGTTTTGAAGAAACCGCCGGCCTCTCCTGAGTTGTCAGTCGGACCATGCAAACGCCCACAACAGTCCAGCTCATTGAATCCCCCGGCGGTCTAGCGGACTGCCCCGGATTCAAACTCTCTGCGGTCGCCTGCGACATCCGCCAAAATGGTGACGCAGAGCGGCTCGATCTCGCCTTGCTCGTTCCCGAAGCGCCCTGCAAAGCCGCAGGCGTCTTTACCCGTAACGATCTGTGCGCTGCGCCGGTTCTGCATGGACGCGCAGTCCTGCAACAGAGCGCGGATCAAATCGGCGGCTGTCTTATAAATAGCGGCAATGCCAACGCCGCAACCGGCCCACAAGGAGCGGATGACAACGCACAGATGGCCGCTCAGGCACAAAGCGCAACGGACACTTCCGCTCCCTTTCTGGTCTGTTCGACCGGGCGTATCGGACGGCAATTACCCATGGAGCCGATCCAAAACGGAATTGCCCAAGCCGCAGCCAAGCTAAATGCCGACCCGCAGGAATCTCTCGACGCAGCCGATGCCATCCTGACCTCCGACACACGGCGCAAAGTGGCCACCGCTCGTTTTCAATATGGAGAACAAACCATAACCGTGGCCGGTATGGCCAAAGGCGCCGGCATGATTGAGCCTGACATGGCCACCATGCTGGCCTTTCTGACTACTGATATCGATGCCTCCGCTACGACTCTGCATGAAGCCTTGAAGGATGCCTGCGACCAAAGCTTCAACTGCATCACGGTTGATGGTGACATGAGCACGAACGACACCGTCCTCTTGTTCGCCAATGGAAACTCCGGACTGACGGTCGATGGCAATGAAACGCTGCTCGCTGCCTTCAGGGAAGCAGTTCGAATCGTCTGTCAGGATCTGGCAGAAAAAATCGTCGGTGACGGCGAGAAAGTCACCAAGCTGGTAGAGTTGCATGTCGTCGGCTGCAAAAGCGATGAAGACGCCGAAAAGGTCGCACGGGCTGTCGGCAACTCCCTTCTGGTCAAGACCTCCTGGTATGGCGCCGATCCCAATTGGGGCCGTTTGGCCGACGCCGCCGGATACGCCCGAGTCGGCCTGGAAATCGCCCGCCTTGATATTCACTATGATGATGTGCCCGCACTGCTCTCCGGGAGCCCGCAGGACGAAAAACTACCGCTCTGGAAAATCATTGTTTCAAAAGAGCGATTCCGCATAACAATAAACCTGAACCAGGGAGACGCGCGCTACCGCTTACTGGCTTCCGATCTGAGCGAGGCCTATGTCGATTTTAATAAATCGGAATGACAGGTGCTCACTCGTTTCCGACAGCTAATTTTCCAGCCTATTCCAGAATGACAAACCTAGAACAACTCGACGTCACCACCAAGGCGGCCGTCCTGCTTGAAGCACTCCCTTATATTCAGCGCTTCAGGAACTCTATTTTTGTCGTTAAATATGGGGGTGCTTTCATGGATGATGCCAACCCCGAAATGCGCACCGGCGTCGCTACAGATATTGCTTTCCTCCATGCTGTCGGAATCAAAGTGGTGGTCGTTCACGGTGGTGGGAAGGCGATCACACGGGCACTGGAAGCAGCACAATTCGAGTCTCGTTTTGAGCACGGTCTGCGGGTTACCGATGAAAAGGCAATTGAGGTGGTCGAGCATACGCTCAATAAAATCGTCAACCAGGACATCTGTGAGATCCTTCAGGCGAAAAATGCCCGCCCATTGGGCATGCCCGGGAATAACCTCTTCGTCTGCGATAAAAAAAGAGTCGAGGTCGACGGGAGTATCGTCGATCTGGGCTTCGTCGGCGAGACCCACACAGTCAAAACCAAGATCATAAAAAAAGCATTGGCTGACGGCTATGTGCCGATCATTTCACCAATCGCCTGCGACGAGTCAGGGCAACTCTACAATACCAATGCAGATGCTGCCGCTGGTCGCGTGGCCTCCGCACTCCGTGCACGCAGGCTTTTTTACCTCTGCGATGTACCCGGACTGATGCACGACGTGGCCGATCCATCGACTCTCATCTCCTCCCTCCACACAGATGAAGTTGAACCACTCGTCTCGAATGGCACGATCAGCCGTGGCATGATTCCTAAAACGGACAGCGCGGTCAAAGCACTCCATAACGGCGTGCAACGCGTCCACCTGATCGACGGGAACCAGCCACACAGCCTCCTTCTTGAAATTTTCACCGATAAAGGTGTCGGTACCGAAATCGTCAACGCTTAGCAAACCTATGGACACACCCGACAGTCTCCTCCGGAATTATGGCCCGCCCGCCTTCAATGCAGTGCGGGGTGAAGGCGCGTACCTCTACGACGAATCGGGTAAAGGCTATCTGGATTTTGGCACCGGCATTGCCGTGACTTCTCTGGGGCACTCCCACCCGAAATGGGTCCGGGCGGTTCAGGAACAGGCATCCAGTCTGGTGCACTGCAGCAACCTCTACGGCATACCCGGGCAAATTGAACTGGCTGACCGACTGGTCGCCCAAGCCGGCCCCGGAAGAATTCTCTTCTGCAACAGCGGCGCGGAAGCCAACGAAGCGCTGATCAAATTAGCCCGTCTGCACGGTCGCCGCCAAAGCAATAACGAGGACGGACGCCGCTACCATGTCGTCTGTGCCGAAAATGCCTTCCATGGCCGTACCTTTGGAGGCATGGCCGCCACCCCACAGGAGAAAGTCCAGTCCGGATTTCATCCTATGCTGGAAGGGTTCCGCCATGGAAAGCTCAACGATATAGCCAGCTTCGATCGACTCGTAGACGACTCCGCAGCCGCAGTATTCATCGAATCTATCCAAGGCGAAGGCGGCATCTTTCCTGCAGAACCCGGCTTCCTCCGTGAACTCCGTGCCCTATGTGATGAGCGCGGGGCACTCCTCATTCTCGATGAAGTTCAGTGCGGCATTGGTCGTACCGGGCACTTCTTCGCCTACGAATCCGCCGGCGTCCGGCCCGACGCCGTAGGCATGGCCAAAGGTCTGGGCGGAGGATTCCCCATCGGTGCCATCTGGGTAGCCGAACCCTTTGCAGACCTCTTCCAGCCCGGATCACACGGCACTACCTTCGGGGGCAACCCTCTGGCCTGTGCCGCCGCCCATGCTGTGCTCGATGTGATCGAAGAAGAAAAACTTCTCGATGCCGTAACTAAACTAAGTCCTCCGTGGCATCAGGCCCTGGAGGCACTTCTTCAGAAACATTCCGCGCATATCACCGGTTTGCGGGGCATCGGGTACATGGTCGGCTTGCAGTTACAGACAGACTGCCGAACAGTCGCCAATGCCGCCCGCGAGAAAGGGCTGCTCATCGTACCGGCAGGCCACAACACCATACGCCTCCTGCCGCCACTGATTGCCACGAAAGAAGATCTCCTCGCATCTGTCGAGATTCTGGACGAGGTTTTGACGAACCTCGATTGAGTCGCACAAGCATCCCAATCCAACATGAAACACTTTTTAAAAGAAACCGACTTCAGCCTAGAACAGGCGCAAGCCGTGTTTTCCCTCGCCAAAACACTCAAGGCCGAACGGCTGAACAGCCCGCAACCCTTGAATATGCAATCTTGGGGCCTCCTCTTCTATAAGAGCAGCACCCGCACCCGCATCTCCTTTGAGGTCGGCGTCAACGAACTCGGCGGCTTTCCCCTTGTTCTGAACTCAAGCCAAACCCAGATCAACCGTGGGGAAACCATCGCTGACACCGCCAAGGTCATGTCTCGCTACCTACATGGTCTGGTCATCCGCACCTTCGGCCACGAAATTGTAGAAGACTTTGCCAAGCATGGCAGCATCCCTGTGGTCAACGGCCTGACCGACTTCAATCACCCCTGCCAACTCTACACCGATCTGTTTACTGCACTGGAGCGCTACAGCCCAGACGCGGTTGACATCGCATCGCTCAAAGGGAAGAAGGTCGCCTTCTTTGGCGATTGCGCCAGCAACATGGCCAATTCCTGGATCATTAGTGCCGCCATGTTCGGCATGGAGATCACACTGACCGGTCCGGAGACCTTTGCTCCGGAGCAGATCGTAATCGATGCTCTTCAGACCGATGGATTACCGGTGAACTATCGTTTCACCACAGATCCGACAGAAGCGGCCAAAGACGCGGACATTCTCTACACCGATGTATGGGTCTCTATGGGAAATGAAGTGGAGGCCGCCGAACGAATTGAACAGATGATGCCCTATCAGGTAACCCGGGAAAGAATGGCCGAGGCCAATCCCGATGCGATCTTTATGCACTGCCTGCCGGCCCACGCCGGAGAAGAAGTATCGCAGCAAGTACTGGACAGCGGGCAAAGTATTATCTTCGATCAGGCGGAGAATCGTCTCCACACACAAAAAGCAATCCTCACCAAACTGAGCGAAATCAACCTGTAGCGTTCATGCAACCGATCCTCCTTCAAGGCCGTCCTGCTCACTCCGAATTTCGACTTCAGGCGCTGCTTGAAGACCTGAATAAAGCACTGGAAGGCCTTGCGATCAGTGCTATCGATGCTGTCGAAGTTTACTTTATCGAGGCAAACGGTCCTCTCGATGACGCTACCACCGAACGTGCCTTTGCCTTACTCAACGCGCAAAGCCACTTCGATCGTGAAGCCGGATTTTTTGTGACCCCCCGAAAGGGCACCATCTCCCCCTGGTCGTCCAAGGCCACCGACATCTTTAACAACTGCGGACTCGATCAAATCCTCCGCGTCGAACGCGGCATCCATTATCGGCTCCATACGACCAACGGACTGGTGCCCGGCCTCCATTCACTGAGCGCTGCCGGCTTGTCCGTACTCCATGACCGTATGACCGAAGCCGTCTACTCCGATGTAGACGATCTGTTTCAACATCCCGAGCCCGCCCCATTGCGCACGGTTTCCCTCATGGCAGACGGCCCCAAAGCCCTGCAAAAAGCTAACACTGAGTGGGGCCTCGCTATGTCCCCGGAAGAAATCGACTACCTCGTGGCCGCTTACCAGCAGATGCAGCGCGACCCGACCGACGCGGAGCTCGTCATGTTCTCGCAGGTCAATTCGGAACACTGCCGACATAAGATTTTCAACGCCGAGTGGACCATCGACAACCAGACGGAAGCGCACTCCCTTTTTCAGATGATCCGCAACACCCACGCCAAAAATCCGGAAGGCGTACTCGTTGCTTACTCCGACAACTCCGGCGTCCTACAAGGCTCACCGGGCGAATGGTGGGAAGTCGACCCAAAAGAAAACACCTACCGCAAAACCGCTTCACAACTCGACATTCTGTGCAAAGTCGAGACCCACAACCACCCCACCGCTATTTCTCCTTTTCCCGGAGCCGCCACCGGCGTCGGTGGGGAAATTCGCGATGAAGGAGCCACCGGTATTGGGGGACGACCCAAGGCAGGACTCTCCGCCTTCATGGTCTCCAACCTCAACATACCCGGCTATACACTTCCCTGGGAACAAGCCATTGCCGAACACCCCGGCCGCATGGCCAGCCCTCTCGACATCATGATCGAAGGCCCCATCGGCGGAGCCGCCTTCGGCAACGAATTTGGCCGGCCACAACTCTGCGGACTTTTCCGCACCCTGGAAACCGTACACAACGATGTACACCGCGGTTATCACAAGCCCATCATGACCGCTGGCGGCATGGGGAACCTCAAGCGCGAGCATGTCGCGAAGAAAGAGATTCCACCCTCCGCGCTGATCATCCAGCTCGGCGGTCCTGCCATGAAGATCGGTCTCGGCGGAGGCGCCGCCTCCTCGATCGGAGCCGGCTCTCAATCCGAAGCCCTCGACTTCGACTCCGTCCAGCGCGGCAACCCCGAGATGCAGCGTCGTTGTCAACAAGTCATCGACGGATGCATTGCCCTCGGCGCTGACAACCCAATGCTCTCGATCCACGACATCGGCGCAGGCGGCCTCTCCAACGGTCTCCCGGAACTCGTCGAAGCAACCGGCGGCCACTTCCATCTGCGCAACATCCATAACGAAGACAGCTCGATGAGCCCGATGGAGATCTGGTGCAACGAATCGCAGGAACGCTATGTCATGGCCGTCCTGCCCGAAGGACTCCCCGCCTTCGAAGCCCTGAGCAAACGCGAGCGCTGCCCCTTTGCCGTCGTCGGCGAAGCGACCGACGACGGCCAGCTCGTCCTCGAAGATTCCCACTTTGAAAACCGCTCCATTGATATGGGGATGGACGTCCTTCTCGGCAAGACTCCGCGCATGAGCCGCGATGTCGCCCGCCTCAACGAAGCCCACGCCCCACTCGAAACTTCCGCCATCGAACTAGCCGATGCGATCGACCGCGTACTCCGCTTCCCTGCCGTTGCCAACAAGACCTTCCTCATCACCATCACCGACCGCAGCATTACCGGGATGGTCGCCCGCGACCAAATGGTCGGCCCATGGCAGACTCCCGTAGCCGATGTCGCCGTGACTGCCACGACGATGGATAGCACCACCGGCGAGGCCATGGCGATCGGTGAACGCACGCCACTGGCCGTTCTCAATGCACCGGCCTCCGGACGCATTGCCATCGGTGAATGCCTGACCAACCTCGCCGCCGCACAAGTGGGCAACATCGGCAATATCAAGCTCTCGGCCAACTGGATGGTTGCTGCCGGAGAAAAAGGCGAAGACGCCAATCTCTTCGACACCGTTCAAGCGGTTGGTATGGAACTTTGTCCCGCCCTCGGCATCTGCATTCCCGTCGGCAAAGACTCCATGTCGATGCGTACTGCCTGGAAGGACAGCGCGGACAAGGAACACAAACAAGTCTCCCCGCTCAGTCTCCTCGTCACCGGCTTCTCCAGCGTCGAAGACATCCGTAAGACCGCCACGCCCGACCTCAAAAGCAGCGACAGCGCACTCCTGCTGCTCGACCTCGGCGCAGGCCGCAACCGTCTCGGGGGCAGTACCCTCGCTCAGGTCTACAACCAAATGGGCGATCAGGCACCCGACCTCGACGACCCCGAAACCTTCAAAGGCTTCTTCGCCGCCAT
>MDTB01055777.1_pt1 | contig 12202 bp, 8 predicted proteins | sample 811161 | NCBI WGS metagenome assembly MDTB01 (sample SAMN05326650, study PRJNA326480) | marine metagenome | isolation source: seawater | place: Mediterranean Sea | collected 2009 | reverse complement strand
ATGTAAGTGTTTCGTATGAGACAGTTACGTCAGAAGTAGGAGCTGAATCTAAGGTTAAGTTGAAAGATAAGCTCTTAGTTCCTGTGTCTCCTTCAGTAACAGTTGGAGTAGTAGAAGATAAGGTAAATGTCTCACTACTACTATCGTTGTTCGAAATTGTTCCAGTAGCTGTTACATCTGCCGCTAGTTCACTACCTGTAAATTTAATCTTAACTGTTTCATCACTTTCAGCTGTTGTGTCACCATTGGTTGTGACGTTGACAGTTGCTGTTTTCTGACCAGCTGCGAAACTAACTGTTCCAGCTCCAGCAACAAAGTCGTCACCTGATGAAGCTGTACCAGTAGTAAGTGTTTCGTAATTGAATGTTGTTGCCTCAGTGGCTGCTCTATCTAGAGAGATTGTGAAAGCAAGAGTTTTTGTCCCAGAATCGCCCTCAGAGAGAGAAGGTGAATTTGAGGTAAGAGTATATTTTCCTTCCTGAGCTCCATTAGAAACTATTGTCGCAACACTGCTTGCAATTGTAGCGGTTGTATGAGCAGTGTCTTTATCAATTCCTTGAAAATAGGTTTTTACGGCATCTATATTTGCTCCTGCAACCCAAGGATCTGTTGAAGTTGGCGCATAAGCAAGAATACCAGCTGCGCTTTCTTTAACTTTTGCTGTATATGCAACTGCTGCGTTGGTTTTATTTGTAAGAGCAGTTTTGTCATCTGAACTTCCAGAATTATTCTGTGCGGCCCAAATTAGATCATTAGCAATTGACGCTAACTGAAGTGTTCCATTATTAATTTGCTTAGTCCAATACAAAAGACCTGTTGCGTCTGCATCTCTATCAAACAAATTTTGATAAATTTGATTGACTTGTGATTCTACCGATAGAGACCCATAGACAGAGTTAAATTCATTTTGAGCATACATATTGGCTGCAAAAGCCTTAGTAGTAGTACCCGCTGAAGTCCAATAATCAAGACCAGACGGATCTCCCGCACGCCCGAAATAAGCGATGTAGAGTTGTTGAAGTTCGGTGGCAGTCGCGTTAGCCATTTATGTAATGAAGATAGGTCGCAAAGATAACCACTTCTATTAGAAGAGGTTGTGTGTTGGCGCACACTATAAATGAGTGTGAGTACACCAAACGATTTCACAGCAAATATATCTATTTAGAACGACTGAAGCAAGGTGATTCTTAAGTAAAAAAGGAAATGCAGATATGAATCTTCACAGTTTTTAAGGCAAAAAATAATCAACGAATTCAACGAATCATTTTTTTTTCAATAGAAGTATTAGTGTTTTAGGCGCGAAGAATATTCTCATATCTCAATTGCAACAGGGTTTTATACGTTTTATGAGTTATTCGAATCGAAACAAAAATAACTAAGAGATAAATTATTCAGTGAGTTTAGAAAAAGAAACTAAAATGAATTGGCGTTACAGTAATTAAAGTGCACACTAAAATGAATTTTCACGAAGAAAAATCAAATATTCCTTCTTGAAATTAAAAAATAATACAAAATTGAGGATGAGATTTTTCACTCAGAACATCCTCTAAAATGGACTCCTAAAAACAAAAAAATATACGGTCTAGACAAAACAAACCCATGCAGAATCGAAATTGCATTATTTTTGGTGCCACAGGTCAAGACGGATCATTACTTTGTAAATCACTGATAAAACAAGGTTATAAAGTTTTTGGTATATCGAGAAGAAACATTGAAAGCTGCCCTAATCACATCAAATTAGGCATTAGTAAAAATGTTAATTTCTATCCTATCAATATCTCAAATATCTCCGAAATTGAAGAACTTATTAAAAATATTAATCCGATTGAAATTTATAATTTGTCAGCACAATCATCAGTAGGAAAATCTTTTAGCAATCCAAAAGATACATTTGAAAGTATAGTTACATTAACTTTAAATTTGTTAGAAGCAAGTAAAAGTCTTAATTACCAAGGACGAATACTATTTGCTGGAAGCAGTGAGATGTATGGAGATCATTCATCAAGAATAAATATTGAAAGTGATAAGAAACCAATTAATCCCTATGGTATAGCAAAGCTATGTAGTTATAATCTTGTGAAAATGTATCGTGAGATAAACAATATTCGATGCGCTACAGCAATCTTATTTAACCATGAATCACAATTTAGACATAAAGATTTTGTAACGCATAAGGTCATCGAGGCAGCGATAAAATGTAATAAAGATCCTAGGCTAAAAATAAAACTTGGAAATCTAAATATATTTCGAGATTGGGGTTGGGCAGAGGAATATATTCAAGCATTAGAAACAATAAACAGATCTAAAAATATTAAAGATTATCTAGTCTGTACCGGAATGAAAATGCAATTAAAAAAATTTGTAGAAATTGCCTTTCTTGAGAAAGGATTAGATTGGCAAGAGCACGTAATTTTAGATAAATCATTAATCAGACCGACTGACTGTCACCAAATTTTCGGGAATCCTGAAGAATTAAAAGCAGAATTAAAATGGGAAGCTTCTACAAAAGGCAAAGAACTAATTAAAACACTTATGAAAGAAAAAGAGTCAATAAATTCTGGCTCAAAAGAATAAGTAAAATTTGCAGATCATACTCAATTCTTTGATAAATAAATTTATTCAGAACAAAATGCTGAATTGTTAGTAATTAATCATCATAAAAAATATAAATTGACTAAACAATCGAATAGCGTAAACAATAAGTGTATAGATTATAAATATGCTCAAATTAGATAAATCTTATAAAAATAAAACTATATTAAAGTTAGTTGTTAAATTGACTATCTACTTCTATAGAAGTGATGATTGAACTTAATCTTTTTGATAAATTAGAAAATCTATGTTTTACTCTCCACTCGTCGAATATCTTACAATCTTTACTAATTTCATGAAAAGATTTGTTCTTACTACGAATTTCAATCCAGTTCTCGATACCTGAGGCCATTTCTGATGGTGTTATACCAGGAAGAACATTAACGACTTGAGTAACATCCTCAAAGATTGAAATTGGTGTCACAATCACATCAGAACCGCTGGCAATCCCTTGCCTTACTGATGCACTAGAGGATTCGTTGCTTTCCTGATATGGATAAATGACTAAGTCAATTTCAGACAAAAAATAAGAAATGTCCTGATCATCATAAAATTTTAAATCTAAATAAACAGATTTCTTTAAATTTAAATCATGAATTAACTTTTTAAGTTTGTCAACATAGAAATCATAATCTTTGCTATAAGATGGAGTTAAAAGTGTTAGATGAATATCATAATCCTTTTTTAACAATATTGAAATTGACGTAATAAGTTCAAGAAATCCCTTATTAGGTAAGCAAAATCCAGTAGTTGCTAATTTATATTTATGCTTATTAGTTCTTGCAATCCTATTCACAAAATAATTGTCAATTGAGCTAGTTTCCTCCTTGACAAAGTCTTTAATCCCATGTGGAAAAATAGATACATTGCTAACAAGACCAATGTTTTTTAATCTATTTAAATCGGTGCAAGTATGGACCATTAAACGCTCTGCCAAAGATAATGAATATTTAATTTTTGATAACAATTTATTTTCGTTATTTAATGGATCACAGGTAGAGTGAATAAAAATAGTAATTTTAATATTTGAATCATACAAAAAAGAAATCAAATCATTAAAACTTGAAAAATCATAGAAGCCATAATTAAACTGAATAACAATGGAAGTAAGGTTTAACTCAAGTATTATATTTTTTATTTTTTCGGTAAAAGGTCTATTTATATCCCAACATCTAAAAACATTTGATTTATCATCATTTGTCAAAAGATTATCATATGGAGCTAAAATATAAAATTCATGCTCAATATATTGAACCAAGTTAGAGACATAGCTTGCAATTCCACATTTTGTATTCCAAGAAGATACAAAAGCAATTTTTGTTTTTTTTGTTGGCTTAAAGCTTAAAAGTTTTTTTACAAATTCAATATTTTTTGATGAAACTTGTTCCCAAGTAAAATTATTTAATATATTATGTTTAGCAGTATCAACTTTTGACTGTATAAATGAATTAGTAGATAATCTAATTGACTGCATCTTCTCAGCTAAAGAATCAGATAAAGGCACAGCCCAAACAGAGTCAAATTGTTCAAAATGACTTTGAGAATATTCAAATTTAAAATCTACTAACCATGAATTTGAATCACGACAAAAATCCAGTTGTCCACCCCAATTCGTTGTAATTACTGGTTTCGAAAATAACATTGCCTCTGCTAAAGGCAAGCCAAAACCCTCTCCGTAGCCAGGAGAAATATAAGCATCCGAATATTGATAAAGAAATTTAATTTCTGGTAAAGATAATTCTCTCTCTATCACAATTAAGTGAGGATAATTAGGATTTTCATTTTTATATCCCTTTACTAATTCGTTGATCTTATTATGGGGGTTTTTAAATGTCTTAATAATTAAACTGACGTCATCATCAATATTAAAAGCCTTTCCGTAAGATTCGAGTAATAAACTAGTACCCTTTCTAGGGAAACAAGAGGAAATATGCAAAAACTTATATTTTTTAGCATTGATTTCAATTTTTTTACTTTTAAATGATCGATTTAAATGATCAACACCTAATCCACAGATAGAGATTGGTTTTTCAAAGCCGCAATCAATCAAAGTCTTTTTAACTTGATAAGACATCACGGTTATTCCATCTAAATATTTATTAAAATCATTGATCCATTCTTGAGGTATTTCAGATTCCTCCCAGCCATAAGCATGAAGCATATTAATCCTAGAAAACATATCATTTACTCTTGGTGGATATAAATTTCGAGAGACAATTAAAGGGCATAAATTATTACAATTTTTAGAATTTTCATATAGCTTTAAAGTGGAAGGATAATTTTCTAAAAACTCTAAATTAGGTTCATAGTTACCAGGACCTTCAGTAGATTTAATAGTAGTCTCAGAGATTTGTTGACTTAGAGCGAAGGAAAATTCTCTATTTAAGATTGCCAAGCTATAATTAGAATCAAAAGGTCCTTCTAGTTGCCAAGACAAAGAAACATTATCATCAATTTCAAATTGCTTATAATAACAAGAATTGAGCTCGATCAAATTAATACTTGCCGCTAATTTTTTTAAATAAATTTCATCCTTAAATAAAATGTCGTTATCTACTAAAATAGAAGTAATATTGTCAATCATTAAATCATAGTTTGCAAATCTTATTTTCATTAACAAATCTTTTTTATACATTTTTTTTCTATATTTATTAGTACTATTAATAGTATTATTTAAAGCTATTTTTGCGCTTTTTACAGTCTTATCCCAAGAAAATTTTGAAGCATTTACAATAGATTTTTTTGCTAAAGAATTATAAAAATGCTCATTAGTTAACGCTTTAGTTATTAAAGATGCAATTTGAGATGTATTTCTAGGATCAAATAAGGCGTCGTAATTTTGAATAACCTCAGGAATACTTGTAGTCTTCGAGCCTAGAACAACAGCACCACAAGACATAGCTTCGAGAGCAGGCAAACCAAAACCTTCATGCAATGAAGGAAAGATAAACAACTTACAATGTCTATACAAATCAGCTAATTCCTCGTCAGAAACATAGCCAAGCAAAACAACTTGATTACTTGATAAGTTATGAGAAGATATCCAACTTTTAATCAAAGAAATTTCCTCTTGCAATAAATTACCTACAAGAACTAACTTATAACTGATAATTAATTTCTTATCCAATAAAGAATATGCATGAATTAATCTCTCTAGATTTTTACGCGGATCGCCAGCCCCGGAATAAAGAATATATTCACCTATTTTAATATTTTTAAAACAATTTAAGGGCTTAGTATTAATCAAAGTAAACAAATTCCTATCACAGCCTGCATATATATTATGAATCTTGTTTTTATCAATAGCTAAATATTTATAAGCTTCGCTGGCAGCAGATTTTGAGATAGAAAGTAAGCAATCCAGTTTTTCTAAATAAGCTATTCGTTCTAAATAAAACTCTTTAAATAATGGATTTTTATCTAAATATAATTCAGGCTCAATTAAAGGTATTAAATCATAGAATATTGAAGCGATAGGAGGTAAATCAAATCCTTCTTCTAATTCGACAATAGAAGTATCCTTAAACCCTTCAAAAAAACTTGTAATCAAGATGACATCACAATTAAGAAGAGAAAAAGCATATGATCTAATTTGCTTCGCTATTGAAATCTGATTTTTATATGATGAAGAGCTCTCAGTAGTAAAATCTGGATAAGTCCACTCAAAATATTGAACTTGAGAAATATTAGATTTTATAAGAGAATGAAATTCTTCATCGATTTCACCTAAAGACTTATTGGCAACAACTATAAACTCGTCATTTTTATCTGAATTCTCAAGCAAAGTACGAATAAATGTGAAGGAATAACGACCAATTCCTCTGGTTTTACTTCCTAGAGATTGATATCCTTGAAGATCAATTGCAATTTTCATTATACTATTATTTAATTTTTGATCTTAATTTGATATCCGATAATATTTCCCTTGATCTTCCATTTGAATTAAAAAAATTTAAAAGATCTGCTTCTTTAACTTTTGCATCAGCTTGTAGAGTATTTTTTTTTGTTCTCAACGGTATTTTCATTGTTTTATATACATACTTTTCGTTAACAACTAAAAGTAAACCTAAAAATTTAGAATAACTCTTTTTTAGGAATTTAATTCTTAAGATGAATGGTAAGATTAGTTTAATAACTTTAATTGGTTTTACTTTTAAAAAAAGAACCAACGATTTTAATTTACGGTATATTTTCACAGGCTTACTATTAAAAATTCGATTATAAGAATATATAAGATGATCTATTTGACTATTTACCATATTCATATCATTAGCTAATCTATCTATATTTTTAGATTTTATGTCATGAAAGTGATCATACTCTGATAAGATTTCTAAAGTGTTTTTTGAAATTTCTAAATTTTTTATCCAACTCAAATTAGCATCAAATAAAGATTGTTGAGTAGGATGTTCTAATCTAGAAATCACTGTAACATCCTGTCCTACTCCGTTATACAGCCGAGAAAATGCATGTTGAGAAGTATTAAATTTTTTCTCTGTATTTAGAAGATAGTAATTCGTCTCTTTAAATTCTAAATACTCCAAAGCAAATTTTATTGCTTCTGGATGTATATGAGTTACGTGTGTAGGATCTAAATAAAAACTTTTTGAAGAAACTAATATATTATCAATGCTAGGAGTCTCAAGAATTAAAACACCACCTGGAACAAGAATTCTTTTACACTGATCTAAAATTTCTAAAATTAAATCAAATGAAATATGTTCAATAAAATGAAAAGAAGTAATTAATTGAAAAGAATTATCTTCAAAAGTTTTTAAAATCTCTAATGCATCACCATGTTTAATAGTCAATCCTTTATCTGAACAATAGTTAAACATACTCAGATTATTATCAATGCCCATAGACTGAATTCCTAATTGTTGACATTTTATTAACCACTCTCCACGTCCTGAGCCAATATCTAAAAGTTTACACTTGGGAAATCTAGATAAAACCTCATTCAATATTTCATCGTAAAAACTCAATTTATCATTTAAGTTTTCGGAACTACCGCGAAATTTATTCTCAAATGCCAAATAGAATTCCGAGTATTTCATCTAGAAATCACAAACCCACATAATATATACTATCATAAAAAATTCTGAAGATTTTATCTATTTACATCATACTTTTTATAATCTAATAAGTTTTTTTCAGTAACCAAGTAGAATTTTTCAAATACCATTCAACAGTCATTTTTAATCCGTAATCAAATTCTATTGAGGGTTTCCAGCCTAATATATTTTGTATCTTTGACGAGTTAATTGAATATCGACGGTCATGGCCGAGTCGATCTTTAACAGAAGTAATTAAATTAAAATATGGCTCTTTTTTAGGCCTTAATTCATCTAAAATTGTACAAATTTTACATAAAATATCCTCATTAGTTATCTCACCGAATCCACCAATACAATAACTTTCACCAATCAAACCTTTTGATAAAACTAATAACAATGCATCTATATGATTCTCTACATAAAGCCAATCTCTAATTTGTTGTCCGTCTCCATACATTGGAATAGGTTTATCCTCAATAGCCCTTGAAATTGCTAACGGTATTAATTTTTCAGGGAACTGCCAGGGGCCAAAATTATTACTGCAATTAGTTATTAAGCCTGGAAATCCATAAGTATGAAACCAAGCCATAACAAGATGATCACTCGAAGCTTTACTGGCTGAATAAGGACTTCTTGGATCATATTTTGAATTTTCATTAAATTGACTTTTTGAATCTAAAGATCCATAAACCTCATCTGTACTAACGTGAAGGAATTTAAAATTCTCTTTCCTTTTTTTAGAAAGATTATTCCAATGATTGAGAAGAGCTTCTAACAAATAAAAAGTCCCTAAAACATTTGATTTTAAAAAGATCTCAGGACCATCAATAGATTTATCGACGTGGCTCTCAGCAGCAAGATGAAATACTAAGTCTGGATCAATAATTGATATTAATTCATCAAGTTTATTTCGATTGCAAAGATCTTCTCGAATCAAATGATATCGATTAACAATATTATTATTTTTTAAATACCTATCTATACTTGTAAGATCACTTGCATAACCAATTTTATCAACGTTAAAAATAGTAGCTGAAGTTTTACTTAACAGACGTCTAATCAGTGCTCCGCCAATAAAACCTGCCCCACCAGTGACTAATATGCGCAAATTTAATTTATTTGACCAGTAAATACTCATTACGTTAAGGCCTCATTCTAGATTTATCTAAAAGTAACTTTTGTAATCCTTTTCGCCAATGAATTGGATTTTGAGATAATGCTAAAAAACTTTCAGAACAATCTAAAACTGAAAAAGATGGTCTCTTAGCTCTAGAAAAAAATTCATGTGATTTAATCGGTATTATTGATGGAGCATTACTAATTATTCCTATTTCTAGACTTATTTGCATCACCGCCTCTGCAAGATCATACCAACTAGCAATTCCTGAATTAGCGCAATGAAAAACGGAAGGAAGTTTATAGCCATCCGATTTCTTTTTAACAATATTCCAACAAGTTTCCGCAAGATAACTTGTTGTTGTAGGTGAACTTATTTGATCATCAACGATTCTAATTGTTTTACATTTTGCCTGAAGATTTAATACTTTCAAAACAAAATTAGTTCCTTCAGGTCCAACTAACCAGCTTGTACGAATTATTGTTCCTTGATCACTAGGAATTAATAAGGATTCAATATATTGTTCAGCAAGTAATTTTGTCTCTCCATATACATTAATTGGATTTCTTTTAGAGCTGATTTTATAGGCTTTATGATCATTACCTTCAAAAACATAATCTGTACTAACCTGTAACAAATGTCCCCCAACCTCCTTCAAAACCTCTGCCAAAGACCGAGGCGCATAGCTATTGATTAAAAAAGCAAGTTCTCTAGCATCTTCAGCTTCATCAACTTGTGTATATGCTCCAGCATTAATAATCCAATCAGGTCTAATTTTTCTGACAAAAGATTTACACTGTTGTAAATCAGATAAATCTAATTCCTGTCTGGAAGGTGAAATTATTTCCAATTCCTGATCGTCAAAAAAATTTGTCGATAATTTAATTAAAGCTTTACCTAATTGACCTTTATTTCCAGTAATTAAAACTTTCATTACTCAATAATTAAAATAAATCATCTTCATAGATCTCAGTAAGATTTGGTGCATTTTTATCTTTTTCTGATAAATGATAAGGTTCCTTCAATTGAGGCCATTTAATGGCAACTAATGTATCATTCCACTTTAATATACGTTCATAATTTTGATTTCTAAATTTATCGACCTTATATAAAACTATAGAATCTTGACTCAATGCAAGAAACCCATGTGCAAATCCAGGTGGAATCCATAATTGATAATTATTACTAGCATTCATTTCTATTCCAAACCATTCACCAAATGATTTTGATGTCTGTCTAATATCAACAATTACATCAAAAATAGAACCATATATACATCTCACTAATTTTGATTGCTGATAAGGGGTTGCTTGAAAATGCATTCCGCGGATTGTACCTTTCTTAGAACATGAATGATTATCCTGAACAAAACTGATTTCCTTTCCAACGGATTCATTAAAAAGATTTTTATTCCAACTTTCGAAAAAGTAGCCTCTTTCATCTTCAAAGATATGGGGCCTTAACAACAATGGACCATCAATAAATTTTTGCTTATTGGAGTTTAAAAATTCAATTTCCATTCTAATTGTGAATATCTAAATTCTCTGTAGATAAATCACTGTTTATCTCAGATAGTAATCCTAACAAGTCGTTTCCATACCCACTCTTCAAGTATTGATTTGCCTTTGTCGTTAATTGATCTTTATTTATCCAATTATTTCTCCATGCAATTTCTTCAGGAGATCCTATTTTCAAACCTTGTCTATTTTCCAGTGTTTTAATATATGTTCCTGCATCTTGCAAAGATTCAAATGTACCAGTATCCAACCAAGCCATTCCTCTTCCAATTAATTCAACATTTAACAGACCACTTTTTAGATACTTTTGATTAATTGATGTGATTTCCAACTCACCTCTAGATGAAGGAGTAATTGTTTTAGCTTTATCAACTACAGATGAATCATAAAAATATAAGCCAGTAATTGCATAACGACTTAAGAACCTTTTAGGTTTCTCCTCGATTTTGATTGCTTTACCTTGCCTATCAAATTTAACCACACCGTATCTATGTGGATCTTTAACTGGATAAGCAAAGATAGTTGATATCTCCGTAAGATTATTTGCTTTTTTTAATTGTTTAGTAAATTCATTACCATGAAAGATATTATCACCTAATATCAATGCAACTGGCGAGCCATTTAAAAACTTTTCACCAATTAAAAATGCTTGAGCAATGCCATCAGGAGATTGCTGTTCTTCATATTTAATCGATATCCCAAAATCCAATCCATTTCCAAGTAATCTTTCAAATTGATATCTATCAATGGGAGTGGTAATTATTAAAACCTCTCGAATACCCGCCAACATTAGTGTTGATAAAGGATAAAAAATCATTGGCTTATCGTAAACAGGTAGGAGCTGCTTGCTTACTGAATTCGTTAGTGGTGCTAAACGCGAACCAGTTCCACCGGCGAGAATAATTCCTTTACGTTTCATAAAATCAAGTTATCTTCAGGATGAAAAAAAAGCAAAGAATTGAACTCTATTCAAATTATTAAACATGCTCCTGGAGCACCAGGATTAAGAATATTAGGTTTGGGACCAAAAGGACGTCTAGTCAAAGGTTTACAAAAACTTACAGCACTTCTCAATGAAGAAACTTTCTGGGCTAAGAGCAGAAATTATCAAGCTTTAAGAAAAATGCTCCTAAATAGCACAGAGATTATTAGTGTGTGGAATGAAAATTGTTTAATTGGATTCGGTCGAGCAACTAGTGATAAAATCTATAGAGCTGTTCTTTGGGACATTGTTGTTAAATCTGAATTTAAAGGGTTTGGAATAGGCAAATTAATTGTTGAGAGTTTGATCAATCAAAAATCAATTAAAAACGTAGAGAAAATATATTTGATGACTACAAAAGAAAGCGCTTTTTATATGAAGTTAGGTTTTAATCCTGAAATAAAACAAAAATTAATGATCCTTTCAAAAGATTAAAATTTAAATTTATAGCTATCAATTTAAAAACACTTTTAGAGCAGTAAGAGATAATTTCAAAAGTAATTACACCGCATTACAAGTCTCAAAGTGCCTCAGGCATGTTGGGGTTCTCTGTCGACACTCTGAAAGGACTCCGAGAAATAAAAGGCGGATTTATCCAGCATGTAATTCGTTACAGCTGTGGACCAAATAAGAACACTCAACTCACTTAAAATGTTGAATTCATTGATTAAGAATCATCTCAGCGTGGAAGAGAGCCACTAATAGAGCGAGAAGGTCAAAAAAATATGGGAAAACAAAATAGACGCATAAAAAATGACCACCAATACAGGCGGCCAAGACGGGTCAGATGAGTCTGTGTTAGCCGATTATGTACTATCGCAGGGATCTTCTCTTAGTGCATAAAAACAAGTTGAAATGGAGCAATCATATCTTCCTCTTTTAATTAAAGATTTATCTTTTGATAGTATTTGCCATGAGCACCTTGCTTATTATGGAT
>MDTB01178893.1_pt1 | contig 12203 bp, 9 predicted proteins | sample 811161 | NCBI WGS metagenome assembly MDTB01 (sample SAMN05326650, study PRJNA326480) | marine metagenome | isolation source: seawater | place: Mediterranean Sea | collected 2009 | reverse complement strand
GCCGATTCGGCAATTTTATCGATTAGCTCGCTTTTATTCACTTTCGCCCCTTAGCTGATGTGCTCGCCTGTCTCAATGAATTCCGCCCCGAGACTATGGCTACGCTTATTGAAGTATTTCCCCTTGCGGGTCTGAGTTTTATACCAACACCGATATGCGGACGCAAGGTATTCCAACCCTTGATTAAAGCCGCTTTAATGGGGGCTTAACGGCTGGCTCTTGCTTTTCCTACGAGGCTTCGCTGCGATCTCAGATTCTTCCACCATTTGCTCAGCTTTTTTCACTGACGGCTTCGGTGTTTCCTCAAGCGCAATGTGCAATACCTCTTCAATCCACTTAACTGCATGAATCTTTAATTTTGACTTCACGTTGTCTGGGATCTCTTTCAGATCCTTTTCATTCTCAACAGGAATGATGACCTGCTTAACACCACCACGATGCGCTGCCAGGAGCTTCTCCTTGAGTCCGCCAATAGGTAATACCTGCCCTCGCAGATTGATCTCGCCTGTCATGGCCACTTCGGCTTTGACAGGAATACCCGTAATCACTGAAATCATTGCCGTGCACATACCAATGCCTGCACTGGGACCGTCTTTCGGTGTCGCTCCTTCAGGTACGTGGATATGCAGATCGGAACTCTCAAAGAAGTCGTTGTCGATGCCGAGTGACTCACTACGACTGCGTACAACCGTCAGTGCAGCCTGAATAGATTCCTGCATCACATCGCCTAGGGATCCGGTTTTAATCTGTTGGCCCTTACCGGGCATGGCCACGGCCTCGATATTCAATAACTCACCACCCACCTGTGTCCAAGCCAAACCGGTAACGATGCCAACTTTATTGTCTTCTTCAGCGAGCCCGTAGGTGAACTTGGCGACACCATTGTATTCTTCGAGATCCGCAGGTTCGACCACGACAGTTTTCGCCTTGGTACTTTTTGGGCTTTTACTGGATTTCTTGCCAGCCCGCTTAGCTACAGCACTCAACGCTTGTTCTTTAACGACCTTGCGGGCCAACTTAGCGATTTCTCGCTCCAGACCGCGAACCCCTGCCTCCTTGGTATAGTAACGAATCAGATCAATAAGGGCCTCGTCGGTAATCTCTAACTCGTCATCGCTAAGGCCATTATTTTTCACTTGCTTAGGCACAAGATAGCGGCGGGCAATGTTCAGCTTTTCGTCCTCGGTGTAGCCGGGCAGACGGATAATCTCCATCCGGTCCAACAATGGCGCCGGGATATTCATGGAATTTGAAGTACAGATAAAGAACACATTGGACAGATCGTAGTCCACTTCCAAATAATGATCGTTGAACGAATTATTCTGCTCTGGGTCCAACACTTCGAGCAGCGCACTTGCTGGGTCACCGCGCATGTCCATGCCCATCTTGTCGATCTCATCCAGTAAAAACAATGGGTTAACCACTGCAGTCTTGGACATTTTTTGCATGATTTTGCCGGGCATAGAGCCGATGTAGGTACGTCTGTGGCCACGTATTTCGGCTTCGTCACGAACGCCGCCGAGGGCCATGCGGACGAACTTACGGTTTGTTGCCCGAGCAATGCTCTCGCCCAGACTGGTCTTGCCCACTCCGGGTGGACCAACCAGGCATAAGACTGGCCCTTTCGAGCGCTTGACCCGATTTTGCACCGCCAGATATTCGATGATGCGGTCTTTTACTTCTTCCAGCCCATAGTGGTCTTCATCGAGAATACGCTGGGCCGCCGCAAGATCTTTACGCACCCGGCTTTTCTTACTCCAAGGAATGTTGAGCATCCAATCGATGAAACTGCGCACAACGGTCGCTTCCGCAGACATGGGCGCCATGTTCTTTAACTTATTCAGTTCGCCCTGAGCTTTTTCCTTGGCTTCTACGGGCATCCCTAAATCATCAATGCGCTGCTGCAGTTCATCCACTTCGCTTTGCGAGTCGTCACCCATCTCTTTCTGGATGGCTTTCATCTGCTCATTTAGATAGTAGTCCCGCTGGCTTTGCTCCATTTGTTTCTTGACCCGGCCGCGAATGCGCTTCTCCATTTCTTGCACATCAATCTCAGCGTCCATCAAGCTAAGCAAAAGCTCCATACGCTTGTTCGGCTCTAGCGTCTCGAGAATACGTTGCCGCTCTTCCAACTCCAACGAAATCTGTGCGGCGACCGTATCCATCAGGCGCGACGGGTCGTCTATGCCAGAGAGCGAGGCCAGCACCTCTTGGGGAATTTTTTTGTTACTCTGAGCAAATTGCTCGAATTGCGAAAGCAACGTGCGCACCAGCGCCTCAGCTTCACGCCCCTCGATAAGCTCTTCTTCGCAGGGTGTAACTTCAGCGCGGATGTACTCTTCAGCAAATTCGATGGTGGCTACCTCAGCACGCTGCCCCCCTTCAACCAACACTTTCACAGTGCCGTCGGGCAATTTGAGCAACTGTAATATCGTCGCTACAGTGCCTAATGTGTAGAGATCGTCTGCTTCCAAATCGGTCTTGTCCGAGTCACGTTTCGCGATCAGAAAAATTTTCTTGCTGTCAGCCATGGCAGCATCAAGAGCTCTAATGGAGCTTTCCGTACCCACAAAAAGCGGATGTACACCGTGGGGGTAAACCACCATGTCACGCAGTGGTAATACTGGAAGTTGTTCTAGAGGAGTTTTGGCCATATTCGCTCTCGTTTGAGTAACACTACATTAGACGTCGGATCGTCTCATTCGTGCCGTGGATAGGCCGTGAATACACGTCAGTTTAGCGAGCGCCGCATCGCGACGCTGTTCACTACTCTTCAGGGGCAGCTTTGGCCTTATCTATGTTTTCGTAGATGAGCATTGGTTCGCTATCGCCCTTGATGGCGCTTTCATCAATCACCACTTTGCTCACCGACTCCGACGACGGTAACTCATACATGGTGTCTAAAAGCACAGCTTCAAGTATGGAGCGCAATCCGCGTGCACCGGTCTTGCGTTCGGTGGCTTTTTCCGCAACGGCCCGCAATGCGTCCTCTCGAAAATCCACCTCGACCCCTTCCATTTCGAACAACTTCGTGTACTGCTTGGTGAGCGAGTTCTTTGGCTCGGTAAGAATACGTATCAATGCGTCGTTATCGAGTTCGCTCAGCGTTGCAACAACCGGCAAGCGACCAACAAATTCGGGGATCAAGCCATAGCGCACAAGATCTTCGGGCTCTACAGAGCGCAGCGTCTCGCCTATCGTACCGCGATCTGCCTCGCTTTTAACCTCTGCACCGAAGCCAATACCCGACTTATCAGAGCGATCAAGAATCACCCGATCAAGCCCCGCGAACGCGCCCCCACAAATAAATAGAATCTTTGAGGTATCCACCTGTAAAAATTCTTGTTGCGGATGCTTACGCCCACCTTGCGGCGGCACCGACGCAACCGTGCCCTCGATGAGCTTAAGTAACGCCTGCTGTACTCCCTCGCCTGATACGTCTCGGGTTATGGATGGGTTATCTGATTTACGCGAAATTTTGTCGATTTCGTCGATATAAACAATGCCGACTTGCGCACGATCGACGTCGTAATCGCATTTTTGCAGCAGTTTTTGGATTATATTTTCGACATCTTCGCCAACGTATCCGGCTTCCGTGAGCGTTGTCGCGTCGGCGATTGTAAACGGCACATCAAGTAAGCGAGCCAGTGTTTCTGCAAGCAATGTCTTACCACAGCCTGTTGGCCCAATTAGCAAGATATTGGACTTAGACAGTTCAACGTCGTCTTTCTTTGCACCGTAGTTGAGCCGCTTGTAGTGGTTGTATACGGCAACAGACAGCACTTTTTTGGCATGGGATTGGCCAATGACATACTCATCCAAAATCTGATTAATCTCGGCTGGAACAGGAAGTTTGCTTGCCTCAGTCGATTCTGCGGCTTCTGCCACTTCCTCACGAATAATGTCGTTACATAACTCGACACACTCGTCACAAATAAAGACTGAGGGGCCAGCGATTAACTTGCGTACCTCATGTTGGCTTTTGCCACAAAAAGAGCAATACAGCAGTTTGCCAGAGTCGTCGCCTTTGCCACTATCGTCGGACATATTTTTCTCTACCTGTAAATCTATCGCATATCCACTTGATGTAGATTGCGTAACCTCTAGATGGATTGCAAGTCGCTAGGTCGCGACCATTACTCGCCCTTGGTTGCGATTTCGCTACGCGTTTTCTGCACCTTGTCCACCAGACCGTATTCTAAGGCCGCATCGGGACTCATCCAGAAGTCACGATCCGTGTCTTTGGCAACCGTCTCCTCGTCCTTACCTGTGTGTTCTGCGATGAGCTTGTTCAAACGCTCACGCATCAGCAGTATCTCTTGAGCCTGAATTTCGATATCTGCCGCAACACCTCGTGAACCTCCCGAGGGTTGATGCAACATCATCCGCGAATTTGGCAAGGCATAGCGCTTCCCCGCGGTGCCGGCCGCCAACAAAAACGCGCCCATACTGGCCGCTTGACCCACACATAAGGTACTCACGTCTGGGCGAATAAACTGCATCGTGTCATAAATCGACATGCCCGCCGTAACGGAACCGCCAGGCGAGTTAATATAGAGGTGAATGTCTTTGTCTGGGTTCTCTGATTCGAGGAACAGCATCTGAGCAACCACTAGATTTGCCATATGATCTTCGACCGGCCCTACCAGAAAGATGATTCGATCCTTCAGCAAACGCGAGTAGATATCATAGGCGCGCTCACCCCTTGCGGTTTGCTCAACTACCATAGGCACCATGCCTAGATTGTGCACTGGTTGCGCCAGTCTATCGTGATCGTAAGACATTCTTTCTTTTACCTCGTTATGGCGATATCAAATCGCTACACCATGTATGCCTGCTATGCTGCTGATAATCAATCGGCAGATTCAGCTTTTTCTTGCACATCAGCCGCGTCGCTATCCGCCGCCTCTGGATCTGCTTCGGGGTCGGCTATCGCCGCGCCACTCAGCACGTCCGCGTAACTCGCAACGACTTCTTCAATGGCCGATTGTTCCAATATGAGGTTTACAACCTGATCTTCAAGTACACCCATTTCAACATTTTGCATTTGTTCAGGATTACTTCGGTACCATTCAATCACCTGGTCTGGCTCATCGTATGGCTCGGCAATGGTTTTGAGCTGTTCATCAACCAGTGCAGTATCCGCTTGCATCTCGTGCTTGACGATTATTTCGTTGACCACTAAACCGACTTTAACCCGCTGCTCTGCCTGATCTTGGAACAGCGCATCAGGCAAATCCAGTTGCGGCGCCTGGCCTTGTGGCATTTGAAACTGACTGAGCATCTGGTTCTTCAGTGCGCCGATCTCTCGCTGCACCACATCGTGGGGCAACAAAAAATCATGTACTTTCGACAAGTTATCCATAACTTGCTGTTTTATTTGGTTTTTAATGGCCGAATCGAGTTCACGACCCATGTTCTTTTTGACTTCCTCGCGAAAGCTGCTTTCGCCACCCTCGGTTACGCCAAATATTTCAAAAAACTCATCATTGAGCTCTGGAGCAACCGCCTCGCTCACCTCATGCACGGTGACAGCAAATTGTAGTGTTTTGTTTTGCAATTCCTCTGCACGGTAATCTTCGGGGAAGGTTGCGTCGAAAGACTTCTCTTCCCCAGCAGCCATTCCCAACACAGCCTGATCGAAATCTTCAATCATTTGTCCTTCACCCACTTTAAAGGTGAAGTCTTCTCCACATGCGGATTCAACGCGCTCGCCATCCAAACTTCCACTGAAGTCGATCTTTAGCTGATCACCGCTCGCGGCCGCACGCTCTGCTACTTCAAAACTAGTGTGCTGCTCTTGCAGCTTACTGATCATTGTTTCGATGTCTTCCTCAAGGATCTCAGCACTCGGCCTTTTAATGTTGATCTTGCTGAAATCAGCGAGATCTACGGTCGGATATACGTCGAACGTTGCAGTGAATTCAAAATCAATACCCGGGTCCATTTTCACTACATCCAACTTCGGGGATCCGGCGGGATTCATTTGCTCCTGCTGCACGGCTTGTACAAACCTGTTTTGCATTAGTTCACTCGCGACTTCTGCTCGCACAGCAGAGCCATAGCGCCGGCGAACCTCTTTCAACGGTACCTTACCGGCTCGAAATCCTGGAATATTTACTCGACCACGTGCTTCCTGGAGACGCTCGGTGATCTGCGTTTCAAAGTCCTCACTGGCGACGGCGATAGTCAAACGGCGTTCTAGGCCGGTCATTGTTTCGATGGATACATTCATGCTTATTTTTCAAGAACTGCTACTAGGTAAAAAAGGCGCCCTGACTGCTCAGGTCGCCCAAAACGAGCGCGGCATAATACACCAGCAAACAACGAAATGCTCGACGATAAGCAACTCTAATCTGGGCTTGGCGATTTCGAGTTATCTTACTCCAGAGCCATCGGCCCGAGCTTCTAAGAGTCGTCTGATCTGCTGGTGTGTTGACTTATCCAGCCGGTACCCAAAGTAAACAAAAGCGGCGATGATGCCACCAATCATGGCAAGAGGACCGTCCACAACACCCAGACGAAAAATAACATCCTCCGACACCTCACCAGGCACCGATCCAGGTGGCAGCATAACGTAGTATTCCAGCGCAAAACCCGCAACGACATGACCCACGGCATTCATAGCCTTGGAAAAAAAAGCGCGAGCCGAGTAGAAAATACCCTCCAATCTAAGACCCGTATTAAGTTCCTGTTGGTCGGCAATATCGGCGAGAGCTGACATGACGCTGATATTCAGAATCGCACCAAAACCCGATGAAAAGATACTAAAAAATATAATCATCCCCACTAATGCCCACGACGAGTTGGCCGGGGCCAAACCGAGCAGAGTCAGATTGACAACCATCGACCAAAAAATACTTAGTCCGAAAGCAGACACAGAGATCGTCAGCCTCTTATCGAAACGATGATGAAGGCGCGCAGCAAAAAAGAATCCGACATGCGTACCAATTATACCGCCGATAATTAGCCATCCGATTTGGTAAGGCGAGAGCTCCCAGAAAAACGTTCCCATAAAAATTGCGAGCGTCTCGTGAGTGCCAATAGTTAACGACAGAAAAAATAAGCCGACCAATAAGTACAAATAATTTCGATTTTGCAGAACTGACCAAATATCCGAGTAGAAAGATGTGAAGGAGAACCGCTTTCCATCTTCGATCTGGTTATCGAGCAGTCTCGGAATCTGGTCTCGAGTGCCCCAAGCACAAGCAAAAATAGACACCAGAATTATTGTGCACGCTAAAAGAATGATCCAAGTGTATGCCGGTCGGTGAAGCTGGCCGCCTTGATCAGCGAAGAAAAAACCGAAAATCACAAACCACACCATTACATGCATCAACATGCCGCCGTATAGAGTGAAGAGGTTATTGAAGGACATTATCCGCGTGCGTTCGATGTAATCCGTCGAAAGCTCGGCTCCCATCGCAAGATGGGGAACAACGTAAAAGGTTTGAAACGTGCGCTGCAGCACTGTGAAGGTACAGAGCCACGCAAACAGAAGTGTCTGAGAATCAACAACAAAAGCAGGCGGATGAAATATCAGAAAGACGCACAGCGCGAGTGGCGCCGGTGCGAGGAAAAGAAACGGGTGCCGCCTTCCAAATCGCGATCTAAAACGATCAGAGATCGCCCCAATCAGAGGGTCCGTGATCGCATCGGAAAGAATAGCAATGCCAAGCGCAATACTCGCCATTCCTGCAGGCAAACCAAGTATTTGTTGATAAAAAATCAACAGCAACGCGTTGAACGTCCACATTGAGGCAGCTTCACCGCCAGCGCCGGCGCCGAAATAAAGTTTCGTGCGTAACGCTACAGAAGATCCAGCAGACCCGCCTTCTTCCTTAGGCGTGGGCGATTCTGCAACGCCGGAAAGTTTCTCGTCCATCAAGCTCCCCTTTTATGACTCGCTAATTCGGGCCACCCTCCCCAGGTCTCGACCAAAGTCAATCTTGCGCAAACTGCTGGCAGTTTCTCTACCGCACGGCTCTCCCAACTATGCATTTCATAGCTTCCGAGATCCATCGAATTTTGGGCGTCTCTTTTCAACAAAAGCACGCGCGCCCTCCTGCATATTCTTAGGTATTAATACCGCCTGGTGCCTCATCTCCAAGGCCAACTGTTCCTCAAAACTGGAATGAATGGACTCATTGATGGTTTCTCTTATCCGCACAGATGCGTCTGGCGACGAGGCTTTAAGGATTTCGCATACTCGACCGACCTCACCATCAAGCTGGCTGTCTTCAACCGAACTCCATATTAGACCCCACTCAACGGCCTGAATCGCAGTAATTCTTTCCCCCAGCAGGGTAATTCCTAAGGCCCGCGCTCTGCCCGCGCGGAGGGGTATATTCCAAGTCGTTCCCATGTCTGGGACGATGCCTAAATTCGGACCAAAGGTAGCAACGAAAAAAGCAGACTCAGCGGCAATGGTTATATCGCAAGCAAGCGCTAGACCAAATCCTCCCCCTGCCGCGGCACCGTTAACTCGAGCTACCGTAGGAACCGGACAATGCATCACGTCGGTCAGAGCTTGATTAAAAGTATCTTGCTTATCTTCCGAGCGGTCAGGTGCCACGCAGCGGCAGCTGCCGGTTGAGGCTCAGGCTGCGCAACTTGTTGCAGATCAGCGCCTGCACAGAAGCCTCGACCATTACCGGTAAGAACCACAACACGTACTGACTGATCTTTTCGTACCTGATCAATGGCGTCGCTGATACCACTCATCAGCTCATCACTCATGGCATTGAGCCGCTCAGGCCTGTTCAAGGTTATTGTAGCCACCCCATCTTCGACCCCAAAAAGAACCACTTGCTCCGCCGTCATACCCCTGCCCTCCTCGTATGTGATTTTTACCTGCTGCGATAAACGTTAAATACTAAAAATATACGCGTTAACCGCAATTGATCAATATTCTGGCAGACAATGTCAGGTCTATAAATTGGGGTAAAAGACGTTCATTCAGCATTTGCCCGTTGCTGCACAAGCACATTAAATTATGCTCATCACACGGCCTTTGCGACTAAATTAACTAAAGGAAAGATCACGATGAGCAATAGCCTTTTATATGAGGAGAATTCGGCGGTAACTGTTTTGACCATCAACGACGCCCCGTATAACCGAATGTCCCTAGACTTTATGGATGAGCTGGAAGCAAAAGTAGAAGAAATTGCGGCAAATAAGCATATCCGCTCAGTGGTGCTCACTGCAGCTGGACTCGAAAACTTCTCTGTTGGGATGAATCTAAAACAGCTGCCTGAAGGTATTGAGAAAATGGGAAGTGCGGACGCAGTTTTTGACCAACGCTTACGTGTCATTGCGACAATCGAAAGCATGGGTAAACCCTGGGTCAGCACCCTTTTTGGCTACTGTTTAGGCGGCGGTCTTGAACTACCCCTAGGCTGCCATTTTCGCCTTGCAGCCTCAGAAGGTGCGCAGATTGGCCTACCCGAACTGGACTTAGGCGCGGTGCCTGCCTGGGGCGGCAGTGCTCGATTAGCTAAGCGCGTGGGCGAGCAACATGCACTGGACATGATTTTGCGAGCGAAAAAAATCTCTGGCACAAGAGCGCTAGAAATCGGCCTAGTTCACGAAGTCTGGCCTCTACGCGAACTCAAAGATAAGGCTCTGCAGCTTGCCGAAGAGCTAGCTGCGATGCCGGCGACCGCGGTGCATGCCATGATGTCTGTACTAGTGAACAGCGACTCCAAAAGCCTAGAGCAACTTTTATCTGCCGAACGCGAGGCCGTACGAGCAACTCGCGGCACTGCAGATGCAAAAGAAGGTATGGCCGCATTCTTAGAAAAGCGCGACCCAGTTTTTAATCAAAGCAACAACTGAGACGGCAGATAATGACAGCAGCAGAACCTCTAGCACTTAAGGATGAACAACTTAGGCGTTTCATAACTAACGGATATCTTGTTCTTCAGTCGCAGCTTCCCGCGGAATTTCACGCGTGGGTTTTTGAGAAACTGCACGGCTTGGCCAGCGGTTCAGGACACTTTGGCAACAACCTGTTGCCGTTGGTACCCGAGCTGAATCAAGTCATCGAAGAACCCAAGATAAAGGGGGCCCTATCGCGCATTCTTGGAAATAATTACAGTCTGCACGCTCATCGAGCTCTACATGCTAACCCGCCAGGAAGTGATGAGCAGGCTTGGCACAAAGACAGCTATTGGGGCTATACACGGCGGGTAAGGAATCACCGTCCTTGGTGGGCGATGTTGATGTACTACCCCCAAGTCACAACCGAGAGAAAAGGGCCAACGGGGCTACTTTCCGGATCCCAGTATTTCCACCAATTACTGCCAAAAGACTGCTGCAACGTCGCGGCCTACGGAGCAGCAGGCACGTTCGTACTGATACACTACGATTTGTGGCACCGCAAAATGTTGAATAAGTCGGATCTCGACCGATATATGGTCAAGTTTCAATTTACTCGGCTATCGCCTCCCGAAATTGGGTCTATAAGAAATCCACCCCCATGGCGGCGACCCAAGGATCGGCCAAAATTCGATCTGAATCCTATCTGGCAATCCACTTGGGACTGGCTACACGGAGTCGAGACTACACCGAAATCAGCAGCAGCCACAGATCCGAGCAGCCAGCTGACCGCTCAACTCTATGCAAATGACGAAGTCAGCACGCTAAACGCAGCATTCCAATTGTCCGAGCAGGCCAGCGCCGGGAGTCAAAAGGCGATGGACACATTATCCGAAGCGCTCAACGCGAATTTGGAGGAAAACGATAACACTCGGCGGTACGCAGATAACGGTTCATTTTGGAAAGCGGACGCTACAGCAAGGAGCGCGGCACACGGCCTCGTTAACGCTGGCGAAAACGCGCTTAAGGTTTTGAATGCTGCCTCAAAGAATGGCTCTCCTCGAGGGCGGAAACATGCAGCCTTTGCTCTAGGCGAGATTGGTACTCTTGCAGCACAGAATATTCTAGTGGACTCGTTGAGCGATGATGACCTGCACGTCGTCATCAATGCGATCGAAGCTATTGGCTTAACCCCGCCAACAGCGAGGGCCACTTCAGCATTAATTAACTGCCTGAGCCACACTGAATCCGAGGTTCGCTTTGACGCTGCTCTAAGTCTGTTGCGCTTCGCCGCAAGCCCTGCGTGCGTTCTTAAAACGAAAATGGTCACCGCATTGGCGAACTCTCTAAATGACAGCAATAGGTATGTCTCTGCCTACGCGGCACAAGCCCTGGAGCTTCTGGGGACCCAACAGGCCCTTAGAGCGCTAGTTCCGTTTCTGTCCGGCGCGCGATGGTGTTCGCATACCGATAATAAAACACCATTCTGAAAGTACGACCTATTCCGAGCGACGTATCTTGGTGCAGTGTCAACGAAACGGCTGTATGAGTTGCCCGAGATACGAATTAGGCATCGGAGTATCGATCCCATATCCGCATGGTGATTTATACCTCGGCAAAAAATAGGTTCCAAATAGCCAGTCAAAAATCGGTAGTGCACCGGCGTAATTGCGATTCCTGATATCTTTGTCGACTACGTGATGCCAATGATGATATTCAGTGGTGACCCAGAGGCCTCTCATAAATTTTAAACGCCAGCCCAAATTCGCATGAATGGTCATATCCCATAACGAATTAAATACGCCCAACCAGAGCAAATCTACAATATCGAAACCAAGAAACATTAGTGGCACGCCGACAAAAAAAGCCATGAGGGCGCCATCAACCGGATGCCGTCGCTCTCCTGCCAACCAATCCAGATGCTCTGAAGAATGATGAACTGAGTGAAACCGCCATAGAGCTGGTATCTCATGACTGAGTCGATGCCCCCAATAAATTAAAAACTCCTGAGTCAAGAAAGCCAGCGCGATTTGCACGCCTAAAGGGAGCCCAGCAACCAGCGCAACAAGCGACTGCATACGAATCGGATCTAATAGAGGAAATATCAACATGATCGGCAAAAAAGATAGCAAGCCGGTAACCATTACGTGGACCAAATCGACAAGCAACCCGCGACGAAAAGTGTTTTGACGATGTCGAGGCATTAGCCGCTCCAGCGGCACGAGAACGACGATCCCCAACAGGAGAAAAATGAGTGGCCCCGCATCCCCAACCGTTACTTGTTGATAGGCATAGTAGGCAGCAGCCAGAACAAAGAGAAAGAAATGAACAAATAGCCCTAATCTATCCTTAGAAGTACTCGCAGCACTCAGTTCCTGAATTTG